>Ga0182024_10011199_pt1 | contig 18072 bp, 12 predicted proteins | sample P32metaG_FD_120480 | JGI IMG/M metagenome (GOLD analysis project Ga0182024, IMG submission 120480) | Permafrost microbial communities from Stordalen Mire, Sweden - P3-2 metaG (Illumina Assembly) | ecosystem: Environmental > Terrestrial > Soil > Wetlands > Permafrost | place: Sweden: Stordalen... | reverse complement strand
CCGATGGGCGGGCCGAGCCAACCGATGCTCGACGCCTACACCCTGCTCGGCGCCCTGGCGACGCAGACGTCGCGCGTGCGACTCGGCACCATGGTGACCGGCGTCACGTACCGCAACCCGGCCCACCTGGCCAAGATCGTGACGACGCTCGACGTCATCAGCGCGGGACGGGCCATCCTCGGCATCGGCGCGGCCTGGTATGACGTCGAGCACGAAGGACTGGGCTTCGACTTCCCGCCGGCCGGGGAGCGGCTGGACCGGCTCGAAGAGGCGCTGCAGATCTGCCACGCCATGTTCACCGAAGACGCCCCGTCGTTCGACGGCCGCTACTACCGGATCCACGAGGCGCGCAACGTGCCGCCACCGGTGCAGCCGGGCGGTCCCCCCATCCTCATCGGGGGCGGCGGCGAGAAGCGGACGCTGCGGCTGGTGGCGCGCTACGCCGACATGACGAACATCTTCGGCGACGCCGCCACGGTGGCCCACAAGGTCAACGTCCTGCGCGGCCACTGCGAGGCGATCGGGCGCGACCCGTCCGAGGTCACGGTCAGCCGGCTGAGCACACTCGTGCTGACGGGCAGCGCGGAAGAGACAGAGTCGACCCGGGACTTCCTGCGCCAGGTCACCGGGGAGGAGCCAACGACCTCGGATATCGGCACGCCCGACGAGCTGGTGGCCCGCATCGAGGAACTGGCAGCGGCGGGCGTCGAGTACTTCGTCTTCAACATGCCGACCGGGACGCCGGACACCGTGCGCCAGGTGGGCGAGCTGCTGGTCGGCCGGTTCGCCGACTGAGCGGAGCGGCTACTCGGCCCGCAGGAGCTGCGAGGTGGTCGTGCGCGCCGCGAGGCGGCCGGGGATCATGGCCACCAAGACGGCCAGTGCGAGGGCGAGGACCCCGATGACGACGACCGTCCCGCTCGGGATCGTCGGAGCGGGCACCGCGCTGATCTCACCGGCGAAGAGGTCCCACAGCACCCGGCCCAGCGCGATGCCGGCGGGGATTCCGATGGCGCACCCGATGACGGCGGCAACGCTCGCCTGCACGGCCACGGCGATGGCGAGCTGGCCCCTGGTGAAGCCGAGCGTCTTCAGGATGGCCAGGTCGTGTCGCCGGCGCCGCACCGACGTCACGAGCGTCATGCCCAATGCCCCGGCAGCGCCGACCGCCAATGCGGCGCCGAGCAGCAGCGGCGTGGAGCCGAGCGACCCGTAGTTCAGGATCTCGGCCGGGCGCAGCACCCCGAACACGGAGCCCCCGTTGGCGGCGATGTCGACGCGGCGTCCGATGGCCTGCAACGACGCAAGCGCGGCGCGGTTGCTCCCACCCTTCGTGCGCACGAGGATGGCGTTCGGCCCGGGCGTCGACGCGAAGAGGTCCCGTGCCGCGGGCGGGATGATCCGGTAGGAGAGCACCGCACCGGTACCCATCTCCAGATGCGACGATCCCACGACGCCGATCGGAGGGAGTGTGGCGGTTCCTACGACGGTGAGTGTCACCGGCTTGCTGCCGTGGATGCGTACCTGCACGGTGTCGCCGAGATGCTTGTGGAGGGAGCGCAGCGTCGAGGCGCCGAGCACGACCTGGTTGGACGCCTGCAGGCTGTGACCGCTCAGGAGGGGCGGGGCGATGGTGGCCCCGGGCGTGGTGCCCATGACCGGCACGTTCACCCCGTCGAGTGTGAGGGTGGAGTAGTAGACGCCGGTCCAGGACTGCACTAGCGGATCCGCGTTGAGCAGCTTGGCCGCCGCCTGGCCGGGGATGTCGCCGAGGCCGCCGCCCCCGTCGATGTCGTAGCTCCAGTTCCAGCCATAGAGAGCCGGGTGCGAGACGAGCGTGTTGAGGCTCGACCCGAAGGTCACCGTGGCGACGACCACCGTCACCGCCAGGATGGCACCGAGGATGGCCGACCGGACCGGCACCGCGCTCCGTCCCACGCCCGGCTCCAACGCGAAGCGCACGCCGGTGACCGCCGAAGGGGGGAGGCCGGCCCTGGTGGCTGCCGTCGTGACCCGAGAGGACGTGAACCGGCCCGCCCGGCCTCGGGCCCGCTCGGGCAGCGAGCGCAACGATGCCAGCACGGCCACGCCGCCGAGGACGAGGACGAGGATCAGCACGCCGAGACCGATGACCGCCCAGTCCGGGCGGAGTGCCACGCTGAGGAACGGCCGCACCGGTCCCAAGGGACTGAGGGCCGAGAGGCCCACGGCCACCGCGCCGGCGAGCAACGAACCGAGCAACAGGGCACCGAGCGAGCCGAGCAGGCCGTCCCACAGGCACATCGGGGGGTCCGCTCCGAGGGCACGGGCGATGTCGAGCTCCGGAGCGCGGAGGCGGACGCGGCGACTGATCACCTGCCCCGCGATGAGCAGGGCGGCGATCCCGCTGATGCCGCCGAAGACACTGAGTGCGATCGTCTCCGGGCGCAGCGTGGCGTTGGCCGTCGCGATGATGCTCTGCGACTCGATGTAGACGAACGGGAGCCCTTTGGGGAGCGCGCTCTTCACTGCTGCCTCCACGGTCGAAAGGTGGCGGTCGCCACCCTGCAGTGTCAGCGCGCTGATCATGTCATTGCTGCAACAGGCGAGGAGCTTGTTCGTCAGGGAGGGTGCGAACAGCATGAGCGACTGGCCGTTGGCGCTGTCCTGGTCTTGGAACAGGGTGGTCGCCTGCCCGGCGGCGATCCCGACCAGCTTCACCATCGCCCGCTGGTCGACCGGGATCGGTTGGTTCGGGTTGAAGTTGCCCGACGAGGTCTGCGCGTTGGTCACCCATCCGACCGGGATCTCCTGGCCCAGGTGGTAGCCCAGTGCCTTGGCGCTGGCCGCATCGACGACGACCTCGTCCGCCTGGTGCGGATCGACCGTCCGTCCCTCCGTGACGGTGATGGGGTCCTCGGTAAAGTCGAGTCCCCCCACGCTGGCCTCGGCGGTGGGAGAAGTCGCCAACGGCAGCCCCCGGGGGGACAACGGGCCCATGTTGAGCTCAACTGTGCTCTCCACCCGCTCCACGTGGGGCAGGTGGGACAGCGTCCGGAGCAGAGCGGGGTTGTAGGCCGAGTCCAGGCCGATGCCCGGGTTGATGACGCCGTCGAAGACGAAGAGCTGGGGGACGTGCGAGCTGGCCACGAAGTCGGCGAAGGAGGACTCGGTGCTCCGCGCCGCCTCGATGGCGCCCAGGGCAAGGCCGCCCACTGCACCCACGAGGAGGATGACGGAGAGGAAGTACGAGAGCTCCCCCCGCATGGTCGATCGGAGCCGGTACCAGGCGTACGCCAACGTGCGGTTCATCAGGTCACGCCGCGTCCGCTCCGTCGTGGCCCAGGTCGTGCAGCGCGGCACGAGCCGCCCCCAGCCCGCACATGCCGTGCACGCCACCGCCCGGCGGCGTGGCGGCGGAGCAGAGGTAGACGCTCTTCATGGCCGTGCGGTACGGGTTCCACCGTGCGGTCGGCCGGAAGATCATCTGGCGGAGGGTGGCGCTCCCGGCATTGATGTCGCCGCCGACGTAGCTCGGATTGTGCTCCTCCGTGGCCACGGCCGTGAACGTCGAGCGTCCCAGGATCAGGTCACGGAACCCCGGGGCGAACCGTTCGATCTGGGATTCGATCCTCTCGGTCATGTCCACCGGTGATCCGTTGGGGACATGGCAGTAGGCCCACAAGGTGTGTTGGCCCTCCGGTGCCCGCCCGGGGTCCACCACGCACGGCTGAGTGACGAGACAGTACGGGTGGTCCGGGTGCCGCCCGGCGTTGACGTCTGCCTCGCTCCGGGCGATCTCTTCGAAGGTCCCACCCACATGCACGGTCACCGCGTCCCGGCAACCCTCGGCGTTCCACGGAACCGGCCCGTCCAGTGCCCAGTCGACCTTGCACACCCCGGGCCCGTAGCGGTAGCGGGCGAGCGCGCGGCCATAGCCCGATGGGAGCGCGTCGCCCGCCATCTCCAGGAGCTGCCGTGGGGTGACGTCCAGCAAAACGGCCCGTGCCGGAGGCAGATCGTCGAGCCGCTTCACGAGTCGGCCCGTCTCGACCCGCCCGCCCGCCGCGGTGAGCTCGGCAACCAGGGCATCGACGATGGCGGCACTGCCGCCCTCCACCACGGGCCAGCCGTAGCGGTGGGCCAGCGCAGTGAAGAGCCGGGGGAAGACACCAGAGAGCGGCGCTGTGAGCGGCAACATGGAATGGGCGGCGGTGCCGGCGACGAGGGCCCGGCCCTCCTCGGTGCGGAATCGGCGGGCCAGGTACTGGGCCGAGGAGAGCCCGCGCAGCGCGAAGGCGGCCGCCGCCAGCGGGTGGGGGGGCACATCGCGCATGGAGCCCAAGAAGGCGGGCAGGATCTTGTCCAGGTCGCGGACCAGAGGCGCCACGAGCTGGGAGTAGACCCTGCCGTCGGTCCCCAACGAACGGGCGACGTCAGCCACGTCGGGCCCGACGGACACGGCCCGGGCGCCACCAAGGGGATGGGCGAAGGCGACGGGCGGAGTCAGCAGCCGCACGCCGTGGGCCGACAGATCGATGTCACGGAACGCGGGCGAAGCCAGCAGCAGCGGGTGCACCGCCGAGCAGACATCGTGATGGAAGCCGGGCAGCGTGAGCGCGGCGGTGCGGCAGCCGCCACCGGGCTCGTCGGCGGCTTCGTAGACGTCGACCGCCAGGCCGGACCGGGCCAGGACGAGCGCGGCCACCAACCCGTTGGGACCGGCGCCCACGACTATGGCATCCGCCTCCCTCATCGGGCGATCACAACCTCACGGTCAACGTTTCCGCCGCTCCCATGACGGGCACCGGGCTCTCGGCGAAGCGACAGATGGTCCGCTCCACCTCGGTGTCGCTGCGCTCCGGCCGATGGTGGAACAGCGCGACCCGGTGTGCCCCGGCCATGCTGCCCAGGCGCACGGCGTACTCCGCGGCGGCATGGCCGAAGGACCCTTCGGCCTCCACCTCCTCAGCCCGGAGATGGGCGTCATGGATCAGGAGATCGACATCGCGCGCCAGCCGCAGTGCCGACTCGTGGTACTCGCCGAAGCTGTCCGGGCCGGGGCCGAGCGCCGTGGGGCAGTGGTCGGGGATGTAGGCGACGGTCGATCGACCGTCACTGACCCGAAAGCCCAGGGTGCGCCCCCCCTTGTGGGGGACATCGACGGCGAGGACGCTGAAACCCTCGACTTCGAAGGTATCGCCGGGAATGAGGCCGAACTGCCACTGGCCGCGCAGTGCGGACGGCTCGATGGGAAAGAAGGGTGGCGACATCATGCGCGCCAGCAATGCCTCTGGGTCAGTGCCGTCGCCTTGGTCAGGGAGCAACAGGTTGACCCGCGCGTCGTCGCGGTCACCCGAGCGGAAGAAGGGCAGACCCTGCACATGGTCCCAGTGCAGATGGGTCAGCAGGATGGTGCCGCGGAACGGGAGGTCGCCGAGCAACTCGGGGAGGCGCCGCAGACCCGTGCCGGCGTCGAGGAGAAGCATCGGCTGGCCTCCCGAGCCGCCGTCATGCGACAGCGCCACACAGGACGTGTGCCCACCGAAGCGGATGTAGTCGAGACCGGGTGCGGGTGTCGATCCCCGGGTCCCGCAGAACATGACACGCACTCGCTCAGTCTCGCGCCCGGTCCTCGCGGCGGTGCCCCGCGGACAGCTCCTCCAGGTGCGAGCGTTCGATCAGGTCGGCGTCGAAGAGGGCGACACGACAGGGCGTCACTGCGATGTTGCTGGAGGTGCGGGTGCCACCTTCGAGATGCGCCCGCTCGCCGAGGAAAGCGCCTGGTCCGTACTCGGCCAGCCGTTCCCCGCCCCGTTCGACGCGCACAATGCCGTCAAGGATCAGGAGGACCTCGGTTCCGGGCTCGCCCTCGTTGAAAAGGATCGTGCCGGCGGGGAAGCGCTCGATCCGGCGCCTGTTCCCGCCCTGCATGAGCTGCGCCGAGAGGGACGTTTCGAGTGCCGTCTCGACGGCTGACACGAGCGCCTCGGAGTCCTCGTCACCCCACGGGCTGTGCTTGCCGAACGACTTGCGGTACCAGTCCTTGAAGTCGGTCAGGCCCGACTTGTGCGAGAGCTTGTGGTCGGCGCCGTAGACCCAGTGCCGGGGGAAACGGCTGGCACCGATGAGCGCATGCTCCGATCGTCCGTCCGCGTGCAGGGTCAGTGACAGCGTCGTCCACACCAGGGGAGCCTGCCACTGCACGAACGGGCGCCGGCGCACCCGTCGTGGCGCCGGGACACCGGTGCGACCGCCGCAGGTCTGGACGAACCGGACCCAGCCGTCACCCCGCTCGGGCGCGCGTTGGATATCCGGCAGCTGCACGGCCTGGAAGCGGTGGCGCACGGCGCCCAGGTTGACCATCGTGGTGCCCATGAGCCCCCCGCCCTCGTAGCCGCAGTCGACGATCCGTCCGCGGTCGACGGTGACGAATGCCCGCAGTTCGTTGGCGAAGCGGAACCGGTCCTCGTCCCGGAGCCGCTCGACGTCCATCCCCTCAGTCGGGGGAGGGGGGTCGTAGTGTGTGATGCCCGAATCGAACGCCAGCCGCTGGGCCCCCTCGATCGCCTCCGTAGGGATCCAGGAGAGCGACGTGACGAGACCGGTGTGGCGGGCCAGCTCTTCTGTGCTCATACGAGAAAGCCTCTACCGGCCGACCCGGATTGACGAGTGTGGTGACAGGCATCGCGTGGTGTACCTAGCACCACCAGGCGCGGGATGGTCCCCACCTGTTCCGAGCACCCGGCGTGTGTGAGAACTACAACCGTGGATGAGGACGTAAGTGGTTCTGGCACGATCTCGGTGTTCCTGGCGGACGACAATCTCATCGTCCGCGAGGGGGTGAAGGCGCTCATAGAGCGGCACAAGGACCTCCGGATCGTCGGGGTCGCCGCGGACTATGACGAGGTGGTCGAAGGGGCGACCGCACTGCAGCCGCAGGTCCTGGTCACCGACATCCGGATGCCCCCGGCGTTCAACCGCGAAGGCATCGACGCCGCCAAAGAGGTGCGCAAGCGACATCCGGGGACGGGCGTCGTGATCCTCTCGCAGTACGACGACCCCGAGTACGCCGTGTCGCTGCTGGCGGAGGGCTCGGCCGGCTACGGATACCTCCTGAAGGACCACATCGCGCAGGGCGATCAGCTGGTCGACGCGATCCGGTCCGTCGCCACCGGTGGGAACGCGCTCGATCCGGCCATCGTCGACGCACTGCTGCGGCCCATGACCGCCAACGGTGGTCTCTCGCCCCAGGAGGAGGAGCTCCTCGGCATGGTGGCGGAGGGCAAGCCGATCAAGGCCATCGCCGCCGCCAAGCGCCTCCCACCCGAAGCGGTCGATGCCGAAGTCGAGGCCGTGTTCGTCAAGCTGGCCGAGGGGGTCTCGGCCGGCACGGAGGGAGCGCTGCAGCGGCTGCGGCTGCTGCACAAGGCGATCGTCGACCGCGAGGAGCAGGGAGAGACGCTGTCGAGACTCCTCCCTGGCGGGCTGGCCGAGAAGCTCCGTCGTGACGGCCGCCAGATCGGTGAGACCGAGCGGGTGCATGTCACCGTTCTCATGAGCGACATCCGCTCGTACTCGACCATCGCCGAGCACGCGGACCCGAGCCAGCTGGCCGGGCAACTCAACATCCACCGCGCGGCCATGAACGATGCCATCCTGGGCGAGAACGGCACCGTGATGCAGTTCGTCGGCGACGCAGTGATGGCTGTTTTCGGAGCACCGTTCGAACAGGCAGACCACGCCGACCGGGCCGTCGTGGCGGCGCTGGCCATGCATCAGAAGCAGTCGACGATCAACAGCCGGTGGGAAGAGGAGGGGCTGCCACCCTTCGGCCTCGGCCTGGGCCTGTCGACCGGAGACGCTGCGGCGGCGCTCCTCGGTTCGGAGGAGCGGCTGGAATACACCCTCGTCGGGGACACGGTCAACATGTCCCAACGGCTCCAACAGCTGGCGGATGCGGGTGAAACCGTGGTCTCCCAGGGCACCCTTGATGCCTGGGAAAAGGCCCGGGAGACGGTCGCCCTGCCGCCCCAATTGGTGAAGGGACGCGACACCCCCGTGTTCGCATACAAACTGGTGGATGACGGGTGCCGAACCGGCGACGTCCTGGCGAAAGAAGGAACCTGACATGGACGCCTTGGTTGCAGACAAAGTCCGCAAGACTTTCGAGGCGGAGAATGCTCCGGTGCGGGCGTTGCGGGGCGCCAACCTGGTGGTCCCCGCCGGAGACTTCGTGGCGTTGATGGGTCCCTCCGGATGCGGCAAGTCGACGCTCCTGAACCTGATCGCGGGACTCGACGTCGCCGACGAGGGGACGATCACCGTGGCGGGGGAGCTCGTGACCGGCCGCACCGAGGACGAGCTCTCGCAGCTGCGCCGGCGTCATATCGGGATCGTCTTCCAGTTCTTTAACCTCCTGGAGGGGATGACCGTCCTGGAGAACGTCGCGCTGCCGGCGGTGATCGCCGGACGGAAGCGCAAGATGGCGGAAAGCCGCGCCCGCGACCTCCTCGATCTGTTGGGGATCGGCGACAAGGCGGGAACGGTGCCGGGGATGCTCTCGGGCGGTCAGCGCCAACGGCTCGCCATTGCACGTGCACTGGCCAATGAGCCGACATTGCTGCTGGCGGACGAGCCAACCGGCGCCTTGGATTCCGAGGGCGGCCAAGAGGTCATTGAACTTCTCAGCCGGTTGCACAGCGGCGGACAGACGATCGTGCTCGTGACGCACGACTCCGGGGTCGCGTCAGCTGCGGGACGGATCGTGCGTATGCGCGACGGAAGGATCGCGGTGGACGAGGAGTCGGAGATCCCCGTGGCTGTGCAGTCCTAGGCGATAATTCCGATGACCGTGCGCGACGAGGTGCAGGTGGAGGTGGGCAGAGAACCCATCGTCGCGGTGTCTGGCCCCGGATCGAGCGCCTTCGGGTCATTCAGGCTGCTCCAGGTCCTCGTCTTCGCGCTGACGGTGGCGGCTGTCGTGGTCGGTTGGCGGACGACCGTGCCGGGAGGGACCGCACCGGCAAGCTCCGTGGCATTCGGCCTCACCCTGGCCTGGGCGCTCGTGGGGTTGGTGGACACCCGAGCCCGCGACCGCACGGGGAGCAAGACGTCCCCCTTCCATCTTCTGGCTGCCATGGACGCCCTGGTGGCGGCCGTGGCACTGACGGCCGGACGCCGGGCAGAAATGGTGCATGCGTCGGGAGGTGCGCGGGACGTCGCCACGCTGGCCGCCCTCGTGGTGACCGCCATCTCGTTCCACTTCCTTCTCGGCCTGCCCGACGGCCGGCTGCACGATTCGGTCCGGCGAGTGATGGCGGTGACCGGCTACGTGGCGGCGGTCGCCATCGGGCTCGTGTTCGTCCTGGACCACCGGCCCTTCAGCGTGGCGGACGGCGCGATCAGCTGGTCCATTGCCGGCCTCCTGGCGATCGCCCCGATGCGCAGCCGTTACATCGGGTCCATCGGGCACCACCGGGAGCGGATGGAATGGTTCGGAATCGGGGTGACCCTGGCGGCCACGGTCGCGTTGGGGGCAACGGTCCTCCACCTCCTGGTCGGTTGGCCCGGAGAGCTCGGTGCGGTCACGGCGGGAGCGACCGTGTTCGTGCCACTCGGCCTGCTGGCCGGGGAGAACAAGAAGATGGGGCCGCACGCCAGCAGAGGTCTCGTCCAGGTACTCGCGGTATTCGGGTTCGTCGTTGTCGTCTCGGCCATCTACCTCGTCGTCGTGCTCGGCCTCGGCCACGCGCCGAAGACCACGGGTGACAAGGAGGTCCTGGCCCTCTCCATGGTTGCGTCCGGAGTGGCCGCCCTCATCTTCGTCCCCGTGCGGGCGCGCTTCCTCGATTCCGCCACCCGGTTCGTCTACGGATCACGAGAGGCTCCCGACGAGGTCCTGCGCACCTTCGGCAGCCGGCTCACCCGGGCCATTCCGATGGACGAGTTGCTGCTCCAACTCGCGGAGTCGCTGCGCAAGACGATGGCCCTGGCCAGCGCCGAGGTCTATACGGGTTCGGGCGAGGTTCTCGAGCGCACTGCGTCGGTACCCGATCTGGGCCCCGGATCGCTCGTCGTCTCGCCGCGGGAGCGGCCGGTCGTCACGCGGGCCGGAGTCTCGGGGACCGCGTGGGCCTCCGTCTGGCTGCCCGCGCTCGTGAAGGGGCGCGAAACGGAACAGATCCGCGTGGCTCCCGTCAGTCACGCGGGAGAGCTGTTGGGCCTCATTGTGGCGGAGCGGCCGTCGCCGGCCAGCGCGTTCTCCGAGGACGACGACCGGGTGCTTACGGACCTGGCCCGGCAGGTCGGGCTGGCCCTGCACAACTCCCAACTCGACACCGCCCTGCAGACCACGTTGGACGAGGTCCGCAAGCAGGCGGACGCGCTACGCGAGTCCCGGGCCAGGATCGTCGCCAGCGGCGATGCCGAAAGGCGCCGGGTCGAGCGCAACCTCCACGACGGGGCGCAGCAACATCTGGTCGCGTTGGCCGTCAACCTCCGCCTGGCCAAGGACATCATCGTCGACGACCAGGAAGCCGGCATGGAGATGCTGGACCAGCTCGCCGGCGAGGTCCAGGAGACCATCCAAGAGCTCCGGGAGCTGGCACACGGTATCTACCCGCCGCTGCTCGTCGACAGCGGGCTGGTCGAGGCGCTGCGCGCCGCCGGCAACCGGAACCCCCTTCCCGTCGACATCACCGCCGACGGCATCGGGCGGTACTCGTCCGAGACCGAGGCGGCGATCTATTTCTGTTGCCTCGAGGCACTGCAGAACGCGTCGAAGCACGCGCCCGATGCGCGGGTGGAGGTCCATCTGTGGGAGGAGTCCGGCGGCCTGCTGTTCACCGTGTCCGATGACGGGCCTGGATTCGACCCGGACACCGCGCAGCGCGGTCACGGCTACATCAACATGGCCGACCGGCTTGGCGCCATCGGCGGAACGGTGCGCTGGGACTCAGAGATCGGGAAGGGATCCCAGGTCCGGGGCTCAGTGCCGCTCGTCTAGGGTCGGCCGGCTCAGGCCGACACGAACTGCTGCTCGTTGCGCCCTTCCCACAGGCGCCGCAACGTGTCGGCACCCAAGTGCTCTTTGTTGAGGTAGGCGCGCGCGCCGCTCGTGGCCACCTCGGGCGGCAGGTCCCCCGCGTCGTAGGTCGAGCACAGGATCACGACGACCTCGGGGTGCCGGGAGACCATGCTGCGGGTGGCCTCGATCCCGTTCATCTCCGGCATGTTGATGTCCATCAGGACCAGGGCGGGGCTGAGCTCCTCCTCAAGTGACACGGCCTCGCTCCCGTTGACGGCCTCACCCACCAGCTCGAACTCGGCCGCCCGCTTCAGCACTGCCTTCATGGCAGCTCTGAATGGTGCCTGGTCGTCGACGATCAGGACGGGGAGCCGATCGCTCATCCACCTATTCTCTCACGGGGCCGTGTGCTGCGACCGTGGTGGTGCCATGCATGGTGAGGGGGTGGTGTCACCCTCCCCCCGGCTCGCTGAGGTGGACGAGCACAGCCTTGACCCGCCGGTTGACGTCGCGCTCCTCGGTCAGGCCCAGCTTCGAGAAGATGGAGTTGGTGTGCTTCTCCACCGCCCGCTCGGAAATCTGCAGGGACGCGGCGATTGCCGCGTTGCTCTTTCCCTTGGCCATTTCTCCCAGAATCTCGGACTCCCGCGGCGTGAGCCACGACAGGTCCGATTTCCGACGCGACGACTTGGCCTCAATGAGTTCGTCGACGATCTGCGGGTCGATCATCGACCCCGACTGGGCGACCGTCCGGATGGCCTGGGCCAGCTCGTCGGCACCCGCAACCCGCTCCTTCAAGAGGTAGGCCCGGCCCGCGGAGCCGGTCTCGAGGAGGGCGAGCGCGTAGGAGGGCGTCTTGTACTGACTGAGCACGACGACGCCTACTTCCGGCTTGTGCTCACGCAACCACGAGGCGGCCTGGATCCCCTCGTCGGTCCCGGTCGGGGGCATCCGGATGTCGGTCACGACAACCTCGGGGGACGTGTCCTCGATGAGTTCCAGCAGCTCAGGCAGGTCGGCGGCGCGGCCCACGAGATCGAAGTCAGGCTCGCCGTCGATGATGCGGGAGATGCCCTCCCTGAGGAGAGCATTGTCCTCCGCCAGAACCACCTTGATGCTCGCCATGCGAAGCGTACGGTAGCGCGTACGGCCGGAAGTGCCCAGGTCGGAGCTTTGGGAGCCGTAGTGCTGGCACCCCCGGCCCCGACGGGGTGGCACCCTTGGTGAATCCCTCCTGGCTGGCGAGACTGCATATGGTGAGGTGGGACGACGGGGGAGAATCAGCGCCGTGAACGAGCGGAGGTTCGGCGTGGTCCGCTACCGCGCCCGCACCACCTTCCGTCACCGCTGGCCCGGCCTCCTCTCCCTGGTCGTGCTCGTCGGTCTGATCGGTGGCCTGGGGCTCGGCAGTCTGGCCGCGGCCCGGCGGACACAGTCGTCGTTCTCCGTTCTCCTCGCCGCGACCAACCCGTCGGATCTGGTGGTGTCGATCTACAACGGCGGGAACGGCGGCGCGAACATCGGCTACTCGTCGTCGCTCAACCGGGAGATCGCGCGGCTGCCCGGCGTCCGCCACGTGGATGCCGGCGTCGTACTGACCGGCGCACCACTCACCCGCGACGGGTCCCCGCGCATCCGGGTCACCGGGCTGGCCTATCCGGTGGCAAGCGTGAACGGGCTCTTCTTCACCCAGGATCGGATGGTGGTGAACCAGGGTCGCCTGGCGTCCCCGCAACGTGCCGACGAGATCGTCATCGCACCTGTGGTGGCCAGGCTGCTCGGGTTCCACGTCGGCCAAATGGTTCCCTTCGGGTTCTACTCAAACGCGCAGCAGGGTTTGCCCGGGTTCGGCACGAAGGCCGTGGCACCGGCACTGCGGATGAACATGAGAATCGTCGGTCTGGCGTCGTTGAATTCCGAGATCGTCGAGGACGACGTCGACATCCTCCCCACCTTCATCCCGCTGACGCCCGCGTTCACCCGGGAGGCGGCGGCGCACCTTGGATTGTCGGGTGCACTGAGTTTCGGCATCAAGACATCGGGGGGGTCGTCCACGGTGCCGCTCGTCGAACGCGAGATCGCCCGTCTCACCCCACCGGGTGCCCAGGTGACCGACCACGCCTTGACGCCGGTGGTCGCCAAGGCGGACCGCGCGCTCAAGCCGATCTCCATCGCGTTGGGGGTCTTCGGGGCCGTCGCCCTTCTCGCCGCCGTTCTCGTCGCGACCCAGCTCATGGCGCGCCGGCTGCGCGTCGACCGCGATGACCTGCGGATCCTCCGGGCGCTGGGTGCGGATCCGGCCGACACCATCCTCGACGGTGTGATCGGTCTCGAGGCGGCGCTTGCGCTGGGATCGATCCTGGCCGCCCTCATTGCCTTCGCGCTGTCCCCGCTGTCCCCGCTCGGCCCCGTTGCTCCGGTCTATCCCGACCGCGGCGTGTCCTGGGACTGGACCGTTCTCGGCCTTGGCGTTCTCGCGCTGATCACGATCCTCGGCGGAATCGCCGCCCTGTTGGCGTACGCGTCGGCGCCACACCGGGTGGCGCTCCGGCTCCGACTTCGCCCGACGTCCGGGGCACGGGTGGTGGCCTCCGCGGCGAGCGCCGGGCTGTCGGCTCCCGGGGTGGTCGGGGTCCGAATGGCCCTCGAGCCGGGCGAAGGCCGGGCTGCAGTTCCCGTGCGCTCGGCGCTGCTCGGGTCGGTGTTGGCGGTGGCCCTCGTGGTCACGACGTTGACATTCGGCGATAGCCTCCACACGCTGGTTTCGGACCCGCCGCTCTACGGGTGGAACTGGACGTACATCCTCAACCCGGTCGGGGCCGGTGGCGGCGAGGTGCCCCAGGTCGCGCTCACGATGCTCAAACACGACAAGGACGTCGCCGCATATTCCGGAGCATCCTTCAACGACCTGCAGGTGGACGGCCAGGAGGTTCCGTTCCTCCTCGAGAACGAGGGAGCGACCGTGACGCCGCCCATCCTCACCGGACACAGGTTCCAGGGGGGCAACGAGGTTGTGCTCGGCGCGGCAACGATGGCGCAGCTGCACAAGCACCTCGGCGAGAGTGTCACCATCTCCTTCGGCACTCCCGCCGGCGCGCCCGTCTACATCCCGCCCACGCGCCTTCGGATCGTGGGCACAGCAACGTTTCCCGCCATAGGGTTCGCCAGCACGGTCTCCGACCACACCTCCATGGGCACGGGCGTGCTCATTCCGTTCCAGGACCTGCCGAAGTCATTCGTGACCGCCATCGACAGCGGGCCCGTCCCGGCCCTTGTCGGGCCGAACCTGGTTCTCATCCGGATCCGAACGGGCGCTCCACCGGCCGCCGCGCTCGCGAGTCTTCATCGCGTCGTCGCGGCGGCGGACCGCGCCTTTGCGGCAGCACCGGGAGGATCTGCCGGCAATGCCATCGTCGTGCAGGGAGTCCAGCGCCCAGCCGAGATCGCGAACTACAAGACGATCGGTCTCACCCCTGCGCTCCTGGTCACGGGGCTGGTGCTCGGCGCTGTGGCGGCCCTGACGCTGACCCTCGTCGCCTCGGTTCGTCAGCGACGCCGCGACCTCGCGCTCCTGAAGACGATCGGCTTTGTGCGACGACAACTGGCAGCAGCCGTGGCCTGGCAGGCGACGACGGCTGCCGTTGTCGGGATCGTGATCGGGATACCGCTCGGGATCGTGGTCGGGCGTTGGCTCTGGGACCTCTTCGCACAGCAGATCAACGCGGTGCCCTACCCCACGGTGTCGGTCCCGTCGGTCGTCCTGGTCGCTCTGGGCACGGTGCTGTTGGCCAACCTCGTGGCGGCGCTACCGGCCAGAAGTGCGGCGCGCACGCCGACCGCCATCATGTTGCGGGCGGAGTAATCGTCGGGTCTCATCGCCCGCAGACAGCGGCCGTACGGCGCCGGAGAGGGCTATTTCTTGGGCGCGATCGCCAGCTTGAGGTCTTCGAGCGCAGCATTCAGTTCGGCCGAGCGGTTCCGTCGGGCCGAATCGGCTGAGGCCAGCTGCTCCCCGGTCGGAGTTTGGCCGCCGGAGCGCATCAGGTGGTCCGCTTCGACGGCGAAGGCGAGGCCACGCAGGCTGTCCGCACAACGCATGCAGAGTGCCCGGTTCGCCTCGTCGGGCGCCGCCGAAGCGGCGCGTTCGAGACCGCCGACCGCTTCGTCGACTTGCACGCCGACCGTGGCCCGATGTTGGGCATCGTCGGCGTCCTGCTGCGAAAGGATGAGCCCGCGCGCCAGCTCGGCCGCGGTGACAGCCGGCCGCACCGAACGCTCCCAGTCCACCTCGCGACCCTGTCGTCGGGTACGGGCAATCAGGAGGCCGACCAGAATCACAGCCAGGGCGATGACCGCCGCCAGGAGTACCCAACCCCACGTCTTGGAGCTCGACGAAGTCTTGGCAGCCGTCGTCGTCGTGGTGGTGGAGCTGGACGTGGTCGTCGTCGGACGAGCGCGAGTCGTCGTGGTTGCGGGAAGCGTCGTTGTGGTCGTCGGAGCCGTGGTCGGCGGCACCGTTGTCGTCGTTGGTGCCACCGTGGTCGTGGTGACGGGAACCGTCGTCGTCGTGGTGTCCTGGGCGGCGGCACTTCCCGGCAGGACGCCAAGCATGATCGGCGTGGCGCTGATGGCGAAAACCAGCGCGGCTGAGCGGCGAGAAACCTTCGATTGCATGGAGAGCAGCCTACGGTCAGCGGTGGCCGTCGGACGTGGACCATGTCCGCTCCCGCCGCCCTCCGACCTCGGTCAAGCGCACTCCGGCCCGAGTCACGGCTAGACCATGGGTACCGTCGAGACGAGCGACCGGAGGACAGCATGCAGTTGGACATCCATGTGCCCCGCTTCACCTGGTCTGGCGGCGCGGAGGCGATCGGGCCGACGTTCGCCACCCTGGCCCGGACGGCAGAGTCACTCGGCGTGCGCACGCTGTCAGTGATGGACCACTGGTTCCAGATGGAGATCCTCTGGCCAGCCGAGGAGCCGATGCTCGAGGGATACACGGCACTTTCCTTCGCCGCGGCCAAGACGGAGCGGCTGCGGTTTCGTCTCCTGGTGGGCGGTGTGACCTACCGCCATCCCGGGCTCTTGGCCAAGACGATCACCACGCTCGACGTCCTATCGGGCGGTCGGGCCGAGCTCGGACTGGGGGCCGCATGGTACGAGCGGGAGCATCGGGGCCTGGGTGTTCCGTTTCCACCCTTGCGTGAGCGCTACGAAAGGCTCGAGGAGACGCTGCAGATCTGCTTCCAGATGTGGAGCGACGACAACGGACCGTACAACGGAACGCACTACCAACTGGCCGAGACCCTCTGCTCGCCCCAGCCGGTCAGCTCGCCCAGGCCGCGGGTGCTCATCGGAGGTGGTGGCGAGCGCAAGACCCTGCGGCTCGTCGCCACCTACGCTGACGCGTGCAACATCATCGGAGACGTCGAGGTCGTCGCCCACAAAGTGGACGTACTGCGCCGGCACTGCAACGAGGTTGGTCGCGATTTTTCCCAGATCGAGGTGACGGCGTTGATCGGGGTGGCAGACGATGCCGGGCCCGACGACATTGTGCGTGAGGCCCAGGCGCTTCATGGAGCCGGCGCCCACGTGATCGTGGTCCGTGCGACGGGTCCCGAACCGTCGCAGTGGCTCGAAGATCAGTGGGGACCGGTGATGACGAGGCTCGATGCCATCGGCTGAGGCGTCGGTTGGCCGGGGTTACCCCGTTCGTCAGTTATCTTGCAGTCGCGGGCCGCTAGCTCATCCGGAAGAGCAGGGGACTTTTAATCCCAAGGTGCCGGGATCGAGACCCGGGCGGCCCACCGGTAATCCCAGCTCAAACTGTTTGCAGAGTCATCCCACGGCCAGATTTGTAGCCAGTTCTGTAGCCGACGGGTGAAGTGTCGGGCAGCTCGTAGAGCCGCAGGGCGCGACGTATCGCCTCTGCCGCATGCATCCGTGATGGTGCCAGTAGGTGGCCGCAGACGTCCATCGTCACTCGGATGGAAGCGTGTCCCAGCGTGTCTGACACGACCTCGAGCGGCACGCCCATGGCGAGGAGCAGCGAGGCGCAGGAGTGGCGCAGCTCGTAAATGCTCCAGTGCCCCAGGCCGACCCGCTTACAGATTCTGGCACCGTGCGGCCGAAGGCCTCGGGGTCGAGCGGCGTGCCGATCGTGGAGGTGAACACCAAGTTGGCCGGGTTCCGCCAGCTACGGCCGCTTGTTCCTTCAACGGTATACATGAAGGTGGGCGCGTGTCACACCATTGATCCCGAACTCTTTCCTCCAGATCTGGCATCAGAGATCTGGCCATCGATGGTCAGCTCTCCGGTCTCAGAGCTGATGCGAAGCCAGAACGCGTTCTCCGCGTCTTCCATGGTGGTTGTCTTATCTTCACTTGAGCAACTGAGGCAGCTCGTCGTGGAGGCGCAGAAGCTCCGATCCCGATATGGACCTAAGCCGATCCGGCACCGCCGGTCCAGACGCCGAGGGGGACGAGTATCGGGGAGTGGGGCCGATGGGAACTCTGCTCTTGGTCCACCACCGATACGTATCGATCGTTAATTTGTCTTCAGTCCCGCTGGATTCACCGATTGTCAGGCCAGGCGGTCCTTCAGGGGTTACTCGGGCGACGATACTGCGAGCGGCTGCGACTGTCCCCATGCTGCCGGACTGTCCCACCATCCCGGCGGACGGGGCTACCCCAGGAGACTTTTGCTCGCAGGTCGGGGATGTCTCGCCGAAAGTGTGATGAAGATCGAATGCTGAAGGACGCCGTCATGCCAACCGACAACAAGCTCGTCCCCGCTCCAATTGCCGGGGACGAGCCCATGTCGGCATCTCAGCGCCTATTACGCGAGACGCCATGCGTGATGGCTACTGCTATCCGAGTGCGCCCGAAGACGACACGGGTGCCGCGACGTTGACCAACGACCCCACTGGCTGGTTGCCAGAAGTGCCGCCGGGTGACGACACGGGTGCCGCGACGTTGACCAACGACCCCACTGGCTGGTTGCCAGAAGTGCCGCCGGGTGACGACACGGGTGCCGCGACGTTGACCAACGACCCCACTGGCTGG
>Ga0182024_10011198_pt1 | contig 18073 bp, 13 predicted proteins | sample P32metaG_FD_120480 | JGI IMG/M metagenome (GOLD analysis project Ga0182024, IMG submission 120480) | Permafrost microbial communities from Stordalen Mire, Sweden - P3-2 metaG (Illumina Assembly) | ecosystem: Environmental > Terrestrial > Soil > Wetlands > Permafrost | place: Sweden: Stordalen... | reverse complement strand
TTCGACCTGCTCCGGCAGCATCAAGCTGCACTGTGCGTGGCCGAGAGCGACGAGCTCGAGACACCCGATGTCGTCACCGCTCCGTTCTGTTGCTACCGGCTGCGCAAGAGCGATTACGGGGCCGCTGACTTGCAGCAGATCGAAAGGCAGCTGACCACCAGGGCCGCGCAAGGAGACGTTTTCGCTTACATCAAGCATGAGGACTCACCCAAAGGCGCACTGCAGGCCGCGGCCTTACTTACCACGCTGAGGGCACGGTGAGCGAAACGAGCGACCTGGTAGCCGAAACCGCAATCGGTATGGCACGGGTGGAGGAATTCTTCCCGCGACGATTTCTGCGCAACGGCCACCTGCAGACGTTAGTGGGTAACTTCAAACCCCGGCAATATGTCTTGCCTGAAGCTGAGGCTCACCTTATCGAGGTCGATGCAGGGAAGGGCGCCCTTGCTGAAAGCAAGCATTCCGGCTCGACAGCATCCGAGCGGGTGAAGCAGGCGAAAGCCGAAGTCCGTGCGCGCGGAGCAAGCTATGTGCTGTGCCATTGCCATTGGCAGGCGAACGCCAGCCAATGCCCAACCGTGCTATTGGTGCATGGCCTCGAAGGATCCTCCTATTCGCAATACATGCTGGGAAATGCGGCGCGGGCGTGGGCCGCGGGGTGCAATATCATCCGCATGAACATGCGCAACTGCGGAGGCACTGAGGATCTGTCGCCGACACTGTATCACTCCGGTCTTTCGGGCGATGTTGCAACGGTTATGCAAACGCTGGCTACCGAAAAGGGCCTCAAGGCCTTTGCCCTGGTGGGCTATTCCATGGGCGGTAACCTGGTTTTGAAGCTAGCCGGCGAGTTAGGCGCGAACGGACCGGATTACCTGAAAGCCGTGGTTGGTATTTCGCCGGCCATGGACTTGGGCGTCTCAGCTGATGCGCTGCACAGCATCTCAAACCGGGTCTACGAATGGAAATTTCTCATCGGCCTGCGCAGGCGGTTTCGACGCAAGGCGGAGCTGTTCCCTCAACTCTATTCAACCGTTGGCCTGGAGAGAATTGCGACCCTTCGCCAGTTTGATGACAAGATCACCGCTCGCTACTCCGGCTTTGCCGGCGCGGATGACTATTACCACCGCGCGTCCAGTACGCGGGTAGCGCCGCAAATCGCCGTGCCCACGCTGATTCTGCATGCCCTCGACGATCCTTTCATCAGGATGTTGCCATCCACGCGCGCCGCTCTGTTGGCAAATGACCGGGTCCGGCTGGTCGAGACCGCGCATGGAGGACATTGCGCTTTTTTGGCGCCGGCAGCCGGATATGACGGCTACTGGGCGGAGAAACTGCTGCTGGACTTTCTGCTCTCGGCCAGCAAAGCCTGATGGAAGCAGATTGGTCTGTTATGCTGGCGGGCGGCGACCCGGTAATCGCTGTTCCCTGGGCCGCGTCAGACGCCGACATCCGCAAATGCAGATTCGTCGACTTGCGCTTGGGTGCGCACCTGATAGACGAGATAGAAGAGGCCCGTTCGAAACCCGCGTTGCGGTCTGCACTGATGCTGCTGAACGGCGCCCCGTCACCGCTGTGGACAGCGAAGTGTGACGCCTGGACCAGCAGCGTAGACGAGGGTGCTGAGCCGTTCGATCCCTACGAAATGGGTGCCGAGTCGGCCGACACAGCGTTCGGGACCGGCTCCTACATCGATCTGCTACCTCGGGATATTTCCTTCCTGTCTAGTTTTGAACGGCAGGAACGGTGGATCCGTGCGGTAACGGAGGCGCTTCGCTCCACCCCGGCGAGCGCGGCACGGGTGGAACTGGTGCTACGGCGTGCTGAGGTCGAGGGGGCACCGGGATTTGGAGTGACGTGGTTTGTCGAGGGCTGCGGCGCGACTGCTCAGCGTGCAGGACAGGCGTGGACCAAAGCGCTGGATCTCGCTTTGGAAGTGGTCATCGATGTTGGCCTGATGTAGCCCCGGTCGGGCGTCCGATGACGATACAATGGCAGCACGGGCGAGTAGCTCAATTGGATAGAGCACCGGCCTTCTAAGCCGGTGGTTGTGGGTTCAAGCCCCGCCTCGCCCACCATTTTTCTGCTTCTCAGCAGCGACGCCGCACTCGACTTTCCGTAAGCAAACGCCCAAAGACGTTGACGCATCGGGGAAGATCCTTCCACGCAGCCGGACGAGTTGACACCGGAACACTCTATCGAGAATAGGGGACGGACGGTTTTATCGGCAGGCTACGCAAAGACAATAGCTGGCGCGCGCAGACGTTTGCTCCATGGTAATTGGAGGAACGTTGTATGGTTCTCCTGTCCCGACGAACCTAGGGTGGATTAGAAGGCTCAATCATGCCAACGATCGCCCTTCAAGAGTCACAACAAAGATCGTCGTCCTGTTATCGCGGTGGCCGGCACGCGATCACGACATTCGCGTTCGTCTTAGCGGCTTCCATCTGTGGCGGTCTGGCACAGAACACAGCGCAGGTCTCCCTTATTGGTCCGTCTCAAGTGAGGCTTGGTGGTTACGCGCAATACGGCGCTAACGTGGGCGGGGCAACCACACCCGTGGTGTGGTCGGTCAACGGCTTCCCCGGCGGCACTAACTCCACCGGCCTGATATCCACTGCAGGCATGTACTCACCTGCGTCCACGATCTGGGCTGGTCACTCGGTCACGATCAGTACAACGACCGTGTCGGAGCCTGTGTCCTCGGCGTCGATGAGAGTAATGGTTCTCAACCCTCTTCCCATTCTCGCCTCCGGCCTCATCACGCAGACAAGATCAGCCAACAGCTACTCGCTGGTCATACAAGGCTCCGGCTTTGTCTCCACCTCACAGTTGCAATCCGCCGGCGTCAATGTCTCCACTGTCTTCATCTCTTTCGCCGAACTCCAAGGCACCATCAGCATTCCCCCGGGAACCACCAGCGTCACAGTAGGAGTCGTTAACCCGAACGCAGAGCAGAAGGTTCCTGCCAGCATGACACTGCCGGTCCAAACAGGCACCTCTTCGGCCTCGTTGGCTGCGCTTTCTTGCAGCAGCGCGTCCATCACTGGAACGGGGAGCTCGGCTTGCGTGGTCACGTTGACCACGGCTGCGGGAAGTGGCGGCATCAATCTAAGCCTGGCCAGCAGCAATGCGGCAGTGATCGTGCCGGCCGCGGTGGTGGTTCCGGCAAATGCTACGAGCGCGGTGTTCACGGCGAATGTGTCATCCGTTCTGTCAGCGCAAGTGGCGACCATCACTGCGAGCGGGGCTGGGAGCTCCAGGAGCTTTGCGCTGCAGCTGAATGCTGCCACCCCAACATTAACCATCAGCCCGAGCAGTGTACCGTTCGGCAATACGACGATGAACACGCCATCAACACAGCCGGTGATCTTGACTTCCACGGGAACCGCACCGGTCATCGTGACGTCGGCAGCACTGAGTGGGGTAGGCTTCACCATGTCCGGAGCAACATTTCCGGTTACCTTGAACCCGGGCCTTGCGGTGACGCTGGATGTGCAATTCGATCCGACGGTCTCCGGCGCGGCAACGGGAGATCTGTCCATCAAGAGCAACTCGTCGGTCAACGGGACCGCTGTAGTCAGTCTGAGCGGTACCGGTGTATCCCATCAGGTCGCGCTGAGCTGGGATGCGCCCGCTATGTCCACGGTTCCGATATTGAGTTATAACACCTATCGACTAACAAGCGGTAGCTCGGCTTATCAACTGCTGCACTCGTCAGCTGCCCCGCAGACAACATACGTTGATAGCACAGTCCAGACTGATGTGACCTATAACTACATCGTGACCAGCATCGACTCCACCGGGGAAGAAAGCGCTCCGTCCAACGAGGTCACCGCGACGATTCCCTAGACCTCACAAATCGTCCGCGTTTGCGCTCCGGCTGTCAGGCGTCTTACGCGGGCAATGCAGCGGCGCCACCCCGAGCTGTTCATTAACCTCGGCGAACGTTTGTAGTGGCGCGATATCCAATTCAAGGGGAAGGTGATGAGACACACGATACTAGTTGCCGTGCTGTGCTGCGTTTGGGCACAGCCTATCACGGCAGCGACATATTTCATTTCTCCCACCGGCAGCGATTCCAACGATGGAACCAGCACCGGCTCGGCCTGGGCCTCGCCCAAACATTCTCTGAACTGCGGAGATGTCATTATCGCGGCTTCGGGTACGTACTCGGCCTCAAATTTCTATACGGGGAAGTGGGGGACGGTGACCTGTCCCGCCGGGAACAACGTCGCGTGGCTTCAATGCGCGACATTCGATACCTGCAAGATTTCGTCGACCACATCCGATGGCATGTGGGTCGATCAGAGCTATTGGGGTGTGGAAGGCTGGGAGGTCACGACCAGCGAGAATATTTACGGTGCCTGCTTTCACGCTGGACCCTCCTCCGGCAGTGTTCACCACATTATTTTTACAAATAACGTGGCTAATGGTTGCATGGGTGGAGGATTTAACGCCTATGACAAATCCGCTAGCGCCAGCGTCGATTACATAGTGTATGTGGGTAACATTGCCTACAATAGTACGCAGGAAAGCGGGGCATGCTACAGTGGGCTTAATACCTACCAGCCTATCGCCTCTGATACCAATCCTGGCACTCACATGTACATTGCAGGCAACTTCTCTTACCGAAATATGGAGCCATCCACCTGCTCTGGCACAGCACCTACCGATGGAGAGGGAGTGAATTTAGATACGTTCGACTTCAGAAACGGCGGCGGAACTCCGTACGTGCAGCAAGCAGTTGTACAGAACAACATTCTGGTGGGTAACGGCGGCAGAGCAGTTGAGATCGAGAACAATAACGCCGCATCCGGCCAAGCTCCCATCTTCATTAAATACAATACTACTTATGGCAACAACGCTGCACCGACCGGAGCGTATTGTCAGGGAAATGGCGAGATAAGCTTAGTCTCCGCTTACAAAGTCCAAGTGACTAATAATTTAGTCCAGACGGCTGCGGCAAGCGGCTGCTCTGGGGATAGCATCTTCGGCCTCGAAGTATCTCAGAGCAACAATACGACCGTAGTGGACAACAATTGGGTTGCGGGTTTGAGCGGAAATAATACTTTTCTGTATGCCAGCCAATCGTTTGCCTATGGATCGGCTAATGTATTTGGAGTTAGCCCAGCTTTTGCTAATCCGACAATTCCATTAGCTCCGTCATGTGCTGGTTCTGCCAATGTTCCGGCTTGCATGGCAACGTTGATTGCCAACTTTAAGCCCTCGACGGATGAGGCTCAAAGCTATGGTTACCAGCCGCCGACCACGGCAGAGGTTTATGATCCGCTGTTTCCGCAATGGTTGTGCAGTGTGAATCTTCCGTCTGGGCTGGTGACGATGGGGTGTTTTCAGCTGCATTTAACGGTTTCGGTCTCTTAAGCCTTTCGCGGGGAAGCGCGGCCATTGGGAAGCAATCGGCAGGTTCGCCTATACTCACCCGGCGCGATGCGATGGTGAAGATAGACATCTGCTACCGCTCCGCTCATGCATCGCCGTTAGTTCCATTGCGAGCTTGCCGGCGTAGGAACGGGCCTGCCTTGTTCATTCGCTTCGGGACCACCTCAAATTCGGCCGGGGCGGGGAAATCTAATCACGCGACGCATCCGTTCTGCCGATGGTTCTATGGTGGGGTAATCGGCCAGATCATGTTCTTTGCTCCTGATTTTACCGGCTGGTTTCTGCTAACTGTGTATGCGCGAATGGCTGCATGTCATGGAGAGTTTGAACCATTTCGCATTGCAGACTTTTCCTTTGAGGGATGACTAAGACGATGCGGCCTACGCCCTTCATTTGCTGCAGTGTTGCGTTACCGTCAATTACGTTCCTGGGAAAGGGTTTCGCCGCATGAACGAACGTGCTGACCCGCGACTCGTCCGGCGCTGCGCAGCTTTCGCCACCGCTTCCAGCGTATTTGCGGTGGGAGTGGGACTGTCCGTGCTGGCGGGTTGGAATCTGCACATAGTCCTTCTCCTTACCTGGGGAGCGGCGACGCCGATGGCTCCGAACTTCGCTGCCGCGTCCGTGCTCGCCGGTCTGTCTCTGTGGCTGTTGCGGACAAACGGCCACCCACATTTTGCGTGTGCCCGGCAGCTGGCGGCCAGGGCGGCGTCGGCCAGCGCCGGACTGATCGGCGCGCTCGGTCTCGCGGAATACCTTTTCAGCGTCGACTTCGGAATCGACCGGCTGCTGTTGGTCACGGCTCCCACGCTCGCCACAGCGGGCTTACGCGTACGCATGTCGCCGATTGGCGACGCCATGCTCGTCTTGCTGAGCCTCGCGTTGCTAACGATCGACAGACGGACGGGGCGCCGCGATTGGCCAGCTCAGTTTTTTGCACTGGGAGGCATTCTGGGTGCCGCATTCGGGTCGATCGGCATTCTCCTCGGACCCGGAGTGACTCCAGTGACTCTAGCGTTACCCGCCGCCCTGATATACCTGTCCCTGCCCGGCGGAATCGTATGCGCCCGCGCAACGTGGGCCATAGGCGGGCTGCTGACCAGGGATACCCAGGGCGCGCGATTGCTGCGCAAAGTGGTTCCTGCCGGCCTGTTGGTGTTGAGTCTGGTTGGATTATCGATATCGAAGCCCCTGCTTACGGACACTCATATCAGCGGGGTTACGGCGACCCTGCTCGGCCTGTTTTGCAGCCTCACCCTGGCTGGCTTCATCGTGTGGATCGCTTTCATGATCGATCAAGGCGAGATTGAACGGAGAAAAATCGAAGAAGCGCAGCACCTGACTGCCGAGCAGTTGGACCGGCTCCTGAACCGCATTGAAGAACCGACAGATGACGCGCAGTTACGGCGAAACGTGATGGTTGGCCTCATCTTCGCCATCCTTCTAACCGGTCTGCTGGGCTTCCTTTCCTGGCGCATGGCGCATCAAGCGGCGGAAGAATCGGATTGGGTCGCTCGCACCTATGAAGTGTCGGCTGGACTTGAAGCCACTCTCAGGCATCTGGTTGATGTGGAAACCGGCGGCCGCGGTTTCGCTGAGACCGGAAGCGACCCGTTTCTGGAGCCTTATGAATCAGGACAGCTTGCGGTAGTCCAGGATCTGCATCGGCTGCGTTTTCTCATAGCAGACCCGGTCCAGGCGCAGAACTTGAACGTGCTTGAGAGCCTCGCGAGAGCCGCAATCGAGGCCGCACAGGAAATCGTGGTCGAGCGTCAGAAAGGAGGCAAGGTCCCGACGGTAGTTCTGTTTGAACGAGGGAGGCACACTATGGACGCCGCCCGAGGCGCAGTCGCGCAAATGGAGCTTGCGCAAAAACGTCTCCTGGAACAACGAACCTGGCGCTCCCACGTCGCCGGAAAGTTCACCATCTTCGTTATTGTCCTGGGATCGATGACCGGCGTGATCTTCTTGTCCTTCGCCGGGGCCATGCTCAACCGTGAGATCGGCATCAGTGGGCGGGCCCGCGCCCAACTCAAAGCCCTCAACGTAGATCTGGAACGGCGTGTGGCCGAACGCACTGAAGCTGTGCGACAGAGCCTCGCTACAAGCGAGCAAGCACTCAAACAACTGGCTGAGCAAAAATACGCTCTCGACCAGCACGCCATCGTGGCCATCACCGACATCCAGGGCACGATTACCTACGTCAACGATCGATTTTGCGATATCAGCCAATATTCGCGAGACGAACTCATAGGACAAAATCATCGTCTCCTCAATTCCGGCCATCACTCCAAAGAGTTTTTCCAACAGATGTACCGCGCCATTAGCAACGGTCAGGTCTGGCACGGCGAGATCCGAAACCGCACCAAGAGCGGCTCTATCTATTGGGTGGATACGACCATCGTTCCCTTCGTCGGCGACGATGGCAAACCGCGCCAGTACATTGCCATTCGTAGCGACATTACTGAGCGCAAGCTGGCCGAGAAGGAGCGCTCCCGGCAGGGGCTGGCACTCCGCAAGAGTGAAGAGCTCCTGGATCGTACCGGCCGATTGGCCGCCGTAGGGGGGTGGGAGATTGACTTGGTCACGAAAGAAGTCACGTGGTCCGCGGAAACTGCCAGGCTTCATGGGATGGATCCGGGACATCGACCGACACTCGACGAGAGCATCAACTTCTACGCGCCCGAGGCCAGACCAGTGGTCCGCGCCGCAATAGAGAAGGCAATCTCCGACGGCCAGGGCTGGGAATTGGAACTAGCAATCATCCGGGCCGATGGAGGCCGCATCTGGGCTCGAATAGTCGCATCTGTCGAGTTTGCGGATGGCGCCCCGGTGCGTATAGTCGGAGCATTTCAAGACGTTACGGCGCGTGTTGCGGAAAAGATTGCTCTTGAGGAAGTCAAAACCCGCTTCGCGCTGGCTACCGAGAGCGGCGGCATCGCTATCTGGGATTGGGATATCTCCAAAGACAGGTTTACCTTGGATGACCGGATGTACCGGCTTTACGGAGTCGACCGCGAATCCATCGACGACTCCGACCTGGAGTTCTGGGTACGGCATCTGCATCCCGATGACCGCAACGGCGTCGAACAAGCGTTACGAGCCTGCATGGAAGGAATCAGGCCTTATGATGCGGAATTCCGTGTGGTCTGGGATGACGGCAGCGTTCACTACATTAAAGCAACTGGACAGGTTGTGGCGCGGGACGAGGCCGGCCACGCACTACGGATGGTAGGCACCAACCTGGACGTTACCAACCGTATCACTGAACGGCTGGCGCTCGAAGAGGCCAATACACGCGCCGCCCTGGCCACCCAGAGTGCCGGCATCGGTATCTGGGACTTGGACGTCCTGGGAAACAAAATGACGATCGACGATCGGATGTACGAGCTTTATGGCGTGCAGCGCGAGACGACATTCATTGACCTGGAGTTCTGGATTCGCCATCTGCATCCGGAGGACCGCGTGGCTGCGGAACAATCTTTTCGAGATGGCCTGGAAGGCACAAACTCCTACGACACCGAGTTTCGCATCGTTTGGGATGACGGCAGTATTCACTACATCAAGGCAAGTGGGCAGGTGGTGGCGGTCGACGAGGCCGGCCGCGCTGTACGGATGGTAGGCACAAACCTGGATATCACCGAGCGCAAGCAGGCGGAAGAGATCTCAAAACGAGCGAGAGTTGAGGCCGAGGAGGCGAACAACGCCAAGTCCAATTTTCTCGCCAACATGAGCCACGAAATCCGTACCCCGATGAACGCAATCATCGGGATGACTCATCTTGCCCTGCGTGCCGGACCAACTCCCGAACAGCGGAGATATCTGAGCAAAATTTCCGGAGCCGCGGATTCCCTGCTCACCATCATCAACGACATCCTGGACTTCTCGAAGATGGAAGCGGGCAAGATGGAGCTGGAAAACGTCCCGTTCTCGCTTGAGGAGGTCTTGTCCAATCTCCACGACATCGTCATCTACGCTGCAAAACAGAAAAACATTCATGTTGTGTTCTCCGCCGCGCACGACGTACGGCCTCACCTGATGGGTGATCCCCTACGCCTGGGACAGATACTCATAAACCTGGTCAACAACGCAATCAAGTTCACCCAGACCGGGGAGGTGGCTGTCGAGGTGTCGGCGGAAGATGTGAAGGAGAATACGACACGACTCAGGTTCTCGGTCAGCGATACCGGTATCGGGATGAGTGCAGAACAAATTTCAAATCTCTTTCAGTCATTCAACCAAGCCGACGCCTCACATACCCGCAGATTTGGGGGTACAGGGTTAGGCCTTGCCATTTGCCGACAGATTTCCGACTTGATGGGGGGAACGCTCACGGTCGAAAGTGAGCCTGGTAAGGGGACTACGTTCATCTTCAGGGCAGAGTTTACCATCGCCTCCCAAACCGTGCATGTTCCAGAGGGTGGGGGACGGTTCGAGCCTAAAAAAAGATCAGTGTTGATCGTCGATGACAACCAGAATGCCCAAGAGGTGCTTTCTGGCATTCTCGATGCGAACGGGTTTGCAGCCATGGCAGTATCGTCCGGCGAAGAGGCCATCTCGGTGCTTTCGCTGGCATCTGAGGCCGGCGACCCGTTTGATCTTGTCCTGATGGACTGGCGAATGTCTGGTATCAATGGGCTAGAAGCAGCGCGCCAGATCAAAGACCGCTTAGATTGGCCGCACATCCCGGCGATCCTGATGGTGACGGCGTACGGCCGCGAACAGGTAATGGGGGACGCGGGTGATCCCGGGCTGGGCGGCTTTCTCCTCAAGCCGGTCAAAGAATCTGTTCTCGTCGACACCATCGCGGATATTTTCGTTAGGGAACCTGATATCCGATTCAACCGTCCAACAGCCGGCTTGCGGCATGCTACGAACGATGGTTCCGGGGGCTTGGCGGGCCGGCGTGTTCTCTTGGTAGAAGACAATGAGTTGAACCGGGATCTTGCGGAGGAACTGCTAGGCGATCTAGGGATCTCGGTCACCATGGCCGTCAACGGTCGCGAAGGCGTCGACCATGTGCTTGCCGAAACATTCGACCTGGTGCTGATGGATATCCAGATGCCGGTCATGGACGGGCTGGCCGCGACCAGGCTGATACGCGCCGACCAGCGGTTCTTGAAGCTGCCTATCATCGCGATGACGGCACACGCGATGATAGGTGACTTTAAGAAAAGCCTGGACGCCGGAATGAACGATCATCTTACCAAGCCAATTAATCCCAACACGCTGACGAAGGCTCTACTCAAATGGATGCCGGGCAAGCCCGACGATCTCAGCATACCTGCAGTGCTTGCTCCCTTCGACATACAAGCCGCCCTGAGGCGGACGAATGGAAAACCCAAGCTGCTTCGTAAGATGATGCTCAGCTTTTGCAATCAGTATGCGCATGCGGCAACGGATCTGCGCCAACTTATCCATGAGGGAAAGAGGGAAGAAGCGGAAAGGCTCGCGCACTCTTTAAAGGGGATTGCCCGCACCCTCGAAGCAACCGGTCTGGGCGAAGCAGCATTCGCGGTTGAGAAAGCGCTACGGTCCGGCGATGCGCCCGACGTGGAATCATTGGTTGGCAGCATGGAAAAGATGCTTATCCCGGCTATCAAGGCGGCGGCTTCGCTCGACACCAGAGTCGCCGCGCCGGAAACGATCTGACAACTGATTAAGCGGCACGGCCACCATCTTCACAGGAGCTGCTGAGAGATTCTTCCAGGCAAGTAGCAATGTCTTCCGCGCCAACCGCCTTGAGCACGTCTCTGGCCTTTGAAATTCCCTCAGAACTCTCGCAGTGGACAGCCAACAAGACACCGCCATCCTTTACCCGGCCGTCATAAAGCTTGGCTTCGAATTCGGGGATGCCCATGCCGACAAGCGCTCCCACGAAACCACCCACTGCCCCACCTACGCCCAAGCCGGCCAAACTCGCCATGATAGGACCGGCAACAATGAATGGGCCCACGCCCGGTATAGCCAAGGCGCCAATGCCCGCCAGAAGTCCCAGGGCTCCCCCGACCACTCCGCCAACCCCGGCCCCGGCCGTTACAGCGTCTGAAGCCTCGGTATCATTCGCGGCAGTAAACTTATTCGATTCTTCCCTGTCAGACAGCAGGACAGAAAGGTCCTGATCTGAAAATCCCGCCATCGTGAGCCCATCGATAGCTGCCTCCGCATTCGCGATGTTCGCGAAAATACCAAATGCTGCATCATGACACGCCATCGTGCTCTCCTTACCCTACTTCGCCTATTGCATCGTTCCTATTTGAGCCACCCGGCCCGATGGAGCGATCAGCCGACGCACGTTCTCTCGCTTTACCTATCGGGCCGAGGTGATCCTCTTCAGGCCTGAGCGAAGGTCTAACTGGCGGCGAATTGCCCAAAGCGGCTCTTCATCCCCTCACAGGTCTTGCCGGTGCCCTTTTTCTTAAGCATCTCAAAAATTGTTTCCAGGCGTTCGATCTGGCCATTTGTTTCGTCACAGGTGGCTCTGAAAAGCATCCTTGAGATTAGGTGATGTGGCCGCCTTCACTAATTTGGGGAGGGCCCCTGTGATCTGCTTTTCCGCCGAATAGAGATCCTTTAGCTCATCCAGGAACAACTCTTGCAAGCTTTCGACACTCATGTGCTTCCTCTGCAGGCGGTAGATTCTGCCTTCCGTTGCATAGATGCGAGAAGCCGCATCCGAGCATGGCCGGGCTTGCCAACATTTCCGACGGCTACCCGTGACACCCGCGTGCGAAAACAATTCACCTATCTGGCAACACGGTTGGCGGGAACGGCATCCAGGTGGAGCGATGCCCCGGAATAGTGATGTAGCCACATCTCGTGTTCTTTCGAAGTTGCTGGCCGTCATTGTGACGGTGGTCGTGATCACGACGCTCTACCTGGCAAAAACGGTTGTTCTGCCGCTTGCCCTGGCGCTGCTTCTTTCCTTCGTGCTCGCGCCCCTGGTCACTGGCTTAGAAAGACTTCGGTTACCGAGGATCGTGGCCATCCCCATCGTGCTTTTGGCGGCCGGCTCATTGTTAGGAGCCGTCGGCTGGACCGTCCTGGTGCAACTGGTCGAAGTCACTGACGCTTTGCCGGCGTATACGACCAACATCCATGACAAGTTGCAGGCCTTCCACCAGTCGAAGACGACCGGTTTCGCCCGCGCACAACATGAGCTGGACAATCTAAGCAAGCAACTTACCAGTCTGAGCTCGGAATTTGCCGATAGCCGCGAAATCATCGGGGAAACCGAATTAGGGTCGTCTCCCGCCCGCCCGGTCTCAGTGCAGGAGGTGGGGGGCAGCCAGGGCAGACTGGACGCGATGAGCGGCTTGCTGGGCGTGGTGATCTCCATCGTTTTGGTTGCCGTTTTCACGTTCTTCATGCTTCTGAAACGAGAGGATCTGCGCAACCGGCTGATTCAGCTCAGCGGGCACGGGCGTCTCAACCTGATGACGCAGGCCATGGACGACGCCAGTCATCGTGTGAGCCGATACCTTTCCTTGCAGTGGCTGGTGAACATAGGCTTCGGGCTGATTATCTTTGTTGTTCTGCACCTCATGCATCTACCTCACGCTTTGTTGTTCGGAGCGCTGGCTGGGCTTCTGCGGTTCATCCCTTATATTGGTGCTCCGATCGGGGCGTTGCTGCCCACAGCGCTATCCGTGGCAGTCTTCAACGGGTGGACGAAGACCCTGCTTATTTTGGCGATCTTCTTTTGTATGGAGATAGTGACGGCGAATCTACTGGAGCCCCACGTCTATGGTAAGCATACCGGCCTGTCCTCTCTTGCGATTCTGGTGGCGGCAATCTTCTGGGCTCTGATCTGGGGACCGATCGGCCTGATTCTATCCGTACCTCTCACCGTCTGCCTGGTGGTTGTGGGCGCACACGTACCCAATCTGCAATTTCTAACCGTTCTTCTTGGAGATCAACCGGTCATGCCGCCGGAAGCGCGTTATTACCAGCGCTTGCTGGCGAACGACCAGCGTGAAGCCAGCCAGGTCCTGGAGACACATTTGAAGAGTGCCTCGCTTGAAAACCTGTTTGACACGGTGTTGATCCCGGCACTGAATCTGGCCGAACAGGATCGCCATCGGAATGAACTCGATGACTCGACCGTCACCTTCATCACTCAAACCACCAAGGACCTGGTGGACGAGTTGAGCCTCAGGGGCGGCGACACCAAGCCAGCAGACGTTGCCGTGGAACGGGGCGCAGACGAAAAAATCATGTGCCTTCCTGTACGGGACGACGCCGATGAGATCGTCGGCATCATGCTAGCCCATCTGCTGGAGCGAGCGGGATATTCCGCAACCGCAATCCCGATTGGAAGTGTGGATCGGATGCTGGCGGAGGTTGCCAGCGCTGACCCAGACGTCGTCTGCCTTTCTGCATTGCCTCCGTACGCCATCTCGCATGCGCGCGGTATCTATCGAAGACTGCGCGCGCAACAGTCGAGGGCAAAGATCATCATTGGATTATGGAACTACGCGGAAGACCCGGTGAAAGCCGCCGCCGAAATCAGCGGAGGAGAGCTGAACCTGATTTGCACGACACTGGCGCAGATGACCCTGCAGGCCAGCCTGGCTTCAGGCACATCCTTGAAAAGAGTTCCGAGTTTAACCCCGAGCTGAAAGAGCTTAACGCGCGGTCAATCAGAAACTCTGCCCGATTCGCCGTCCAATGCGCGACGCGCGGACGTATTTAGTGAGTAAAATAGCCGGGTTGCAAGATGCCGAAGAGATCAATGCTCGGCGGACCATGTAGGCGGGAGATATGCAGAGCAGTACTACCAAGACAGCAAAGTGCGAGAAAAGGAGTACTCCGCTCCCCTTCTCGTCAAGCAGGCATTTGTTGGATGATGCACTTTACGACGATGCTTTGTGAGCCCTACGGAACATTTGGTTGATGACACCTGGTGAGCCTTACTGCGAGGCTCTGGCAGCCCGGCCTCTGCGGAACATTTCGTTGACGGTCGCTTCGAAATGACGTGCCCCAGCCGGCGTGGGAACCGCACCACTTAGAATCGTCCGGTAGGGGATATCCTTTCCGTAATACTCACGCGTATCAGTGGAGTTCTGGTGGACTTCGTCGCCAGTCAAGTCAACACCGGCGAACAAACCCTTACTGCGGGAGTAGGTCAGAAATTCTGCATTCGCAAGTTCTGTAGTCGACGCTTGAGAGTCACGGCCTACCGGGCCAGCGGACGCGGCAATGTCACCGCCCAGCTTGACTTTGTCTTTGAGTAAGTCGTCCATGCTTCGGGCGTTCACACCCACGAGCACCAGGTCTGTCGATTGTCCTCCGGCCTGTAGTCCGAAACTAGCCCCTGTCAGCTGGACAAACACAGGAGCGCTCCAGCCTGTCCCCGTTCGGCACGTAGCTACACCCTGGCCATATTGTGCGCCTACTAGAAACGCACCCTTTTTGAAGCCTGGTACAACTAGAACGCAGTGGGCCTTAGCGGCGATGTCCAGTGGAATACCCTTGTCCGGAGTAGCCATGAGCTCGTGCAGCACGGTGTGCGCAGCTTCTACGCGGGCATCCAGTTTTGAATCGTCAGCCGCTTTTGCGGCACTCACACAGGCAAGACCGATGCCAACCAGCGAAACAGCCATAAGCTTTTTCATGCGAAATTCTCGACTTTCGTTGCGAGGCCCTATCAATGGCGCTAAGCCTCTCATAGTTCCTTGGATGCAGCTTTTCGTAAGCCGATAGTCTTCGGTCGCTGTTTTCTAGAGCGGGCTGCGTTTCAGCAGATAGTCGAGGCCGCAGACGCGGTACCAGCGGTAGCCGTACGGCTCCAGGAGTACGCGATGTTTGTCACCGTCTTCCGGTTGGCTATGGTTATCGGACAGAAGGTTGACCAAAGTGCATGCTTCCCCCTCGGCGGTGCTTACGGCAAACCTCACTTCTCGGGGCAAAGAGCTTAGGTTATGAACACAAACGACTGAGTTATTGCGCCATTCATAGCACATGATCAGCACTTCTTTGGCCCCCGCAGAGATGAAAATAAAATCGCCCCATCCAATCTCGGGTACCTCCTTACGCATGCGAATAATGCGCTCCATCCAGTTGAGCAAGGAGTTCGGGTCGCGGCGTTGCTCCGCTACATTCACGTGCTCGAAACCGTAAGGGCCGCTGCTGATTACGGGCAAGATCGGTTTATCACTTTTTGTGAAACCCGCATTGGGTTCCGTGGACCACTGCATCGGCGTGCGGGCACAGTTGCGTTCCGGTAATTTGAGATTGTCACCCATGGCAATCTCGTCTCCATAGCGAATCAAGGGCGTGCCGGGCAAGGTCATCATCAAACTGTAGGCCAGTTCCAGGCGCCGGCGATCTCCCTCCAGCATAGGCGCCAGGCGGCGTCGAATGCCCCGATCGTACAGCTGCATATCAGGCTCGGGTCCAAACGCAGCAAAAACCGCCTTGCGCTCTTTGTCTTCGAGGCGACCGAGATCGAGCTCGTCGTGGTTACGGAGAAACTGGCCCCATTGCGCCGTGGCAGACCGCCGCTTCGTAGACTGCATCGCCCGCTTAAGCGGGCGGCTGTCCGCGCTGGCCATGGCCAGAAAGAGATGTTGATTGACGTCGAAGTTGAACATCATCTGCACCCGCTCGCCTTCGCGCCCGAAGTAGGACATATCCGTATCCGGCAGTACGTTCGCTTCCGCAAGAATGATCGCGTCTCCTTCTCGCCAGCCTAAGAACTGGCTGAAGGTGCGCAGCATCTCATAATCCTCCTGCGGCTTGGCGACCTTGGCCCCCTTGGAGGAAATCACAAACGGCACCGCGTCCATGCGAAAGCCCGAAACGCCTAGTTGCAGCCAGAAACCCATGATCTTGAGGATCTCCGCCTGTACTTCGGGGTTGGCAGTGTTGAGATCCGGTTGAAAATCATAGAAGCGATGAAAGTAGTAGGCCTTGGCGACGTCATCGTAGCTCCATGTGGTTTTCTGGACGCCGGGAAAGACGACCCCGGAAGCGGCGTTCTTTGGTTTTTTCTTCGACCACACATACCAGTCGCGATATTTGGATTTTGGATCGCGCCGCGCCTCCTGAAACCAGGGGTGCTGGTCCGATGTATGGTTCACCACCAGGTCAATCAACACGCGTAGTCCGCGCTGCCTGCAGCCCTGGGTAAACTCCACGAAGTCTCCCGACGTGCCATACCGAGGATTTACTCCGTAGTAATCCGCGACATCATAGCCGTCGTCCCTCCCTGGAGAGGGCTGAAAGGGCATCAGCCATATCGCCGTCACCCCCAGCCCCTGCAGGTAATCCAGTCGCCTCATGAGCCCCTGAAAGTCCCCAATGCCATCTCCGTCGGAATCCAGGTAGGTTGCGATGGACAAACAGTAGATGACGGCGTTCTTGTACCACAGATCGTTGATCATGCCAGATCTCTTCCGGACGAAAGGGGATTCAGAGAAGCATTCGTTGGGATGCAAGAAGGTCTGGTGGCGCCCTGGGTGATCGATGAATTCGGGAAAACTTAAATCTCAACTGGATGGTCAGGGGTCCAAAAAGGCTCCCTGGTCGGAACAAACTCGATCGGAACCTCTGTGATGAAGGACCTTAACCAGTCGGCACAATAGATCATGCCACCTTGCTCCGACACGACATGGCCCAGCAGGATAAGCGCCTTCTTGTTCCCAGCGGTAATACTGTCGCGCACATACTCCACCAGTTCCCACTCGCGCGTCTCTCCGGCAATGAATACGTCGACATCCGGACGAGCGAACAGGGAGATGCCTGGCATCCTGCCTACGAACCCCCAGCTCGCGAGCACTCGCTTGACCGGCATGCGAGGGTCGCCCACAACTCTGATCGCGCGATCTTTCAGCCTTGATTGCATGTCGCGGCAGAAATGCGCCAATGGTTCTCCTGAGAAGGTGAATTGCTTTGGATTATCCGGATCGACGTTTTTCTCCCAACCAAGCTGCTGCATCATCCCCGTAGCGATTCCGTCTGGTTTGCGGGCATGCCAGTGGTCGTGGAAATGAAAAATTGCCATATTGTGCTTGCGTATAAATTCCAGCTTGTACTTGAGCGTGGGGTCGTCCTTGATGTCTTCGGCGTGGTCCTGGTGCAGGTAAAAGGGCGTCTCATGCGTAACAATCATGTTTTTGCCCGCCGCGGCGGCCCGCTCCACAACATCGAGGGTTGCCATCATGGTGGTGGCGATTCCATGAACAGGTGTGCTCTCATCCCCGGCAACAATTTGATCCACTGTTTGTGCGCGCCAGGGGATTCCCACTTGCTTGCGGATGCGGTCAACGATTTGTCCGGCAGTCAACGAGGCCGGCGTTGCGTCGGCCTTTGCCAGGTGCGCCGTCAGGGCAGCGCCTCCGCTCAGAATGAAGCTACGACGTGAAAGATCGTTCATCCAGGCTGCTCTTTCTTGGCGCGACAAATCGTAACTTTTTAGTTACACCCGCGCGTGCTTTCGTCCCCGCCACGATTACCTTCTGACCGCTTTTCGACTGCCAACCTGCTTACCACCCCTTAGGCCAGTGAAAACATAATGAACGGGTTGGGTGCGTATCCGACACTTCAGTGTAGGGTAAAAATATGATGTGCCGGCGAAGGTTGATTACCAAAGTTCCATAGACATGCTTAACGTACCTTTGTTAGTTCTCTAAAAGCGTTAAGAAGTAATCGCTCTGTTTTGGGTTTT
>Ga0182024_10011197_pt1 | contig 18075 bp, 20 predicted proteins | sample P32metaG_FD_120480 | JGI IMG/M metagenome (GOLD analysis project Ga0182024, IMG submission 120480) | Permafrost microbial communities from Stordalen Mire, Sweden - P3-2 metaG (Illumina Assembly) | ecosystem: Environmental > Terrestrial > Soil > Wetlands > Permafrost | place: Sweden: Stordalen... | reverse complement strand
GGCAACTTCAATCAGGCTGACATTACGAGCTATTTCAATGACGAATCGGCTTCCGCGTTTTCGCCGAAGGTGACGTCGATCCCGATCAATGGCGGCCTGGCCTTCAGCACGTCGAACTCGGACGAGACGCTTTTGGACATCGAGCAATCCGCGGGCATTGCCCTTGGCGCCAGCGTCGAACTCTACGATCTGTCCGATCTATTGAATCCGACCATCCTTTTCGGCCTCAATCGGATCGTCAGCGACAACACCGCCGACGTGGTGAACATGTCGTTCGGCGAGCCGGAGGTCGATCTGCTTCCGGCGAATAACGGGGGCGTCGACAATCGCTATGTCGCAACGATTTACGATATCCTGTTCTCGGTAGGCAGCGCGCAAGGCATCACCTTCGTCGCCAGCTCTGGCGATCATGGGGCGATTCCGGACGCCGGCGATTCCAACACGCGGACTCTTACGGCTCAAGTGCCCGCGACCGACCCATTCGTCACCGCGGTCGGGGGAACCAATCTTGTAACCGCCCATAGCACCACAAGCACCAATTCCACCTATGTTTCGGAGAATGCCGATCCGGACAACGAGACCAACGGCGAGATATGGGGGTCGGGCGGCGGCATCAGTTCCCTATGGGCCAAACCGTCCTACCAGAGCCTGGTGCCGACGGGATCCAACACGTTGCGCACGATACCGGACATCGCGTTGCACATGGGCGGCTGCCCGAACGCCGCCAAGATGCCTTGCGGGCCGGATCGCAGCAGCGACTGGGAGGTGCTTAACGGCCAAACCTTTGAACAAGTCGGCACCAGTGCCGCGTCGCCCGATATTGCGGGGATGTTCGCGCTCAAGAACAAACTCGTCGGCGGCCGCTTGGGCGCGGAGAATCTCGACATCTACACGCGCTCCAAGAATCAAATCGACGGTAGCGGCACGCCTTTCCGCCATGCCAAGATCAAAGGCAGCAACGGGCATTATACCGTCAAGGCGCCCTACGACATGGTCATCGGCAACGGTACGGTGGACGCTCGGCAATTCCTAAGCGCTACCAACTTGGCGGCCTCGGGCAATCTGGGAACCGCCAGCAATCCGTGATCGGTATTGTCCTGTGGAGTCTGATCCGTCCAACCTAGCCCGTGCAGTGGCGCACCGACCCTGAAGGCACGAGGAAACATTTAAAGGGCGTATTGGGCTTTCTGGGCCTTTGGCCATGTAGTTCCGGGGCAACCAGGGCAATCGGGCGAAGGTTGGCGCTTTACGAAGAGGCCGTCTTTGCGAGGAGCAAAAGCGACGAAGCAATCCAGAGTGCCGGGTTTTAGGTTCTGGATTGCTTCCTTCGCTTCGCTCGTCGACGCATGCGTCGACCGCAATGACGACTTTTTCTAATCAAACCCGCTTCACCCGATTGCCCTGCCGGGGAACCGTTTTCCCTTGACATTGTTCATGTTTTGTTCTATGTTCTAACGTGCGCGGAATTGCTGCGGCTCGAAACGAGCCGCCGGGCGGAAAGAGGGAGGGCGAAAACAAAAAATTACCAAACGAAGCCAATTTTTCGAACTGACGGAGAGCGGGACGCGCGAGCGAATTAACCAATTGGCTGCTGATTCGCTGCAGGAACAGGGAAAGCAGCCAATGCTATTCGGGGCAACGTCGGTTCAGCCAAGCGGATTGGGCAATTCGCCGAGGCTCCGTCCCGAAGCCGGGGCCGGTCGAAGCCCCGGATCAGGGAAAAGCGCTGGCTGCAATTGGGGCGGCGGCGGTTCAGCCTCAAGCCGCACGGCGAGGCTTTAAAGGGAGGCGGCTTCTTTTGCCTTGGTCCGCCCGGGTTCGAGAATGGTCCGCACCGCCATGTCGGCAAGCGCGTTGGCCGACCCATCGCGTTCGACGAACAGCGGATCGCGGCCCTCCTGGACGTCCCGTACTGCGGCGAGCAGCAATTGGCGCATCACGATCACCGGACGATCGGTCGTGCCGAGATGTTCGTTGGCGCGGTCCATGATGGACCCCGGCCCTTGGGATTCGACCGCGAGCTTGTCGTGATCGAAGAAATTGCGGCCGACGCCGGCATAGCTGACGCGCCGCATTTCGTCGCGATCCTGCAGATAGCGGTTGTCGCGCGTGCGGCGCGAATAAAAGCTCTTCTGTTCCGCGAACAGTTTGTTCGTCAGGAAATCCTTGTCGAGCGCCCGTTCGTGGCTGAACAGCACGGTATATTTCCAGTGCGATCCGTCGTCGATCGGCACGTGCCAATGCAGCTGATACCCGGCATCGTCCGGCGTCGGCTCGATCGCCGGATCGAAGAACGGCACACCGCCAAAGGCCGAGCAATTCGGCATGATGTGATGGGTGATGCGAATGTATTTGGCGCCCTCGCCGACCTCGCGGACGGTCCTGATGCGCATGCCGTATTCGGTCTCCTCGACGCCGATCTTGGGTGCGACGTCGGTGGCGACCAGCGCGTTGCCCCGCGGGTCGAGCGCCTCCGCCTGCGACAGGAAGCGATGCAGGTAGGAAAGATGCTGTGGGTCGACATTCCCTTCGGCCGCCTGGAGATAGTTGCAGTCGTGATGCAGTTTCCCGGTCCACACCTGTGCTGCCTTCGCCGGATCGAAGAATTCGAAGCGCGGCACGCGCGGCGGCTCGCCGCGCCCCATAAAGGCGAGAATCAGCCCGGCCGCTTCGATGCACGGGTATGCGGTATGCCGGATGCGATCCTTGAAATTGCTGTCGGCGCCTTCGCCCGGTTGCTCGAGGCAGCGACCTTGTCCTGACATCACCCAGCCATGATAGATGCAGCGCAGCCCATCGACTTCGACGCGCCCAAAGCTCAGATCGACCGAGCGATGCGGGCAATACCGGCCGATCAGCTGCGGCGCGCCGGCCGCATCGCGGAACAGGACCAAATCCTCGCTCATGATCCGCACGGCGAGCGGCATTTCGGCGGCGAGTTCCGCCGCGAGCGCGACCGGCTGCCAATAGGCGCGCATCATGTTGCCGCCCGGTGTCCCCGGACCGGTCAAGGTGATCAGATCGTTTTTCTCTTTACCCAGCATCGCGAGGGGTTACGCCTTGAGCTTGTAGCCGCGCGCGAACAGCACATGCACCAGCGCCAACAGCGCCGCATTCAGCACCGTCAGAATGACGAGTCCAGCAACGATCGAGCCATCGGCATGGCCGATGAAGCCATAGCGAAAACCGTCGATCATGTAGAAGAACGGATTCAGCGTCGCGATGAAATGAAAGGCGGGCGGCAGCCGATCAACGGAATAAAACGTCCCGGACAGAAACGACAAAGGCATGACCAGGAAATTCGTCACGGCCGCGATGTGATCGAATTTCTCCGCCCAAAGCGCCGCGAGAATGCCCAACACCGACAGCATCAACGAGGCCGCCACGGCATGGAACAGGACCATCGCCCAGTTGAAAATCTCGATATGCACGACGAACACCATGGCGATGCCGACCGCCAGGCCGACCATGAGGCCGCGGGTGACGCCGCCAAGCGCGAAGCCCCATGTCAACTCGCCGGCGCTCAAGGGCGGCATCAACACGTCGGTGATGTTCCCCTGGATCTTCGCGATCATCAGCGAGGACGTCGTGTTGGCGAAGGCGTTCTGCATCATCGCCATCATGATGAGTCCGGGCGCGAGGAACGCCGCGAACGGAACTCCGGAAACCGCGCCCCGCTGCCCCGAGAACGCCAACAGGAAGATCGCGAGGAACAACAACGTCGTTACCACCGGCGCGATGACGGTCTGCATCGCAACCTTCAGGAAGCGCCGAACCTCGCGGAGATAGAGCGTCCAGAAACCCAGCCAGTTGACCGCGCCGAACCGGCGGACACTCGGGCCGGTTTCTTCGAGCACCTCGGCGGCAAGGCGTGACGGGGCCAGGATTGCGGGAGCTTCAGTCATCGATAGCGGCGGACTCTAGGCACGGGAGGCTCGCGAGGCAAGCAAGGTGCTAGGATGGGAGGCATGAGCATGACACAAGGCCGGCGCACGAAGCCGCCGGCGGTCACGGCGGAAGCCCTCGAGCGGGCTGCGCTGCGCTATCTCGAGCGGTTTGCCAGCTCGCGCGAGAATCTACGCCGGGTCCTGTTGCGGCGAATTCAGCGGGCGGCACGCGCCGGCGATCCCGGAGCCGCCGATGCCCCGCGTCTCGCCGATGAAATCCTCGAGCGCTATACCGAGACCGGGCTTCTGAACGACAAGCTCTATGCGGAGCAGAGAGCGGCAAGCCTCGCGCGGTCCGGCGCCTCGCGATTTCGGATTCGCGGCAAGCTCGCGCAAAAGGGCGTCGACCCCGGGCTCGTCCGCGACACGGTCACGGCCCTCGATGAAAATTCGGAGGCGAGCGAGATGGCGGCCGCTTGCGCCCTCATTCGCCGCCGGGGCCTCGGCCCCTATCGACCGCTCGGACAGCGGGCCGAGTTTCGCCGCAAGGATCTCGCGGCCATGGCGCGGGCGGGCTTCCGGTTCGATCTCGCGCGGCAGCTATTGGCGGCGACCGATCCAGAAGCGCTTGCGCTGCTGATGAAGGAGGCGGCCGAGGCTTCGAACGAACGCGGCGTCTAGGTACGCCAAGCGCCTTGCGCTTCACGATCCGCTCTTCGGACCGAGGTCGCAGCCAGGGGCCCGACCCGCCATTCGGCCGGCCGTTCGCTCGATCCATTCGCGGTGAAGGCGCTCAGCGCCTCATACATCGCTTCGGGGTGAATGGCTGGATCGAGCCAGCTTCTGGCCAGCCGCAGAAAATGCCTGGTCCACAGCCGCCCGAATCGACCCTGCTGCAAGCGGTAGGCGCGAGAGAGGGCGCGACGATAGGCAAGCCGTGCATGCTTCGGATCGAGATCGGGCGTCTCGGTCACAAGATAATAAAGCGCTAGACCCCATTCGTAATAGCCGCGCGACACCTGAAGCGACAGACGGCCGGGCGCGAGCTCCGGCACGAGCGCGACCGGCCCCGCGACATGGGCGCCGCCGCCTCGGGCGAAAAGCCGCAGGAAAAGCGGCGGATCGGGAAAGCCGATCCGCTCGTCGCAGCCACCCGCCTCGCGGTAGCGGCGCGCCGACACCAGGATGGAACTGGAATTGGCCGGGCATGAATGGATGAACCGCGCTAGCCCGTCGAACGCGCCCTCGACCGGCGCGCACGGAAATTCGCGATCGCGCGGCGGCGGATCGTCGGGCCGATAATAGCCAAGATCGCCATAGGCGAAATCCTGATGGAATGCCTCGGCCGCCTCGATCAATCGTCGCGTCGCGCCGGGCAACAAGAGATCGTCGCCATCGACCAGTTTCAGCCAGCGATGGGACGCCCTGGCGGCGCCCGAATTGGTCGCAGCCGACGCGCCTCGATTGGCTTGTCGCAGGACGATCACGGGATCGGTCCAATCGCGCGTCACTTCGGCGACAAAATCGGGGGAGCCGTCGCTCGACCCGTCATCGACGAAAATGAATTCGCGCGGGAACGGACCTCGTTGCCGGCGCAAATAATCGAGCATAAGCGGCAAGTAGGGCCGTTTATTGAACAGCGTCACGATAAACGAAACCCCGTCCAAAACCGTCTCCCGGCCCGCTTCACCGGGCATATGCCTTGAAAACGAGTGTCGCGGCGGACAAACTAATCGCGACCATGAACAATGTCGATAAATCGGCGCCGCACCGCGTTGCACCGTATGACCGCGCCTTCTACGACAATTTGCGACGAACCGCGGTGCCGTCCGCAACCCGAATCGTGCCGTTTATCCTCGAACTTTGCCCGGCGAATTCCGTGGTCGATGTCGGCTGCGCGGACGGCTCGTGGCTCAGCGTTTTCGCCGCGAACGGCGTCACCGACATATTGGGATTCGACGGGAACTGGATTGCCGCGGACCAACTTTGCATCCCGCTCGATAGATTCCGCCGCGCCAAAATCCCAGAAGAGATTCACACCGAACGCCGCTTCGATCTCTGTGTCAGCCTCGAGGTCGCGGAACATTTGCCGGCGAGCGGGGCCGCGAGGTTTATAGCGCAACTGTGCGCCTTGGCCCCGCTCATCGTGTTTTCCGCCGCGATCCCCCATCAGGGCGGCCATCACCACGCCAATGAACAATGGCCGGATTACTGGATTTCGCTCTTCGCCGAACAGGGCTTTCGGGCCATCGACGCGATCCGGCCGCGGTTCTGGGACGACCAGGCCGTGACCTGGTGGTATAAGCAAAACATGATGTTGTTCGCGTCGGGCGAAGCGCTCGCGCGCTGGCCGCGCCTGGAAATGGAGCGTCAACGGTTGCCGTTTGCACCGCCGGCGATCGTTCACCCCGAGCTATTCGCAAAATCGATGAAGGCCGCCCAGCCGGGCTTCGGCCGCTGGCTCCGCATGGGTAAGAGCGCGATGGCGCGCTCCCTGCGGCGCGGACATCGGTGACTCATCTCGCGGCGCCAGACTGCCTGGCGACGGGAGGCGGGGCCCACCCGGACGCCAGGTGAGATCCGGCGAGACATTTGGCGGATCGCATGCTTTCGGGACCGCGCGGGAAGCGTGGTGGACGATCACGGCGAAGCGGATTTACGCGCGCCACAAGGCCGACACGATGATCCCGCGCAAATCGTTCGCCGCCAATCTCGTTCTCATGCGCAGGTTGGCACCGACGCGGGGCGCGATCGTCGAATGCGGGGTGTGGCGCGGCGGAATGAGCGCCGGCATGGCCGACATGCTTCCGGGCCGAAACCATTATTTGTTCGACAGTTTCGAGGGCCTGCCCCCCGCTCGCGACGTGGACGGCGCCGGGGCGCTCGCGTATCAGCGCAACCCGGACGCGCCTACCTATCTCGACAATTGCCGTGCCGAAAAGGCTTTTGCGGAAGCCGCGATGCGGCGGTCGCGCGCGGCACGCTATCAGGTCGTCAAAGGCTGGTTCAATGAAACCCTGCCTTCGGTCCAATTCGCCGAGCCCATCGCGATCCTTCGGCTGGACGGCGATTGGTACGAATCGACCCTTATTTGCCTCCAGTATCTGTTTCCCAAGGTGGCGCAAGGGGGCCTTGTCGTGATTGACGATTACAATACTTGGGACGGATGCGCGCGCGCCGTGCACGATTATCTGGCGACAAACAAGCTCGCCGAGCGCATTCGGCAAACCCCGCGAAAAATCTTCTATATCCATAAGTCGACCGACGGCGGCACGAGCCCTATTTCCATTGCAAGGGACCCATCGAACCTCTCGGTCCCCCCGGCCTGAGCGTACGGCGTGCCCACGGACGCGCTTGTACCTTCGGCGTCCGGCGGCGGTGTCGCGTCGAATCAGATTTCGGTGATCGTGCCGGAAAGTTCCGGGGCCGCGCCGGCGCCGGGAGTGGGCGGGAAATGCTGTTCCAGGATCGCGGTGCAGCTCGTCACCGCCCCGATCAGCGCGTCGGCGACATGGCCGGCCCCGACCGCGGCGACAAAATCGGCGACGATCGTTTGCCAGGTGGATTCGGGGATGCGCGCGGAAATGCCGCGATCGACGAGAATCTCGACATGGCGCTCGGCCTCGGAGACGAACAGCATCACGCCGACATCGCCCTTGGTGCGGTCATGGACAAGGCCGGCGAATTGCAGCCGCGCGAAGCGGGCGGCATGCGTGCGCTTGACCTTGGTCGGCACGAGGCGAAAGCGCAGCGCCTTCGCGTGCAGCACCAAATCCGCGACCACGAAGAGAACGGCCTGGATCGCGACGATCCACCACGTCCCGAGATCGGGCCATGCCAAGGCGGCGATGTCGCCGACCACGAGGGCGATCAGGGCCGCTCCCAGAACCGGATACAGCGGGTAGGCGTCGCTGGCATGCGCAACGACGACCGCGAATTGCGCGTTCGTGCGCTGTTCCGCGGCGCGGACGGCGGCTTCGACCCGCGCGCGATCCACATCGTTCAAGCCCATCATGATTTCACCAGCTCCCCGACGCGCCGCCGCCGCCGAACGAGCCGCCGCCGCCGCTGAAACCGCCGCCGAAGCTGCTGCCCGAACCGCCGCCGCCGCCGGAACCGAGCGCCGCGCCGAGCATGAACATGCCGAGACCGGAACCGTGATAGCCGCGGACCGATCGCGTGATTCGCCAGATAAAGAAGCCGATCATGAGAACGAAAAAGATCAGCGGAAGGACGCTGCCGGCACTACGGGCCGGGGGTGGGCGGGTCGGAATGGCGGCGCTGGCGCCGTTCCAGCCGAGCGCGCGCAGGATCGCGGCGGTCCCGGCGAGAATGCCCGCCTCGTAATTGCCCTGGCGGAACGAGGGCAGAATATCCTCGTCGATGATGGTCTTGCTGATGGCGTCCGTAAGTTCGCCTTCAAGCCCATAGCCGACCTCGATTCGCACCTCATGCTCGCTCGGCGCGACCAGAAGGATCGTGCCGGTATTCTTGCCCTTCTCGCCGATGCCCCAGGCGCGGCCGAGCCGATAGCCGTAATCCTCGATCGGGAGGCCCTGCAGGCTCTTGACGGTCGCCACCACGACCTGGCGCTTGGTCGCGGTTTCAAATTGCTCGAGCCAGCCCGTGATGCGGTCGCGGGCGGCGGGGGACAACACGCCCGCTTGATCCACCACGCGACCGGTCAGCGGCGGGAATTGCGGCTCGGCGGCTGAGGCCGATTGGACCGACAGAAAGCCCAACGCTAGAACCGCGCCGATCAGCAGCCATAAATGCCGGGGCGAACGCGTCACTAAAATTTGACCTGGGGCGTCTTCTGTTCTTCCTCGGCGATGGTGAACGTCTCCTTGACATGGGCGTCCGGATAGAGGAGCGACGCGATCCAACGGCCCGGAATCGTTCGCAACTCGGTATTGTATTGCTGAACGGCGAGGATGTAGTCGCGCCGCGCCACCGCGATGCGGTTTTCGGTGCCTTCGAGCTGAGATTGTAAGGCCAGGAAATTCTGGTTCGATTTCAGGTCGGGATAGGCCTCCGCGACGGCGAGTAATCTTCCCAGCGCGCCGCCAAGTGCCGCCTGGTTGGCCTGAAACTGCTTGAACGCGTCGGGATTGGTGAGGATGTCGGATGGTATCGTCATCTGCGTCGCCTTGGCGCGCGCCTCGACCACCGCCGTCAGGGTGGTCTTTTCCTGGGTGGCGTATCCCTTCACCGTCTCGACCAAATTGGGCACGAGGTCGGCGCGGCGCTTGTACTGGTTCAGCACCTCGCTCCAGGCGGCCTTCACCTGCTCGTCATAGCGCGGGATGTTGTTGACGCCGCAGGCGGACAAACCCATCGCGACAAAGGCGAGCAGCACGATGTGCATGCCGCGGGACCGCAACGAACCAAGCATCGAATTCTCTCCCCCTTTTGGGCTTCGACTTATTAGCCCATCAGCCGCCGCGGCGCGAGCCTCGCCGTGTCGCGCGTCAGACGGCCCGGCGCTCGACTTCGCGGGCGCCGGCGAAATGTGGCATCACCTCGTCGACGAAGAGGCCGAGCGACGCGGCGCTTTCCTCGAACGGCAGATCGCCATAGGCGAAGCGGGCGAGGAAATAATTGCAGCCGCATTCTTCCACCAGCTTCTCGATCTGTTCGCGCACCTGGCCGGGCTTGCCGGCCATGACGAGGCGCTGACGGCCCGCGCCGCCCGTATCCTGCATCGGCACCATCGGCACGAATTTGCGCCACAGCTGGATGAAGCTCTTGTACCAGCCGTCATAGCCGAACTCCGCGCGCTCTTTCGCGCGCTGCTCGTGCTCATCGAGATAGAGATGGGCGCCGACCGCAAGTTTGGGCATGGTCTTGCCGCTGTTGCCATGGGTTTCGGTCCAGACCTTCTTGTAGAGATCGGTCATCGGCTTCACCCAATTGGCCGGACGGTTGAAGGCGCAGGAGATGTTGTTGCGCGCGGCGGCGGCTACGCCCTCGGCGTTGCCAGGCGCCTGCCACACCGGCGGATGGGGCCGCTGCACCGGCTTCATGAAGAAGGGCACGTCGTGACATTGAAAATATTTGCCGGCGAAACTGACATTGTCCTTGGTCAGCGCCTGCATGACGATGTCCCAGGCTTCCCTAAAAATCTCCCGGCTTTGCAGATGATCGACGTTGAAATAGCCGATCTCGAAGGGCGAAATGCCGCGTCCCGCGCCGATCTCCAGCCGGCCGTGGCTGAGCTGATCCAACATGCAGATTTCTTCCGCCAGGCGCAGCGGATAATAGGTCGTCATTACATAGACCAGCGTCGCGAGACGCAGCTTCCGCGTGATGCGCGACGCCGCCGCCAGGAAGACGTTGGGCGAGGGTGACAAGCCCAGAGGCGTGAAATGATGCTCGGTGAGATGGAAGGCATAGAAGCCGGCCTTGTCGTAAAGCTCGATCAGCTTGAGCCGGCTGTCGAAGGTCTCGGAGATGGGCCGGTCCTGCTGGTCGATATGATCGACCGCACCGAATTCGATCTGCATCGGATTGCTCAGCCCGGCCGGCGGACGACGCGCATGGTGAGCGACGCGCCGTCGATGGGAATGACCGCGCCGCTGATATAGCTTGCCGCCGGCGAGGCAAGGAGAAGCGCCAGGCCCTTGATCTCGTCGGGCTGCGCCATGCGGTTCTGCGGCACGATGCTCTCGAACCGCTTGACCACGGATGGGTCCCGCTGGAGCTGTCCATCGCCGATATTGGTGTAGAACGGGCCCGGCGCGATGGCGTTGACCATGATGTTGTGCACCGCCAATTGCCGCGCCGCCATCTTGGCGAGATGCGCCACGGCCGCCTTCGACATGCTATAGGCGTAAGAGGTCTGCTCGGACGCAAGGCCGGCGATCGACGAGGTTATGACGATGCGGCCGTATTTGTTCGGGATCATCCGCTGCGCGGCGAGTTGCAGCGTATGCACCACGCCGTGCTGATTGATGGCGATGACGTCGAGATAGCGTTCGAGCGGGAGGTTCTCGATCGCGCCTTCGCCGGACATGATCCCCAAGCCGCCGCTGATGCCGGCATTGGCGAAGCAGATATCGAGCTTGCCCCATTTCGTCACGGTGTCGTCGAAGGCCTGCTTGAGGTCGTCGTAATCCGTGACGTCTGCCTGGATGCCCTCGACATCGCGGCCGGCCGCTTTGAGCCGCACGACCTGCTCGCGCAGGGTCTGGCCGTTCATGTCAGTCAGCATCACGCGCGCGCCGCTTTCCGCCAGGATCTCGGTATAAGCGAGGCCGAGGCCGCTCGCCGCGCCGGTGACGAGTGCGACCTGCCCGGTGAGATCGAACATTTTTTGCGCCTCCATCGCCGCCACCCCTAAAAGAGCCGCATTTGCGAGGTGCCGCCATCGATCATGACGACGCTGCCGGTGATGAAGCTCGAAGCGGGCGAGGCGAGCAGCAGCGCCAGCCCTTTCATTTCCTCGGGCTGCGCCATGCGGTTCAGCGGGACGATCGCGGCAAAGCGCGCGATCGCCTCGGGATGACTGTGCAGATAGCCGCCGCCGATATTAGTGATGAAGGGGCCGGGCGCGATCGCGTTCACCAGGATATTATATTGTCCCAACTGCCGCGCGAGCGCCGACACCAGATGAGCAACAGCCGCCTTCGACATGCCGTAGGAGTAAGATGCTCCCTCGGCGAACAGGCCCGCGACCGAGGCGGTCAGGATGATCCGCCCGTATTTGCGCGGGATCATGTGCTGGGCCGCGAATTTCGCGGTGGCGAACGCGCCGTTCTGGTTGACGTCGATGACGCGGTGATAATCCTCGAGCAAGAGCGATTCGATTCCACCTTCCGGCGTGAAGGCGCCGGCGCCGCCGCCCGAGCCGGCATTGGCGAAACAGACATCGAGCCGGCCGTGCATACGCGCCACGGTCGCGATCGCGGCCTCGAGCGCACGGAAATCGGCGACATCGACGACCGCGCCCTCGACCCGCAGGCCCTCTTTCTTGAGCCGCGTGACTTCCTGGTCCACACGCTCGGAATGCAGATCCATGATCGTGACGGCGGCGCCATGCTCGGCGATCACCTCTGCCATGGCGAGCCCGATGCCGCTCGCCCCGCCGGTGACGATGGCGACCTGATCGCTCATATCGAACATGTCGTTGGCTTTCACGCGAACCTCCCTGACGGCGCGGCATCCTAGGCGGGGCGCGCGAGATGATCCAGTCCGCTAAGTGGGCAATTCATAGCCGATAGCAGCTTCGATCTCGCAGGTCTTGCGGACAGCCGGACGGGCCATCATGCGGCCGTAGTGACGGGACAGATTGGGGAACTCGGCGGGCGGGGGATGGAAGGCGTTGGCGAAGCGCCAATAGAGACGGAAGAGGTGAATATCGGCGATCGAATAGCGGTCGAGCGCCCATTCGCGCGCGCCGAGCTTGCCGTCGGCGATGCTCCACACCGACCGCGCGTAATCGGCGCCTTGCCGCCGCGCGGGATGGATGGTCGAGGCGATGAACGACATCCAGGATACCGCCTGCGCCTCGGTTTCGAGATCGCTGTCGGGCAACAAGGCCGCCTCGGGAAATCGCTTCGCAAGATAGAACAGAATCGCGGCGACTTCGCTCAGCGGCCGGCCGTCGATCAATAGCGTCGGCACCTTGCCTTCGGGATTGATTGCAAGGAAGGCGGGCTGGCGATTTTCCTGATTGGCGAAGGACAGCGGCTTCGCCTCGAACGGCACGCCGATTTCATGGAGCGCGATATGCGGCGCCATGGAGCTGGAACCGGGCGCGAAGTAAAAGGTGAGCATCGGCGTTTCCGTCGCTGGCGGCTGACGGCGCACTATAGCCTGCCAGCGCCCGCGCCGGTCAATCGAGCGGCGCGGGGGCTCGAGATACGTTTTCCGCTTCCCTCCGGCCTCCGCGCGCGTCTAGCCGAGTGATTTCGCCAGGGGCTCCCAATACATTTTATGCCAACCGCCATCGAGATGATCCTCGTCGCCTTCCGGAACGCCGGAATGGTCGAGCGTCAGCTTGGTGCCCCCGCCGTCCGCCTTCAGTTCGAACCTGACGATGGAATAGACGCCATCGCCCCAATTGCCCGCTCGCCAAGCTTGGACGAGGCGCTGATTGGGCACCAGTTCGACATTGATGCCGGTGATCATGCCGCCGAAGCCGGAGATCGCGCCGCCGACCGTGTTGTCGATCGTGGCGGGCGCCCCGGTAAAGGCCGCGAACTGCTTTCCGTCCAGCAGCGTCTCGTAGATCTGCCTCGGACTTGCCTTGAGCGTCACTTCCTGATGGATCGTCTTTGACATGATGTCTCCGCCGTTGTCGCGCCTTGCAACATTTAACCATATGGTTTACTTTTACGCCGAAGTGGGAAATGGCGTCAAGCGCGTTGCATAGATCGTCGGACACGGACGCCAGGCTCGACGGCGTGTTTCATGCCCTGTCGGACCGGACGCGGCGCGCGCTGTTGGCACGGTTGTCGGAGGGCCCGGCCAAGGTGACGGACCTCGCGGCGCCCTTCGCCATGTCGCTGCCGGCGGTTTCCAAACATTTGAGGGTGTTGGAAGGCGCGAGGCTGATCGAGCGCACGGTCGATGGCCGCGTCCATCGCTGCTCGCTCGCGCCCGAGCCTCTGCGGGAAGCCGAACGCTGGCTCGATTATTATCGCGGTTTCTGGAATGAACGCCTCGATGCGCTGGCCCGTTACGTCGAGGAAAAGCCGCCGGCGCCGCGCAAGAGGAAAGCGAAGCGATGAGCGAAACCTTGACCCTCCTGGTTCGGCGCGTGATCCGCGCTACGCCCGAGCGGCTGTTCGCGGCTTGGACCGAACCGGCGCAATTGCGGCACTGGTGGGGACCCGAAACGGTGACTTGCGGCGCGGCGGAAATCGATTTGCGCGTCGGCGGTCGCTATCGACTCGCCAATCGATTCCCCGACGGCAGCGTGTGGTGGATCGGCGGCAGCTTCGAGACGATCGCACCGCCCCGGCTCTTGATCTATTCCTGGGAATTGGCCGCGGGTGAATTGGCGCCCGAAGCGCCGCTGCCACCGGTCCAGGCGACCGAGCGCGTCACGGTGCGGTTCGAGCCGCGCGGCGACGCGACCGAGGTGATCGTCCAGCATGAGCGCATCGCCGACGAAGCGGGGCGCGTCTCGCACGAGAAGGGCTGGCTCGGTTGTCTCGACGGACTAGTGGCATATCTCGGCGCCGCTTGACCGGTCCTTTTCCGCGCCGAAAAATGCTAGCCTGCGCTCACCATGGAACCGAGGCTATCGATGATGCGGCTAATCGCGGGTCTGGCGTTGGTTTTTGCGCTGGTTGCTTCCGCGGTAGGGGTCTGGGCGACCCCACCTGATAAATCCGCCAAGCTACCGCCCGGGCCGCCGGAGTGGGAATCCGCCTCGACACTGCGGGCGTGGGTTGGGAAATATCCGTCCGACAAGGTCAAAGGCGTGGCGCTGCTCCAGGTGCCTCAGCTCGCGACCAAACTCCAAGCCACCTTCGGTCCGGTCGGGCTCCAGGACATGCGCGCCATGGGCGTGGCCGGGCCGATCATCGAACAGAAAGGCTGGCTCGTAGCGGGTAGCTGCATGGCGCATGACTGCGCCAATCAGCAATGGGTCCTGGCGGTGAATCTGAGCACCTACGCCATGATGGCCTGCATCACGCGCGACGTGGATTTGCAGGGCAAGATGGTCCGTGTGCGTTGGGCCGGAACCGGAAAGCCGCGAACCGAGCGCATCGAGGCCAATCCTCCCGAACGCTGCCCCGCCGACATCGCGACCGCGCTGCCAAAGTTCGCGTACGCGTTCGCCCACGCCGGGCCTTGAGCCCCTCGGTTGGCGGCGCGACGGAGCCGCCTCCGAGTGCGTCGGATAGTGTCATCTGCGTCGATCTCGACGGCAGTTTGTGCGAGGCCGATACCATGATGCAATGCGCGTTTCAGTTGCTGGGGCGAAAGCCGTGGCTGGCGCCGCGTTTCCTGTTCTGGTGGATGCGAGGGCGCGCCACGCTCAAGGCCGAGATTGCGCTCCGCGCGGAAACCTTCGATCCGGCCGCGCTCCGCTATCACGCCGAGCTCCTGTCCTGGCTACGGGCGGAAAAGGCGGGCGGACGTCGGCTCGTCATCGCGTCGGGAGCGGATCGGCGCATCGTTGCGGCCGTCGCGGGACACCTCGGGCTGTTCGATGAGATCTTCGCGAGCGACGGAAGAATTAACCTCACCGGCCCGCGAAAGGCCGCGGCGCTCGGCCGGCGGTTCGCCGAATTCGCCTATGTCGGCAACAGCAGGGCGGATGTCGCGGTGTGGCGGCGCGCGAACCAATCCTATCTCGTCGCGCGCGGACCCGGGCTCGCGGCGAGATTAGGCCGCCAGGTGAAATTCACGCGTGTTTTCCACAACCGATAAAGCCCCCCACCCAAGGCGGCATAGGTCGCGACGATCAGCAGCCAATAAAAGATGCGATAGCGCGGCTGGTCGAGGGCATTGACCGCGGCGCTGCCCAGCACGGCTCGATGGACGAACCAGGTCATCAGGATCGCGACGAGCGCGGGAATCGCGAACAACCCTTCCGCCGCGAAGAGCTTACCGCGCTCGATCAGCGCGGCCGCGAGGACGAAGGGAAAGACGAAAATCACGCAATCGTAGGTGAAGTGATAGAAAATCGTCATGGCGAGGAAGCTCAGCACCGAAAGGAGCAGGAATTCGTCTTCCGCGGCGATTCGCATGGCGAGATAGACGCTCGCCGCCAAGAGCAGGGCTGCCGCGATGCCGGCGATCCAAGCCGACAGCCCAAGATGCGCGGCGAGGCCGAACAAATCGATGTAGCCGAGGCCGGGATTGACCGCGTATCGCGCGACGCGCAGGAAGCCGAAGGTCAGCGCGATCGGATCGGTATGGGTCCAGAGCGCGGCGAAAGCCGTGAGCGCGAGATGCGCGGCCACCGCCACGGCCAGCACGATCCAATCCCGCCGTGCCACAAACAAAATACTTAGCGGGAGGGTAAGGGTGAATTTGAACCACGCCAGCGTCAGCAGAAGCCCAGCCAAAATCTTCCAGCCGCGCGACGCGCTCACGGCGGCGAGCGCAAACAGCGCCAGCGTATAAAGACCCTGCTGACCGTTGACGATGTGATTCCGATAGGGCGTCGAAATCAGGAAGATCATGAACGCGATGGCGAGGGCGACGCCACCCGGCTTGGGCACGGCCAAGCGCGGCAGGCACCAAAAGATCGCCGCCGTCGCGAACAGATTGACGAACACCCAAACAGTTTTTGCCATGTCCCAGGGCAGCGCCGCCAGCGGCCACAAGGTCATCAACCCGGAGATCGGATAGTTCGGATATTGCGAGAGCAGGAACGGGTTCGGATCGCAGCCCTTGGTTCGGCAATCGACGAAGATTTGCGAAGGATCCTGGCCCAGGAGCAACACATGCGCGCCGCTCCATTGACTGTCGCGGCTGCCTTCAGGCCCCAAGGCCTCGTACGCGCCCCATAAAATCGACGCGGCCGCCGCGAGTGCCAAGAGGCCGAGGAGAACCGGCCGCGCTCTGCGGAACGCGCTCGGCATCGCCGCGCCGCTCGACCGGATCAGGCGGAAAATTTCTGCTCGCGCCAGAAGCCGAGCTTTTCCTGAACGCCCCGATCGGAGTAGCTGAACAGCACCGAATCGTCCCGCGCTTCGTGCCGATAAACCTCCCAGCTCGGGACGACCAGAATATCGCGCGGCCCCCAGGCGAGTTCCCGCGCATTCTCGCCTTCGCCGACGATGGTCTTGCCACCGCCTTCGATGCAGGCGAACACCGTGCTGTCGGTCGCGCGATAAGGCGCGGTCTTGAAGTCTTTCGGCAAAAGTTGGATGAAGGTCGCGAGCGTCGGGATCGCGTAATCGCCGGTTAGCGGATTGGCATATTTCAGTTTGAGGCCGTGCCAGGGACTCCACTGGTCCCGCCGCCGCATTTGTTCCAGCGCCTCGCGCGTGCGGTCGTAGCGGTAATTGAAGAGCGGCGAAGTGAGGCGATGGTAGGAATCCTCGACCGGCAGGAGGTTGGCGCCGTAGCGTGCTTCTGAATCGCCTTCCGGCCGTTCCGGCGCCGACGCGTCCTCGGAATCGGAGCCTTCACGGAAGCTGGCCTCGAACAGCTTGATCATGTGCATGTCGAGTCCGTCGAGCCACACCATCGGCCCGGTACCGGTATTGCCGTGATCGTGCCAGGTCCAGGAGGGTGTGATCACGAAATCCCCGGGATGCATGGTCGTGCGTTCGCCATCGACCGACGTGTACGCGCCCTCGCCCTCGATGACGAAACGCAGCGCTGCCTGGCTGTGGCGATGCGGCGCCGCGATCTCGCCAGGCAGGATGATCTGCAGCCCTCCAAACAGACTCTTCGTGATCCGCGACTCGCCCGGAAGCGACGGATTCTCGAGGACCAGCACGCGGCGCTCCGCCTCCTTGGCGGAGATGAGTTCGCACGCTTCGAGCAGATAAGGCTTTAGATCGGCATAGCGCCAAAGATGCGGGGAAATGACGCTTTCCGGTGTCGCCGTGACGAGCTTGTGCAGCACCTCCCACAAGGGCGCGAGGTTGCGCTCGGTCATCCGGCCATAAAATTCGCGGCGCGCGGGATCGATATTGTGGGTCGGTGCGGGGTTCACGGCAATTCTCCTTTTCCTGCCCTTCATGCCATACTAAAGCGCGAGAGCCAATGGAGGGAAAATGTCTGAAATCGCCTTGATTGTGGGCGCGGGTAGCGGATTGAGCGCATCGCTCGCGCGTCTCTGCGCGAAGGAGGGGATGCAGGTCGGCCTCGCCGCGCGCGACACCGGGAAGCTCGCGGCATTGACCTTGGAAACGGGGGCCCGCTCCTGGTCGTGCGATTCGACCAAAGCCGACCAGGTCCGCGCCTTGTTCGTCGCCTGCGAGCGCGAACTCGGGCCGCCCGATATCGTAATCTACAACGCCAGCTACCGCACCCGCGGCCCGTTGATCGAACTCGACCCCAAGGAGGTGGAGAAAACCCTGCTCGTGAGCTGCTTTGGCGGTTTCCTGGTCGGTCAGGAAGCGGCGCGCTCGATGTTGAAGCGCGGCCACGGCACCATCCTCTTCACCGGCGCCTCCGCCAGCGTGAAGGGCTATCCGAAGTCAGCCCCGTTCGCGATGGGGAAGTTCGGATTGCGGGGCCTGTCGCAAAGCATGGCGCGCGAGTTGGG
>Ga0182024_10011196_pt1 | contig 18075 bp, 15 predicted proteins | sample P32metaG_FD_120480 | JGI IMG/M metagenome (GOLD analysis project Ga0182024, IMG submission 120480) | Permafrost microbial communities from Stordalen Mire, Sweden - P3-2 metaG (Illumina Assembly) | ecosystem: Environmental > Terrestrial > Soil > Wetlands > Permafrost | place: Sweden: Stordalen... | reverse complement strand
TGATTCTGGATCAGCCAATCGGAGGTTCGAATCCTCCCTCCCCAGCCAAGCCGAATTTTGAATTCAATTCGGGCCGTTTCGGGTGATTTCGACCTGTGGATAAGTCCTCAAAACATCACCCGATTAGTCGCTCCTGAGCATTGATTTTTCGGCTCAGTCGACGACGATAACCGCTCCAATATCTGCATGAAGGGTTGCCAAACCATGACCGTACGAGTCCTTAAGACCAGGACGCCGTCCTCACTGACGCTCCTCGCCGATGACTACCTGAGTCACTGCCGGGCGCGCGGCCTCTCGCCGCGCAGTGAGCGCCAGTACACCTACTCGATTCACTCGGTGTTTCTCCCCTGGTGCGAACGTGAGGGCATCACCGATCTCAGCCAGCTCGACCGCCGCGCCGTCGACCGGTTCACCTCAGAGCTCCTCGCCCGCACCACGAAAGCGGGCCAGCCGCTCTCCAAGCACACTGTCGCGACCTACATCCGTCCGCTTCGACTGCTCTTCGGCTGGGCGAGTCGGGAAGGCGAGCCGGTGCTGGCCACCCCCCAGCTCCCTCGCCGCGGTCGTCCCATCCGAGATGTGCTCAGCCGGGCTGAGGTTGATCGGCTCGAGCAGGCAGCGGCCACCGAGCGCGACAAGGTGATCATCCGTTTCTTCGCCGACTGCGGCCTCCGCCTCGACGAGCTCACCCGCCTCACCGCCGGCGACCTGATACGTGGGGGGCGGCAGGTGCACGTTCGCGTCCACGGGAAGCGCGATCGAATCCGGGATGTGCCGGTGCCGCCAACCCTTGCCCGTCGGCTCGACGGGCTGATCGCGGATCGCCCCGACGAGCGCAGCTCGGATGCAATCTTCCTGACCTCTCGGCGCGGCCCCCTCGGCGACTATGACGCCCTGACCAGCGGCGGCATCTATCAAATCGTCAAGGACATCGCTGCCAAAGCCGGGATTCCCAAGCGCGTACACCCCCACTTGCTGCGCCATTCCTGGATCACCGAGATGTTGCGCCGGGACATGAACTCGGTGCAGCTGTCCTTCATCGCCGGAGCATCCCCTGAGGTCATCGCGAGCTGCTACGCCCACCTCAACAAGGACGACAGCTACAACGCGATGGTCAGAGCGCTCACGTCCCCGAGCCGGCGGTGGGCTCCGAGCGGACCGATGCCATGAGCTCGCTACGGCTTTCCGGGTGTGGGTGGCCGATCACCTTCGGGTGGGGGGTCGCCTCGGCCGAGCAACCTTTCGATGTCCTCGTCGACGGACGTTCCTTTCAGGGCTGTGGCCAAGAGCGTCAGCGTCGTCACCGATATGGGTTTGCCGGCAAAAGCCGTGCTCACCGTGGAGTTGCACACGCCGGCCTCCTTGGCGAGAGCCGAGCCATTCCAACCACGAAGCGCGGCCATGTGCTTCAAGACCTCGCCGTTGATGGGGACACTCATAGCTATCCTTCGTCAGTCAATACGGTTTGCCACATCGGCGCTGATCTGGCTCGGTGGAAGTGGATGGCATCGCCATACATCTTGCGTAGGCCATGTGGCCATCATGCATGTTTCGAGGTCGGACGTCAAGGTACCTTCGTTATGGATATCCCTTATGGGATATGGACTTCTCCATCACCCGGAGACGATGGTGGGTGATGGAAATGTCCATACATGTCGGTTTCTCAGTGCAGTCGTGGTCACGCATCAAGGCGCTATCCAGATGGTCGTAGTGAATATGGATTTCTCCATCATCGTGCGTCGCCGTTCGACTGCTGATGGAAATGTCCATATGCGGCAGATCCGCGGCCCGGCAAGGTGGTTCGGAGCACCCCGGCAGATGTTCGCGGACCTGGAGCCGGCCCGCTCGGGCGTTTACGTCCCCGCCAGTCCGCCGGACGCTTGGGGCATTCGGCAGCGTCCTCGGTCATGCCGCGCAGGCGCGGTTTTCTTGCGAGCGCAATGGCTGAGCGTTGGGCGGCGGCTACAGCGCTCGCCACCATCGCCGCGGCGACCGGCGAGGCCGGGCAGCCGACCAGCATCGCCCTCGACTGCTTGCAGGTCAGGCATCTCCACAAGCTAGGTGGTGCGGCTATGGGTGACCCGCACACGATCAGCCGTGCCGCGTCGTGCGGGCGATGGCGACAGATCCCTGGTCGGGCGGCCCGACTCCACGGAGCCCGGCCCTGCACACGTGGGGCCGCTCAAGATGTTCCGCGGGACGGATCACAAGCGCGTATCGGGAGCATCCTGCGCGCGCGCGTAGAGGCCCTCCAGATGTCTGGGAACCGCCTCGCGAACGCAGCGCAAACGGCGTGTAAACGCGCCGTAAACGGCGTGCAAACGGATCAGGCTCACGGCGTCGGAAAGCCTGACCCTCGACATCCCGATGGCTGAACCACGTAGTCGGAATCTCGGCTTTCGGCTGACCGAGGCAGAGTGGCAGATTATCGACGCCCTGGCCCGGGAGGCGGGCCTCAAGAACGCGGAATACGCTCGTCGGACAGTGCTTAACGTCGCGAGGATCTCGGCGCAAGCGCTCGAAACCGCCCGCGATGAAGGTCGCGCTGAGGTCCGTCGAGAACTCACAGCGACACAAGACGCTCTTGACAGGACGGTCGAGGCATACAACGGATGGCGGAATAGAGCCGAGGCACTCGGACAAGTGGAACTGCACCTACTAGACACACGAAAGCGCCTCGCTTCGATGAGTGAGGCATGCTCCCTGTTGCGTCGGGAGGTCGAGACTCTCGAAGCGGCGCGGCATCGTGCCCCCGAAGAGCTCGTGATGGCCGTTAGGCAGCTGATCGCCGGAGTTCCAGGTGCACGGGCAGAGGTGGCACAGGTATGGGCGGGAATCCGACCTCCTCCATACTCCGATAGGGAGAAGATCCTTCCGATCATTGCGGCCGAAGTTGCCGACGCGATCGAATCGATCGTCACTCGGTTCCCGACCAATGGCGATGCGTTCGCAAGGTGGCCAACCATTCGGCTACGGATTGAGTGGCTCTTTGACGGACTCCACCTGGACGCAGGCACGGGGTACCGTCGAGGCGGCGGTACTGCGGATGCGGTGTGGAAACCAGTGGTACAGGCGCTCGAGCGTGCGGATGAGGAGCGAGCTCGATACGCCGTCGACTTTGTGGACACCTGATGAGTTTTCCGATGAGTGTTCTGCTGTTAAGGAGCGTCGACGCGAGGTCTCCGGAGGCCGAATGTGAGATGGAGCGCCGAAGGCCGTTCGAGGCGGTGAGGCCCATCACGGATCTTGCGGCTGCCATCGCTCAACCCTCGACGACTAACCGCGGTGCCTCGAATGCTCGTGCAATTCGGCCCGCTCCCGATAGTCGAGGTGCTGCCTCGAGTGCGCGGCGCTGAACCAGGGTCAGAGGACGGGACACATCCTCAAGGATCCCGAGGCAGGAGATCAGCCGCTCCTGATGACTGGGGATGCTGGCTCAGTCGATGCCAACCAATTCGTGACCCCCGAAATCAGGAGCTTCACGTAGAAGGCCTAACGCTGGCTCAGCCGATCAGCGGTTCGAGTCCTCTTTCCCGGCCAATCCGGACACCATCCCAACCAACCGCGGGAGGCCGCCGCAGCGACGATCGGGCTTTGTCGACGCGTGCGGGTACCTTCGTCCTCTAACAGGAATGAGTCTTCGCGGATGTACATCGGGAGACTAGCCTCCTGCCCACCGAAGGACCCTCAGCTGCGGCCGACTGCGATGCGTGCCCTCTGGACGAACACGCTGCGGCCCGCATGTTCGGCCAGTTCCGCATAGCGCGCCATAGCTGCGCCGCGGAACGCGTCGCGTTTTTCGGGCGGCATCATGTCCCAGTAGACGCGTGCACCGTGGCTCAGCTGCCAGCGCCACCAGGTGTCAGCATCGCGCAACTCGAAGCTTGCTTCTTCGGAAACGACCCCCACGCTGCTGAATCCGGCCTGCTCGAGCAGCGCGCTGAAGCCGGCGTCGTCGTTCCACGGCGGTGGCGGGCCGGACTCGAAGTTCACGCCGCCGAACTGGGCCGACAGCTCGCCAAGAAAGCCGAGGTTCGGTGTCGCCCCCGCCCATACGGCCACAGCCGCGCAGCCATTTGGGCGGAGCACACGACGGATCTCGCTGAGTGCTTGTGGAATGTCGGGCAGGAACATGATCCCGAAGGCACAGATGACGGCGTCGAAGTGCCCTGCCGGGAACTCGAGTGCTTCCGCATCCATAACCTGCGCATCGGCATTCGTGAGTGACCCGACGCGGATCCGTTGCTGGAGTGCCTCGATCGCACCAGGCGCAAGGTCGACGCCCGTGACATGCCCGGATGGCCCCACAGCCTTTGCTGCCGGGAACACGGAGGCACCGAGTCCGCAGGCGACGTCGAGGACATGATCACCCGGCGCGAGCGCGGCTGCCGTGACCGTCTTCTCGCCAAAGTGCTTGAAGAAGGGAACGACACTGTCGTAGGTGTCGGCGGTGCGACTGAAGAGGCCCGCCACCGCTTGCTTGCGTGCCTCGGGGCTCATCTCTAGCACGGCCGAGATCGTAAGGTATCCCGGCGACGTCGCGGACCGCTGCCGTACCGAAGAACCGAGATGCGGTGACCGCGCCGCATTGATCAGTCGCGGCACAAGAGCGGGGTCGTCGAGTCAGCGCACCCTCCAGAATCCAGCACGCCCGCGGTGCCGCCGCTGGAGGTAGATGAGGTATCTCTGGCTCAGCGTATGAGGGGCCCGAATCCTCCTCTCTCGCCGCGCCAACGCCTTGGTAAGGCGTAGGCCGTGAGTTCAATCCGCACCTTGGGCTCCAGTTTTTGAACTGTGTACGCCAAGTAGTACGCCAATTGTCGGCGGCGCAAGGTCGCTCTAGGCCTGTTGGGCCACTAAATAATCTTGCTTTTCACAAGCGCTTTTGCTAATGTTCCGCCTGATGAATCTGCAAGACGTTCAGGCCGATTTCCCTGCCTCTCACACGATCGTCGAGACCATCCGCTTCGCCTACAAGGAGAATGCCGCCTACCAGGACCCCGAGCTCGGGCACGATGACTGGACGTACTCGATCGACATCTTCGCGACGATCCGTAAGCTCCTACCCCAGCGCATCCGCAGCCAAGGCGCTGGCGGTGTCGAGGTCGTCCAGGCCAACAACACAGTGAGGTTTCAGTGGGGTGGGGTGCCCTTCTACATCCACAAGATTGGAAAGGCCGAGACCGACGATCCCTGGCAGGCGCGCCCCAGCCACACGACGGCGGCGGGGTGGCTCGGTGGTCAGATGCGCCTCAGCTTCGACGGCCGCGATGACGACCCGCCCGGTTTCGTATTCGGGCACTACGGCTCTCTCCGCGAAGGGCTCGGAGCCGTCCGTCTTCACGCGATCGGTGAGACTCACGACGGAACGATTTTGAGCTGGCAGGGATGGGTAGACCTTTGGGTTGCTGGCACCGAACTCACTTCACCTGTTCGCGCGCAGGGTCCCCTTCCTCAACCCGTCGCCCTGCCCGAACCCGAGCTCGGCATCCGACGTCAGGAGGTCGAGAACGACGATCTAGCGAGCCAGTGATGGCAGACCTGGACTTCGCTCGGCTCACCTTCGACGGCGCCCGGCTCACCCTCGCTCGCGAGTACGCCGGCCTCCGCAAAGTCGATCTCGCCCGTGCGATCGACGTGACGCCGGCGGCCATCACCCAGTACGAGCAGGGGAGGAGCCGGCCCAGCCTCGGCACGCTTGCAGCCCTCTCGCTGAACTTGGCGTTCCCGGTGGAGTTCTTCGAGCTCGGTCGTCCACTCGTCGATGTCAGTGAGCAGACGACGCATTTCCGACGATTGCGGTCTGCCTCAAAGGTTCTGCGTCGGCGTCTCCTCGCACGCCTCGAACTGCTCGCTGAGCTCATCGCGATTGTCGAAAAGCACGTTGACTTGCCCCCCGTTGCTCTTCCCCCAGCGGACTTCCCTGATGACCGGGCAGGAGCAGAGCAGGCCGCTCTCTTGGTGCGTGATGCGTGGGGCCTTGAGCGAGGCCCAATCCAACACATGGTGCGAGTGCTCGAGACCAAAGGCACGGTGGTTGTGGGTCCGCGGATAGACACCACCGAAGTCAACGCATTCTCCCGTTGGCTCCACCAGCGGCCCGTCGTTGTGTTGGCCTCCGACAAAGGCGACGCCGCGGTGTCGCGCTTTGATGCCGCGCACGAGCTCGGCCACCTGATAATGCATCACGATGCCGAGCCGGGTGATTTGTACATGGAGCGCCAAGCCGACGCGTTCGCGGCTGCGTTCCTGATGCCGGCAGAGACCATCGCAAATGAGTTGCCTGAGCGTTTGAATTGGCCGCGCTATTTTGAGTTGAAGAAGAGATGGCAGGTGCCGCTGCCAGCGCTCGTGCGAAGGAGCCGGGATTTGGGCATCATCAGCCAGTACTCCTATGAGCGTGCGTTCGTTCAGATTTCGGCGCGCGGTTGGCGGGTACCGAATGAACCAGCGCCACTCGGCGCACAGGAAGCACCGTCGCTTCTCCCTAGGGCTTTGGATTTGATGCATGCGAAGCTAGGCATCTCCAGTGATGAACTTGGGCTCCAACTTCGCTTGGGCGGTACCGCACATCCACTCTTCGACGATCTGGCATTGGACTTAGCAGCCTAACCGTGGCTCAGAGGAGGCCGTTCTGGTGCGGAGACCCTCTCCACATGCAGCGGCAATTCGTCGGGGGGGCTCCGCCATGACCGAGTTGCTTTGGGAAGGAAAGTACGAGAAGGACGGGACTCGGCCTGCACCACTCCGCGTACCACTCCCGTTCCAGACGATCGAGACCGTGAACGAGTCAGCGCAGGAACGGCAACATGCCCTCGACCTGTTTGAGCGCGGCCGTGATTCGGGTTGGCGCAACAGGCTCATTTGGGGCGACAAGAAGTACGTTCTGCCGGCACTGCTGAGTGAGTTCGCTGGGAAGGTCGACTTGATCTACATCGACCCGCCTTTCATGACTGGGGATGACTTTTCGTTCACGGCACGTCTACCGGCTAAGGACAAGGCGGGCGCCACTGATGCGAGCGAGAGCTTCACCAAGAAGCCAAGTCTCATCGAGAAGAAGGCTTATCGCGACACCTGGGGAGTGACTGCCGAGGCGCGCGCCCGGGGTGTTACCTATCTGGACACCTACCTCCGTTGGTTTTATGACGCCGCCTTTTTCCTGCGGGAACTTCTGAGCCGCACGGGTAGCATTTACGTGCACCTCGATTGGCATGTCGGCGCGTATGCCAAGGTCCTGTTAGACGAAGTGTTCGGACGGTCGTGCTTCCAGAATGAGATCATTTGGCAGCGAACCTCTGCACACAGCGACACGCATCGCTATGGCCTGAACTACGACGTTATCTTCTTCTACTCGAAGTCTGAAACATTCACGTGGAATGGTGGATACCACGAGTACTCGGAGAAGCAACGCGCGCGCTACCGCGCGTCCGAGACGGACCGCCCTTTCGCAGACTTCGACCTCACGCAATCCGGACTCCGTAAGGGCTCTTCAGGGCAGCCATGGCGTGGCTACGACCCGGCTGCCAAAGGCAATCATTGGAAGTTTGACCTTGCGGCGCTGGACCAGATGGAGGTTGAGGGCCGAATCTACTGGCCGAAGACGGGCGGTTTCCCACGGATGAAGCGCTACCTCGACGAGGCAAAGGGTGTCGCATTGCAGTCCGTATGGACAGACATCTTTCCGGTGAATTCGCAGGCGAAAGAACGCCTTGGGTATGAGACGCAGAAGCCGGTGGCTCTGCTGGAACGAATCATCTCTGCCTCCTCGAACAAGGGCGACCTGGTTCTCGATTGCTTTTGTGGATCGGGAACGACTCCATTCGTTGCTGAACGCCTCGAACGGCGGTGGATAGCCGCAGACCTGGGGCGGTTCGCCGTCCACACAACGAGGAAACGCTTGCTGGGAGCTCCGGACTTGCAGCCGTTTGCAGTCCAAAACCTTGGCAAGTACGAGCGCCAGCTTTGGCAAGTGGCCGAGTTTGGGGGGGACTCCTCGCGACGAGCCGCGTCATACCGGGCGTTCGTGCTCGAGATTTTCAAAGCGAAGGCAATCGAGGGGTATGTCTGGCTCCACGGTTTGAAGCAGGGCCGTCTGGTCCATGTCGGAACGGTTGATGCTCCGGTAACAGTCGGGGATATCAGGCAAATCGCTGCCGAGTTCAGGCGCGCCATCGGCACCGGCGACGACGCACCGACGAGCAAAGCCGTCGACGTCCTTGGTTGGGATTTCGCGTTCGAGCTGAATGAAGTCGCGCGTCAAGAGGCCACCAGGGCGGGGATCGACATGCGGTTCTGGCGAATCCCGCGCGAGGTGCTGGACAAGCGCGCGGTCGAGCAGGGCGATATCCATTTCTACGAGCTCGCGGCCTTAGCCGTCGAGGTGAGTGTGATGGGTCGGCGCGGTGAAGTCAGCTTGACTGACTTCATCATTCCGGTAGATGACGTACCCGACGAGATTCAGCGGGAGATCACTGATTGGACACAGTGGATCGACTACTGGGCGGTGGATTGGGACAACAAGGGCGACGCTTTCCATAACGAGTGGCAGACCTATCGGACGTCGAAGGAGCCACGTCTCAAGAAAACCACCACGCATGAATACGAGAACGCCAGCCGCTATCAGGTGGTCGTCAAAGTTGTGGACATCCTCGGGAACGACACGACGAAGACCCTCACGCTTGAGGTGCTGTAAAGGGGATGGCGCGACGCCGCAGCTCCTCCGGCGGTGATCAGCTCAGCCTGCTGGATGCACGGGTCACTACGGCACCCGCAGTCCCGGCGATTCGCAAAGCTGTCGAGGAGTGGCGCCACGACAAGTACAGAGGCGCGACGGAAACGAGCCAGCGCCTGCTCACCTACTGGTTCAACACCGATCACCGGTTACGGGATGGGCGCAGTTTCACGTATCACTCAGCGCAGCGAGAGGCCCTGGAGACACTGATCTTTGTCTACGAGGTAGCGAAGGTACGACGCCACCGCGACCTTCTCGAGCGCTTTGCACCGAACATCCCAGGCATCCACGTACTGCAACACGACGAGTTCGCTCGCTATTGCGTGAAGATGGCTACGGGGAGTGGCAAAACCAAGGCGATCGCGCTGGCAATCGCTTGGCAGTACTTCAATGCTGTCGCCGAGGGCAGCGACGAGTACGCCCGCTCTTTCCTGCTCATCGCACCGAATGTGATCGTGTTTGAGCGGCTCAGGACGGACTTTGAAGGTGAGCGGATCTTCCTCCTCGACCCGATAGTGCCGCCAGAACTCGACATCTATTGGGACTTCGACTGCTACATGAAGGGTGAGCCGGAGCGCGCTGGTTCGCAGGGCGCGCTGTACGTCACCAACATCCACCAGTTACACGAGCACTCCTCTGAGTCCGCTGACTCCTCCGAGCCCGACGAGATGGCAGGAGTGCTCGGCCCGGAGCCGGCGCCGATGGAAACGGAGCCGGATGACTTCGCCCGACGGCTGGTTGCACGTGGTGGGCCATGCATGGTGGTGAACGATGAGGGGCATCACACGCACGACGAGGACAGCGAGTGGAACCGGGTCATCCGTCGTCTCCACGCAACGATCTCGCAGGGGCTGTCGGGACAACTCGATTTCACGGCAACCCCCCGGTATGCCAAGGGCGGACTGTTCACCTGGACGGTGTTTGATTACCCGCTAAAGCAGGCAATCATCGACAACGTCGTCAAGCGTCCCACGAAGGGCATGACGGCGGGGATTGGTGAGCAGCCGTCGGATGTGGCGAGTACGCGCTACCAAGCCTATTTGACGGCCGGGGTGGAGCGCTGGCGAGAGTATCGCGAGCAGTTGGAGCCCTTGAAAAAGAAGCCCATACTCTTCGTGATGATGAACAGCACAGCTGATGCGGAGGACGTCGGAGCTTATCTCCGAGACACTTACCCGGAAGAGTTCGCCGGCAAGAAACTCCTCATCATCCACACTGACAAGCAGGGCGAAATCTCGAAGCGCGACCTGGATGAAGCGCGGAAAACGGCCCGCGAGGTGGATGAAGGACATAGCCCTGTCAATGCGATCGTCAGCGTCCTAATGCTCCGAGAGGGTTGGGACGTCCAGAACGTGACTGTGATCGTGGGCCTCCGGCCGTACACATCGAAGGCTAACATCCTCCCCGAGCAGACGATCGGGCGCGGTCTTCGTCTCATGTTCGCAGGTCTCGGTGCTCCCTACACCGAGCGCGTCGACATCATCGGGAACGGTGCCTTCCTGAAGTTCGTCGACCAACTCGAACGGGAAGAGGACATCACCCTCGACACCTTCGACCTTAATGAACCTCTGGTCATACGGACGGTCGAGCCCGATCCGATGAAGCTCCAGCGTGACATCGAGGTGCCCGTCTTGAGCGCCATTCTTGCTCGAAAGAAGACGCTCACCGAGGAGATCGCCGCTCTCAACGTCGCGGCCTTCGTCTGCCCTGTACTTCCACGGAAGGCCAACGACAAGGCCGCCCAGTCCTTCCGGTACGAGGGGAAGGACATCATCACGCTCGAGCAGATCATCGTCCGTGACTACACAATCCCAGTGCCGCGCACCGCGGAGGAAGTCATCTCCTACTACGCAAAGCGGATCGCCCAGGACGTCAAGCTACCGACGCAGTTCGCGTCGCTCGTTCCGAAGGTCCGAGAATTCCTGGAAGCGAAAGCATTCGGTGAGCGTGTGGACATCAGCACGCCGGACATGATCAGCGCCATCGCAACGCCGGTAGCGAGCTACCTGACCATCAAGACGTTCGCTTCTGCGCTGCGAGGTCTGGTAGTCGAAGAGTTGACTCCCAGCCTGGAAGGCGCCGGCCGGAAGCTTTCGGAGACCGAGGGCTTTCCATTCGCTCGCCCCACGTTCTTGGCCGAGAAGACCATCTTCAACCTGGTCGCTGCGGACAACGAATTCGAGCGCGAGTTCGCCCATTTCCTTGAAAACAGCGAAACCGTGACGGCTTTCGCCAAACTGCCACCTACATCGCGATTCCCGTTCTCGATTGAATACACGGACAACGCGACGAATCTTCGCTACTACGAGCCGGACTTTGTGGCTGTGACGGATGACGGAGGCCACTGGCTGCTGGAGACAAAGGGACGCGAGGATATTGATGTCGCCCACAAGGACCGAGCAGCGACGATTTGGTGTGAGAATGCGACTCTTTTGACGGGTACGCCTTGGCGCTATCTGAAGATCCAACAGGCTGAGTTCGGCAAGCTACAACCGAGCGACTTTGGTGAGTTGGCCGCGGCTTTCGCTTGAATGCAGCTATGGGCGCTGGTTGAGCGTCCATCTCACTGACTCCCGCCGCGCTCGGATCAGGCCGGGCTTAAACTCGCGGCGGATGGAGGCGTCCTCGACGTCTCGGGTGTACAGGTAGAGAGCGGCACTCATCGTTTGTCCGGGGGTTCGTCCTCGTGTCGTGATGAGGCCCTTCTTGAGCGCAGCGTCCGCGATCTCAGTAGCCGTCATTGCACGACGTGAGTTTCTAAGAACTACCAGTGCGGCATCGCGATAGGTCATCGGCTGCTTCGGTGTGCTCACTGTTTGTCTCGCGGCTCCCAAGCTGGTAAGAGCAGGCCACCATTTTGCCAGTCACAGCTCGAAGATGTGGCTACCACGGTCGCCGTCATCTCCGATCGGGCGCTAGCGACTCGCTACAGTACCTATCGACGCTCGGGGTGAGCCGTTTCGCCGCCGCCGTTTCGACGGAGTCAAGCTCTTGACGCACGATCCTAAAGCCAGCGCCATCCTCAGTGACCTGGATGCCGGAACCCGCTCGGGCATGTATGGCACGTCGATTGGGGAATCGGCATCACGCAAGCTCCTCGCTTCGGCTCTCCTTGAGACTGCGGCTCTTCTTCAATACGCAGCTCATTTGGAGTCCCAAGTTCTTACCTTGCCCGGCTCAGGCGTCGAGACCGACGCCGCGAGCCTACCGGGTGCAATCACGCCCGAACGAAGGTTGCGGACCGCCCTGACTGCGGCCGTGCCGGCCACGATGGCCCTCCTCGCGGTGGTGACATATCTCGAGGCCATGGCCACCTCTCTGCTCGCTGCTGAGGGCGTCCTACCCACCGAAGCGCTCGCCAGAGCCGTCATCGAGGCGTGCGCGATTTGCCATTGGCTCCTCGACGATCGCATCAACGGAGAGCAACGACTGGCTCGGTACATTCTTCTTCGTCATAGCTCAGCGACCGAGGATGAGAAAGCGCACCGAGAGATCGAACTGACGATCCCGGAAAAGCAGTCTGTGGCGTACGTGATAGCGATCGCCAGCGACTACGGGATTCCGGTGCAGTTGGTGGGAAAGAAACAGAACATCGTTGAGGTCGCGGGAGAGCGACTTCCCGGCCCAACGCTGCGTGCCAAGAGCCTCCTTGCCGCCATTGAGGCCAAGGGCGCGTACAACATTTACTCAGGAACTGCGCATAGGGAAATCTACTGCTTGTTCCGCATGTTCACGTCTCCGACCAGCGTAGGCGGTGAGTCGTTTCAGGCCGTCCAATTCGATACAAGGGCTGCGGCGAATGCCGTCTTTGTCTCAGTCCGCGCTGCGGTTCATGCAGGTGCTCTGGTGCGAGCGCATCGGGGTGAAGACCTGGCTAATTGGGAAGCAGATGCACTCAACATACTCGGACCTCTCTTCGCGGTACTCACCGCCTCCGAACATTCAAGATGAGAGCGAAGGCCTCGGATTACCCCTTAGGGTCATACAATAGGCGAGGATCGACTGACTGTTGATCTGCGGAGGAAGAGATTGAAGCCTGTTCTTGAAAGCCTGCGTCCCGGCGAACGGATTCTGCTCGATCGCTGGTATTGGCGGTGGTGCAGTGGTGGTCAAGCTGCCTGGGTCCGCAGACGACGTGGCCGGTGGACCCTGACCGATCAGCGCCTTATCGCCCGCAAAGGCTTTATCAGCAAGAGCATGATCGAGCTACCGCTCGGCAGAATCCAAGATGTCACGTTGCATTGCCCGCTCTTTGGATGTTGCTCCATGCTCGTTTCAAGTGCAGGTGGTCCCACCCCACTCCTTGGCCATACGTATGCGAGGTGATCTCACAGGCAGAGGTAAGTGGCCACCTCCTGAAGGCGAGGATTGTTGCCCTTTGGCCTGAGTTGAAACGCCCCACACGCGGGGCACCTTAAATAGGTAGGTAGTAAGGCAAGGCTAGTTGCTGCCAGCACACAAGATCAGGGCAGCCTTGTGGCAGCACGACCACCACCGCCCGTCACACAGGGGCCACTCTCAAGGTAGCGGTGCAGACCACCGCACCTTAGGAGAACCGACATGGGACTACTGAGCAAGGTAGCAGCCGTTTCGACCCTCGGAACCTCGAAACTCGCTGCCAAGGCCGTTGCCGCTGGCGTCAACGCTGGCGTTGCCCATCAGGCCGCCAAGGCCGCCGCCGAGACCACCGTGGATGATGAGACAGGCGTGGCCGCTGAGCCCACCCGTTGGGAAAAGCTCAATGCTCGCCACAATGCCTCTGTTGAACGCAAGGCCGACGCGAAGGCCGCAGCAGATAATACGCGGATATGGACGCTAACGAGTAGGCCCGGACACGTTGCTGCGGAACTGCAAAAGGAAATCGTCAAGCAAGCGCGAGACGGGTTTACACTGACCAGCCAAAACGTGAGCGCTGGGCATTCTCACATGCGAACCCTACAGGTCATCACGGCCATCTTTACGCGGACCCCCATTTGACGATGGACGCGCCCGTCCGAGTGCGCGGAGAGGCCAGAGCGGCCCGCAAGGACAAGCGCCGACGCGCTATGGTCGTGGATGCGGCTGGTCTAAAGCAGCCAGCACTCCGAGGCCCCCACAAGCCGAATCCTGCTGATTGCGGAACAGCCGTGCGGCCACACCTCGGTCCCAGAATAAGTGGGACTTGTTTGGCCTGTTACCACAAGGCCGGATCAACCGGCATACCGTTCCACCTAGTAGCGGGCTTGCTCACTGGCGCAACCTGAGCGAGCCAATAGGGACATCCACACGCGCCTTGCGCCTACGCCGCCAGTGGGTCCGTTGCTCGGTTCCCCTACAATCCGTTCTTCGCGCCCGTGCGAGCGCCAAGAGATTAGTCGATGATGATGATCGGCCCCATTGAGTCAATCAAAGCGAGTGAACGCACTACGGCCAAGAGCTGCGGGCACAACTAGAGCGCCAAACTTCTCATTACGTGACCATAGGCCGGTCCCATCCAACGCGCATCTCGATCGAGGGCGCGGTTGTGGCAGATCAACGCCACAGCTGATACCCCGCGACGTTGTGTCAGTCGAGCACGAGAGCGCAACTAGCCCTACTTCGCCGGTGCCCCGAAGGGCACCGCTCAGCTTCTCGGCAGTTGATCCGGTCGCCGCTCTCAGGGTCTTTCGTGGCCGCGGCCGCACCGCCGATCGTGTCGCGGTCGCGGAGCATCCGCGTCCCTTTGGAACCAGCGCGTCATCTGCAGAGGCCGCCATCCGCTCAGTCGGGGGCGCCTGGCGCTCCGACCGGGTCGAACGTCCAAGACGCGTGGTCCGCCACGCTTGTCGAGACTTGATCTCAGGAACGTCGAGAACTGAGCCGGCGTGCCCGATGCAAGGACTTCATGAGTTGGCCAGATCCGATACGGATCGTGTGACTCCTCAGCCTCCAATCAAATTCACGCATCACGGTTCCAGTAGGATTCCGAACAAGGATCCGGATGATCAGAGGACACCGCACACGCACCATGCCCAAGGACGCCACACCGTTTGAACGGAATCCGAACACTCAGCAGGCCAGTTGGTTCGTTGACCTTCACTCGGCGGGCCGCTTGGACCTGGATCCCCCGTATCAACGACGCAGCATTTGGAACATGGAGTTCCGCAGGTTCTTTGTTGACTCCGTAATCCGCAACTATCCGACCCAGGCCATCTTCGTCGAGGTGGAGATCAACCCTGACGGCCCGACCCAGTACAGAGTCATCGACGGTAAGCAAAGATTGACGTCACTCTTCAGCTTCATGTCGGATGAGTTCCCGACACCGGATTCCTTAGAAGACCTTGGCTTGGCCGATACCTATTACTCTGATCTTCCAAAGCCCGTCAAAACCCACATTCTCAGCTACAAATTCACTGTTGAGAACATTCAGAATGCTGGACCGGCGGAACTTAACCAAGTCTTCGACCGCCTCAACAGGAATGTCGCTAAGCTAAATAAGCAAGAGTTGCGGCACGCCCGCTACGGCGGGGCCTTCATTACGAAGATGGAAACGCTCGCGGAGGACGACTTCTGGTCGGAGATCGGAGTTGTCACACAAGCGCGCCGCCGCAGAATGCTCGATGTCGAGTACATCTCCGAGTTCTACGTCGTTGCACTCGCTGGCATTCAGGATGGCAAGGAGTATCTCGACGAGATCTATGCCAAATACGATGATGAGATTCCAACCGAGCGCCGAACTGATCTTCTGGTTCGTAACGCGATGGAGTTTCTCGCAGCAATCAATGAATCTCTTCGGCTGGACGCGACGCGCTTCTCCAACGTCGCCGACTTCTACTCGCTGTGGGCAACGACGTGCAACATCGTCGTCGCGCAGCGTAGGCTCAGGCCATCCACGGCCGCAGCTCGTTTGGTCAGGTTCCAAGCCGAGATCGATGAGCAGGCTTCGGAACGATCACAGCGCTATCTGCTTGCCGCTCGACAGGGTTCTAACAAGAAACCTAATCGTGAATTTCGAGCAGAGATACTCTTCACTGTACTGACGTCGTCCTGATCGCGACGACATGGAACCCGCCGCGCTCGCATCGGCGTATGCAGCTCTACGAGGATCTCTTGAGAAGCTTGCGGCGTACACCCAGACGAGGCTCGCTGCAGAGCTCGGGCCGGCGAACCCTGTGGTTATTGATCCGCGAGTCAAGGAGCTGCCCAGTCTCTATCAGAAGCTGCAAACAGGTCGCTACGAGTCGCTCCGACAAGTGGAAGACCTCGTCGGCGTCAAAGTCGTGGTCCTCCGACGGAGCGAGATAGAGCCCATAGCCGCCGTGGTGCGAGCGGCATTTCAACTAGTCAGCGAGAAAGAACGCGTCGTCGACCCGAGCGAGTTCCGGTACCGAGAGCGCCATCTAATCGTCAAGCCGCCCGAAGAGTTTCTCGAACGCAACGACGATTTGGCGGGTCTGGTCGTCGAAGTCCAGCTAACCTCAGCTGTTCAACATGCTCTCGACCAGGTCACGCACGGTTTTGACTACAAGGGCTCGACCTTGGATTGGGCGAAGTTTCGCCTCGTCGCACAGTTACGTGCGGCTTTGGAGCTGATCGACAATACGTTGGACAGCATGGAGACTTCCGCCGCACTCATCGAGCAGAGTGTCACGTTGCCCACCGAGCTCATTCGGCAGGTGGCAACACTGGGGGTGCTTAGGGAACGCTTTGACGAGGAGGCACTCCCACGTGACAAGAGGCGGCTAGCCGAGACCGCCGCAGAACTTGTTCTCGCTGCTGATCTAGAAGCCGCCGACTTGGACTCGCTATTACGACGTCACCCGGATTTGGTTGCAGCAAAGTCCATCACCGCTTTGGACGCAGTTCTTGGTGTTCTGCTACGTGAATACAGGACTCCGCTTCTTGAGCGGTATGGCCGCAGGTTCTTCGTTTCCGAGGAGCTGTTAACGCTATGTCCGGAGGCCGCCGAAATCCCTGCAGACCGCGTTGTGCTGGTTCGAGACTAACTTCAGAGTTCGAACACCCCTTAGCCGGGCACTCAGTGTTCCACAAGTCTCCTCGGGGTTTGTTGGTGACACGCGTTAGTCGATGCCAATGATCGAGGAAGGTGAGTCAGCGCACGGTATACAGCTCGGAACGGCGCATAGCGGCACTGTTTGGATAAATAGGACAATCCTGGATCAGTGACACAACCTCGGCGTCCCTGTGCAAGAAGCGGCGGAGGCGAAGGTCAGCGTCGTCTGAATGCTGTACCTGCGACATGACGCGGTCGCCGACGATGACCGTTCTACCTCGTTGGCAGTCCTGAGGTCACCCCGAATTTACACCACATTACGGGACATCACGTCGCATCATCCGCCGAAAATTCCCGTGTCAGGACAGCCGTAGCTCCGCCGGATTGCCGGGCACCAGGGCGCTTCCGGGGTGTTGGTGGGTTCGTTTGGGCTACCATGTCGCCGCAGGGGTAGGGGCGGTGGAAGCGAGAAGGTGGTCCGACGATGATTAACCATATAGCCAATGGCAGGAACCGAGGACTACGTGCGTTTCTCGCACGTCTAGCCGTGGGAATGATGCTGGCCCCGGTGGGCATGGCCGGAGTCGATTCGGCGACTGCGCCGCCCGTCAGCGCAGCCACCTGCGGCGATGGCGGGAATTTCGGGGCCACATTGCTGGGTGGTTCGTGGCCGGGGGGCTTCACCGGCGTCCCGGTGTACTCGAACGGTTCAAATTCCGAATTTGTAGGTGGTTGTAAGAACTCGGCCACCACTCCTTCGGGCAAGGCCGTGACTACCGGCACCGAATGGCAGTGTGTCGAGCTAGTCAATCGCCTCTACGTGACTAAGGGATGGATCACCTCAACATGGCACGGAAACGGCGGACGGAGCTCGGAGAGCGCTCGGGATTCGATGTTCGACGAGGCTCCATCCAGTCTCCAGAAGCAGGCTCAGGGCTTGGTCACATACGTCGGCCCCGGCGATGTCGTCTCAGTCAATGTCATAGACGGACGTAGCTTTGAGCCCGGCGGGCATGTGCTGATCGTCAGCGCGGTCAGCGGTTCAGCCGTGACGTACGTGAGCCAGAATGCCGGTTCGAACACGGTGAGCACCGTTAGGACCACCGGCCAGCTCGAATCGAACGGTGACCTCACCGTCAAAGCCAGCGGGAGCTGGACCTATCCCGTCATCGGAGTTGTTCACGCGCCTGAAAGCGGGCCCTCGGGACTCCTGCATTTCGTGTACTACGTGGGCAGCGATGGAGTCCTACGCGTTGATCACTGGACGGGCTCGGTGTGGCAGAACGACGACCTCGGCGTCGCCGTGGAATCGGGCACAAGTCCTAGCGCCTACCTGGGTGCCGGCGGTACCGAATTCGTGTACTACGTGGGC
>Ga0182024_10011195_pt1 | contig 18076 bp, 14 predicted proteins | sample P32metaG_FD_120480 | JGI IMG/M metagenome (GOLD analysis project Ga0182024, IMG submission 120480) | Permafrost microbial communities from Stordalen Mire, Sweden - P3-2 metaG (Illumina Assembly) | ecosystem: Environmental > Terrestrial > Soil > Wetlands > Permafrost | place: Sweden: Stordalen... | reverse complement strand
GGTCCCCAGCTCGCAGCTCCAGGCGGCGAGCGAGGGCATCGAATGGGTCTGGGAAGGCATCCTGGCCCGGCGGCGGATCACCCTCCTGTCCGCCCAGGCCAAGGCAGGCAAGACCACGCTCCTTTCCCTACTCCTCCGGGAGATGGGCGGCGGCGGACACCTGCTCGGCTGCAAGGTCGGCCGGGGCCGCGTCATCGTCGTCAGCGAGGAGTGCGAACCGGACTGGACCATCCGCCGGGACAACCTCGGCCTGGGCGACCACGCCGAGGCCATTTGCCTGCCCTTCATCAGCAAGCCCAAGCCGGCGGACTGGATCGACATGCTCCGGCAAGGCTACCTCGACGTGCAGGCCCGCGAGCCGGATCTGATCGTCTTCGACACGCTCAGCCATCTATGGCCGGTGCAGGAAGAGAACAGCAACAGCGACCAGCAGCAAGCGCTCATGCCGCTCCGAGGGCTGAGCGAACTCGGGCCGGCCATCCTCCTCTTCCACCACGCGGGTGCGGCCGGCCTTCGGTCCCGAGGCGCCACTGAGCTGGAGGGCTTCGTGGATCAGATTGCCCACCTGGAGGCAACGAACGCCGCCGACCCGTCCTGCCGAGACCGCCGGCTCACGGTGCGGGGCCGGCTCACGTCGTCGCCGGAGCGGCTACAGGTCTCGCTCAACGAGGCGGGAGACGATTACCAGGTGACGCAGGGGAGCTTGCGGCCCATCCGGTCGGGCATCTGGCAGACCCTCGCCACCCTCTTACCACCGACGCCGCCGGGCGCCACGATCCGGGAACTCAGGGGATCGTGGCCGGAAGGGGAGGCGGTACCCGGCGACGACGTCATCCACAACACGCTTACCCGCTGCGGGAGCAAGGCCGGCGTACGGCGTACAGATACCAAAGCGGTAGGTTGGTGGTTAGCGAACTGACAGGTAATTGTCAATTCGCCACCCATAGGGTGGCGGTTTGACAGTAGGTTCGTCGTCCGCTTCGTCGGCGGCAACGCGGCGAATCGCCGTCCATCCAATCGAAGGATGTACACTAAAAGGGCCGAGAACGAGTGGGGGAATAGTCGGTTTTTGCGTGGGGGTTTGGCACGGTATTTGCGCGGGGGTCGGTCGGCGGCCACGGTCTTGCCGTGGAAGTGGGCGCCGGTCCTTGTCGGGTAACCGCCAGTTCATGGGTTCACAGGTTCACGTCACCACGCCTTGATTCCGCCCTGTCCCCGTTCCCGGAAGCTCGACGGGCAGCCATCGAGGCCCTGAACGGTACGGCCAAGCGTCCCTCCTTCCCGGCGCTTCCTCCTCCCCCTCCCGCCGACGACGTCGCGCCATAGCAATGCCCTACGCGGGCGGCGCCCCTCAAACGCCGGGGAGGCTGCTTCCCCCAGGCCTTCGGCCGGCGGTATCCCGGCATCCCTCGCGCCTCCCCGGCTTTCTTGGCGCCGCCCGGGGGCGTCGCGCGCGAGCTTCGCCCCCTACCGGGGAGGTCGCGCGCGGAAGGCGTCCGTCTAACTTTCTTCTCCCCTCCGCGACCTGACGGGCGGCATCCATGCCGCTTTCCGCCGCATCGTGCGGCGCCGGGGCCTTCGTGGCCCCGGTCGGTATCGGGCATCGTGCCCTGGGGCACTCGGCCTTCGGCCGGGCCCCCCGCCCGCGATCATTCAGCTGCCGCCGCTGCGCGGGCGAAAACTCTTTCTTTTCGCGGCGGCTGCCTGCGGCGGCTCGGGCCTTCGGCCCCGCGCGCCGCAGGCAGCCGCCGCGGCTTGTCTTCCCTCCCCGAATGCCCCACGTTCGGTGGCGGCCTCGGGGCCGCACGCAATTCTCATCGTTTTCCGCTTCGCTGCCCTGCGGGTGCTTCGACGCGCGCGTGACGCGACACCGCCCGGAAGGGCGGCCAAATGAGTATTCTGATTCTGACCGCGAGGGGACGGCCCGCCTTCGCTCCACTCCGCCCTCGGCCTTCGCTCCAGTCGCCGGAGGCGACTTGCGCTACGGCCGAGGGCCGCGTTACGCTCTCGGCGGGCCTGCGGCGGCGAGGCGGACGGCCCGGCTGGCGCCGGCCGCCGCCTCGCCGCCGCCCCCCGCGAAGTGGCGTCGGGCAAAGGCAAACGGGGGGAAAGAAGACAACGGGGGGAAAGAAGACAAAAGACAAGGCAAAAGAAATGCAACATGCCATGCGTATCTTCCCTCCCCCGCGGCCGGCTGCTGAGCTCGTGCTTCTGCTTCCGCAGTGCCTCCAGCAGAAGCAGGTCGCCGCAGCTGACCGGCCCGCGACCTGCTATCCCCTCCCCAAGAACCAAGACAAGAAGACAAACAAAAACAACCGCATCCGTGCGGCAAGACAACCGCGATCCGCGCGAAAGGCAAGCCCCATCCGTGGGGCCAATGCAAAGGCGGGCATCGTGCCCGCCCGCTGCGCCCCCTACCGGGGAGGCCGCCGCCGCTGGGGCCGCGCGCGTTTCTCGCGGCCCAGGGATTCCTCAACCGCCGTGGATAGAGTCCTAGCCGAGGTCACGGTCATCCATCCCGCCTGATACCAGCATTCCAAGTGACAACACCATGTCACAAGCCGTCCTCCCCTCTACTTCTTCATCCGAGGCGCCGCCTATGAGTACATACGGCGGCGGGCCGGGCGATGAGTACATGCGCCCGGCCGGTTCGGCGATGAGTACATGCGCCGAACCAAGATCATCGTTTCCGAGCACGTGGGAAGGCGTGCGGACGAGCCATCGCCGTGCCGCGAGTACACGTCACGGCGATGGACGTTTCGTCCGCCCGCCGCGACGAGGCACGGAGAAAGACCGGCGCGGCGGAAAAGGGAGAAGAAACCGAAGATGGGACGGTCAAAGCCCCAAGGCGGCTCAAGCTTGGGGGGCCCCGTCCAGCCCCCGCCAAGCCGTCGCGGGGTGGGGCGCGGCGACGGCTTGGCGGGGGCTGGACGGGGCGGTTTTTGTCTCCGAGGGTAGGAGTCCGACAAAGCGCCGTCTGGCGTTGAGTACAACGCCAGACGGCGCCGGGGCGTCCCTACCCCAGCGCGTCCGGCCCGTTCAAGCCGCCAGGGCGCCGGCCGGGGCCGCGGGCCTCGGGTCGTCAGGCCCGCCGCCCTCGGCCAGCAGCCCGGCGACCGCCTTGAGCATTCTGGCGTGTTTGCAGCCCCGTCCGCCCGCGCACTGAGGCCCGTACTGGCTGCCGCCCGGACAGCTGCAACAGAGCCTGCCGAGCCGGTCGCGGCGGAGCTGATAGACCGCCCCGTCCGAATATTTGGTCGCCGACCAGCCGGCGCCGGCGCGCCGCAATTCGTAGCACTCCGTCGAGGTCATGAGCCAGAAGCGGAGGCGATCCGGCAGCTCCGGCCGCAAGGCCCGCGCGTCCTTCTCCGTCGCGTGCCGATAGTCGGCTTCGTCCCGGTCGCTGTCCGCCGTCCTCGGGGGCGTGCAGCTGCCGTTCTCCTTGATGGTGATGTTGCCCGGCAGCGCCGCCCTGGCCGCCGCCCGCGCCGTGGCCCGGCGGCCGAGGTCGATGATCGCGTCGAGCGCCTGTTGCTCGCCGACGCCGCCGCTTGCTTGGTCCCGTTCCGTGTGCTACGCTGTTTCGTGTTCGCCATGACAGGTACCCCTGTTGTGTTGAGCCGGGGCCGGGGTGTTTCGAGCACCGCCGGCCCGTATTGTTGAGCTTGGATTGTCCCATAATCGTTCCGCCCTGTCAAGGGGGATTTTGCGGATTCTCCCGTTTTTTCCGGCCTTCCGACCTTGAACGTACAGTCCGGTTGTGGTACGCTACACCGTCGCCCCTCTATTCACCCTATTACGGAGTGTCTATGGCCGTCCACAAGAAACGCCCCGCCACCCACCGCCTGAGCGAACACGCTCATATGTTGATAGCAAAGATAGCTCATGCGTGGATGGTGGACAAAACGGAGATGATGGAGCGCTTACTCCGCGAGCAGGCCCGCCGCATGGGCCTGGGGGAAACGCCGGTCCCGTCGACAAAGAAACGAGCGAACGAGTGAGCAACCGAAGGGAGAACACGCCATGCGAAACACGAAGCGACGACGCGGCCGGGGCGAGGGGTCGATCTACCAACGGGAGAGCGACGGCCGTTGGGTCGGTTCCGTCGTCACGGGCTACGCCGCCGACACCGGCCGCCCCCGCCGCAAGAACGTCTACGGCGCCACCAAGGAGGAGGCCCAGGCCGCCCTCGACCAATTGCGCGGCAAGGTCATGGCCGGCACGCTCGACGGCGACAAGATGCGTCTGAGCAGCGCCATCGAATTCTGGCTGTCGGGCCAGGTCAAGCCCCACGCCGACGAGGCGACTTACCGCCTCTACCAGCAACGCATCCGCACCCACATCTTGCCCACCCTCGGACACCACCCCGTCGCGGCCATCGGCCCCTACGTGGTCCAGGCCTGGAATGAGGAGTTGGAGCGGCAGGGATGCACGCCCAACCTCCGCAAGAACTGCGCCAAGCTGCTACGCCGCTGTCTCGACCAGTGCGTCAAGTTCGGCTACATCCGCACCAACCCCGCGCGCGAGCAACGCCTACCCCGCTCGCGCGCCAAGGAAATCCACCCCCTCGACGCCGACCAGGCCCGCGCCTTCCTCGCCGTGGCCGCCGGCCACCGACTCGCCGCCCTCTGGCTATTGGCCCTGGACTCGGGGGATGCGGGAGGGGGAAATGCTGGCCCTGGAGTGGGCCGACGTGGACTTTGCCGCCGGCGCCGTCAACGTCAAGAAATCGATCCGCACCGAGAAAGGCGGCGTTACCAGAGTGAAGGAGACCAAGACCCCGGCCGGCCGCCGTCGCATCCGCCTCACGGCACGCACCCTGGAGGCCCTGGCCGCCCGCCGCCGACTCAACGGCGGCCGACTGGTCTTCGGCACGCCCGGCCGGGGCAAACGCCGCGGGGAAGAGCGCTACCCGCGAAAGAACGCAGTGCTGGCGACGTTCCAACTTCTCTTGACCAAGGCCGGCCTTCCCAAGGTCCGCTTCCACGACCTGCGCCACACGCACGCCACGTTGGCCCTGGCCGAGACGAAGAACATCAAGGCGGTGTCCAGCCGCCTCGGCCACGGCGACATCACCCTCACGCTCAACGTCTACGCCCACTACCTGCCGGCCCACGAAGACGAGTACGTCGCGGCAATGGAGAAGCTGCTGCAACCGACACAACCGCCGCCGCCCACGATGAACGCGAGTCCAGTAGAATGATGCTACAGTTATGCTACATATTGCCGGAAATGGCCAATGGCTTGCCGCACTTCACAATGCTTCAAGCCATTTACTTGTATGGAGTTATGTCAAGGGCCGACGGCCGGGTTCGCGCCGGCATGGTCCGACTTACTAGGTCGGCGCCTTTCTGAGATCGAGCCACGTCGGCGTCAGGGGGTCTGGGGGGAGTTGAACCCGCCGCCTCGGCTTTCACAGAGCCGCGTGCCATGCCGATACACTACAAACCCCATCAACAAAAGCGGAAGGAGCGGGAGTCGAACCCGCAAGGCGTTGCCGCTCGCCCGGCTTCCGACCGGGGGCCGTTGCCCATCGGCGCTTCAATTCGGCCACGGCAAAGGCGCCGTGGAAAATGGCTAAGCCTTGCGGGCTCTTGACTCCGGCGAACTCGAGCCGCCGAGCGAAGGACTATCTTATAGCACCCCGACCAGGAATCGAACCTGGAACGTCTCGTTCGAAGCGAGGAATGATGTCCGTTTCACCACCGGGGCGTGAGCGGAAGCGGCGGGAGTCGAACCCGCAGGACCGGCAAACCCGGCCCGACACTTTAGCGGAGTGTTCGGCCCGCCGATAGCCAGCGCTTCCGTGTCGCTCACCCACTCAGACGCGACCCGATCCGCGAAGGTTCGCGGAAAATCACGCCGGCCGATGCGATTCCGCGATAGACAATCGGCCGTCGAGGTGCGGGACGGCCGGCGTCCGGATGGGGGACGGGTCGCGGCCCCGCAGCAGCGTCAGGCCGACGCCGTTCAGGACCAGCCACCAGGCCAGGGCGAAGATCAGAAAGGCGTGCCACAGAAACGCCGCCATCAGCAGGCCGGCGGGGAACATCACCAGCACCGCCGCGAAAAACCGCCGGTGGACGGCGAAGGTCATCACCAGGAAGGCGAACGACGCCAGCGATGCCATGGCCGGGAACAGCTCGAACATACGATGGCCGCGCAGCGTGTTCATGGAGCAGAGGTTGAACGCCAGCAGGAAATAGCTGATCCAAACGCGGACGACGAGGCGCGCCAGCGGCGGCGACGGTTCCACCGAGCGCGGCCCCCCGCAAAGGCGGAAGATCAGACCCATGCCGCACAATTCGCCTATCCAAATAGCTAGATAACCGGGCGCCTCGTTGTAGCGGAGGCCGACCGTCAGGTAGTAGCAGAGCGAGAAGGCCAGCAGATGCAGCCAGCCGACCAGCAGCAGCGACAGACCCCAGCGGCGGCGCCGGGCCAGCCGGGCCAATTGGTCGCGCTGCGAGGGCGTGGACAGTTCCTCCCAGATGCTCGTCGTGACCGTGGACATGGTGCTTTGCGTGGCCGTGGGAAAGGGCGCGGGTTGGCGAACCGCTCCAGAATATCCCCGGCGTGCGGGTCGCGTAATCTCAACCGCCGGCAAAACGGCCGTCCCACCGCATCCCACCCCCGCCCAGTCGTCGCGTCTGGAACGACCGTTAAGATTGCCCCGACGCGACCCATCGCGTTCTCATTCCCCCCTCTCCCCGGTACTCCGGGGAGAGGGGCCGGGGGTGAGGGGTGGCGCCTCCCGAATCCATGCCCCTCACCCCCTACCCCTCTCCCCGGAGTACCGGGGAGAGGGGAGGAAGCATTGACCATGCCGGACTCGGCAACGGCCGAAACGACGAAGGCCTCGGAGTAATCCGAGGCCTTTTATCGTTTGGAGACGGTGGGAATCGAACCCACCACAAACTGCTTGCAAGGCAGTCTCGCCCGACCTTGGTACATGCGTCCCCATTTCTTCCTTCAGAGGTCCGCCCGGGAGTTGAACCCGGCCTTCCTCCCTACCACGGAGGCGCGCCGCCGAAACGCTTGCAGACCGCACGGGCGGGGCGCCGTTGCCTCCGCCTGCTGAACCAAGTGGTCCCGGATGGGGTCGCACCACCGTCGCCAGGATGTGGGTCTGGCGTCTTGCTGTTAGACGACGGGACCAATCGCGCGGCCGGGCCGTCGGCAGGCGGCGGGCGACAATCGGCGCGGCGGCCGCGCCTGTCTTTACCGCCGACCTCCGAGGGCCGTCGCCGCGAGTGGCCGAGGCGGGAGTCGAACCCGCAGAGTCGCCAGGCCCTCGACCTGGCCGCTTTGCCGGTTTGCGTACTCGGCCGTCAGTTGCGGAGGTCGGATTTGAACCGACGTCGAGCGGCTTATGAGACCGCGCTGGAAACCAGACTCCAGTCCACTCCGCAATCACCAGCGGTGCATACGGGTGTCGATCCCGTACCTCTGCCTCGACAGGGCAGCATGCAGTGCCGCTACACCAATGCACCGAACGCCTCAGTGACCAGGGGGAGACTTGCACTCCCACGCCCGAAGGCACGGGCTTCTGAGGCCCGCGCGTCTGCTAAATTCCGCCACCCGGCCGCAATAGTCCGTAGGGGAGTCGAACCCCTCTGTCCACGTTGAGGGCGTGGCGGCCTCGCCGAAAGCCGAACGGACCCTATCTCCATCGAACGCGCTTCGTGCAGTGGAGTCGTGAGGAATCGAACCCCCTAGTGCAAGCACGACGGGTCTACGGCCCATCCGGTTTCCCACAAGACCTAGCGACTCCGTAATGGACACGATCCTTCATTGACGCGGGTGGGAGTCGAACCCACACAGTCGCCAGGGTTTGAGCCTGGCCGCTTTGCCGAATTTGCGTACCGCGCCTTCCCAATCAAGCAAGTCCGCAAGGATTTGAACCCTGACCCTCCCGTTTGGACCGGGACATGCTGCCGTTGAACACCACGGACCCGTTTCAGTGCCCGGCGTGGGAGTCGAACCCACACCCGCCCCGGTTTAAGCGGGGCCGCTCGACCAGTTGGCGCAGCCGGGCCGTCGTTCCTATTCGCCGCGCCGGGCCGTGGGCGGTCGGCCGGGCGCGACGCTTGAAGTCGAGATGGCCGGACTTGAACCGGCGTTCTCCTGGTTCCGAACCAGGCGGGCACTCCAACTACCCCACATCTCGATGGGCGAGCGGGGGGCGTTAGCCCCCTGATTTAGCATATTGTCGCCGACCTAATGCGGAATCAGGGGGCTTACGCCCCCCGCTCGCCGTCCCGAATCCTCAAAGCGCCCAGCCGGATTTGAACCGGCGCGTCCGCCCTGGCGAGGCGGCAGGCTGCCGCTAACCTCATGGGCGCGCTCAAAAAGCCAATGGGGGCAGTTGGAATTGAACCAACTCCATCCTGTTTAAGAGACAGGCGTGCCGCCGTTACACCTTACCCCCGTGCGTCGCAGTCGGCCTGACGGGACTCGAACCCGCGACCTCCCGCGTATCAGAAGGGCGCTCTACCACTGAGCTACAGGTCGGTTCGCAGTAGGGCCGCGGGGACTCGAACCCCGATCTCGCAGATTAAAAGTCTGGGATGTTGCCGTTACACCACGACCCCGGATCTCGGCGGTCGCGGCGTTTCATCCGTCGGCGCGGCATGAACGCTCTCCTTTGTTCCAATAGCCCGTGGGGGACTCGAACCCCCGTTTTCGGGTTGAAAACCCGGCGTCCTCGCCCCTAGACGAACGAGCCGCATGAGTGGGTCGGGAGGCGCTCGAATCCTCGTCTGCGGTTTTTCAGACCGCCGCTACTCCGTCTCAGCTACCAACCCAAAGGAAAAAGGCCGGGCGTCCCGTTGTGACGCCCGGCCTTGCAAGCTTCTTCGCGTGGAAGCCGCTCGGTGTCACAAGCGCGGAGGGTGGGCGGGAAGGCCGTTCGCCCACAAATCAGCCGGACGCCCGGCCTTCTTGGCTTCGACCAGAAATTCAAAACCCGTATCCGTCATCGCCCTCTCGTTGGTTGTTCGGTCGATCTCTCGGATCGGCTCACTCGCGTCGTACACCTGGATAGACGCCCCCGGCGGCGGTTGGTTCGCGGAAAGAACGGAATTTTTTCGGGGGCTTGCGCCAAGGGGCCTCATTTGCGATGAAACAAATCCGCCGCCCCCGCCGCCTTGTAAATCTGCTCCGTCCGGTCGAACGCCGCGTCCCCGGCGCCGACCAGCGTCAGCGGCCGCGGCGCCAGCATCCCCAGGGCGTCCGGCGCGTCCAGCACGCGCAGCACGCCGAGGAAATAGGGACCGTCGCGGTGCGACGCCGGCGGATCGACGGCGATCACTTCCTTGATCGACGGCTCAAAGAGCGCGGCGTAAGCGGCGATCACCCCCGCCTGGCCGCGGCCGATGACGCGCCAATTCCCCCCGCCTTTGTCCTGTTCACTCAGGTAACGCGCCGCCGCCGCCACGTCCCAGACGCGGCCCTCGTCCACGGTGCGGCCCAGCAGGGCGTGGGCGCGCTCGACGTAGTTGGGTGGATTCTTGCGCGTCCAGGCGAAGGCCCCGCCGCCGCGAGGCGACAGCAGCCGCACCGGGTTGTCGCCGGCGTAGGGCTTTGCCCATTCCGGGACCGCGTCGCCCTTCTCCTCGTCCTCCGGGTTCAGCACCACCAGCAGCTGAAACCCCTTTTTCGCCTCCACATTCGGCACATTGTCCGACAGCATCACCTGAAGGTTCGCCTCCGTCCGCAGCGTGCGGCCGTCGGCCCGCGCCGCGGGAATCCGCTCCGGGAGCGCGCGGAACGGCCGCTCACGCAGCTCTTTCATCAGCCCCGCCTTCCACGCGGCGAACTCACCCTCCTTCGGCAGTTGCACCTTGGCGCGCGGCACAAATGTCTCGTCGATCTTGCCGTTGATCGCGTCGGCGGGGATGTCCTTGTCCTCGGGAAATACGCGGAGGTCGGCGGCCGGGATCGGCGCGAAGTCCACATCCTTGACCGGCCCCGCCGCGGGGTTGAGGTGTTTGTCGATCCACCGGAACACGGCGACGCGCAGGTCCGGCCGGTAGGCGTGGCCGCCCGTGCTGACGTAATCGTCTACGAGGTCCGGTTTGTCGTACATCTTGTAGAGCCGCCGCAGCCGGTCGATGATGCGGCGGTTGCCGTCCATCGGGAACAGCGAGTCCGCGTCGGAGTTGGCGAACAGCAGCGGCCGCGGCGCCACCAATTCGGCGATGGTCGTCCACTCCCAGCCGTAGGTGTTGTAGAACAACATGCAGTCGCAATGGTGGTTAATGACCTTTTGGGAGACGTAACATTCCAGGTCGCTCATGCCGCTGACCGGGACGGCGCACTTCACGCGCTCGTCGGCCGCCGCGATCCAGAACGTGGCCGCCCCGCCGCCGGAGATGCCGGTCACGCCGATCCGTTCGGCGTCCACCTCCGGCCGGCTGACGAGGTAATCGATAGCCCGCACGCCGTTCCAGCACTCGACGCCGGCCGGGGTGTAGCCGGCCGAGTGCCACCACCAGCGGCCGAGGTTGTAGGTGCCGTGGTGCTTGCCCGCGATTTCGCCCAGCTCCAACGTGTCGATGACCAGGCAGACGTAGCCGTTGGACGCGAACCACATGCCCTGGTCCTGGTGGGCCGTCTTGTTGCCGTCGCGGCCCTTGTTGGAGTGGCCGCAGACGTACAGGATCGCCGGCAACTTGCCCTCGATCTTCTTCGGCCGGTAGAGGTTTCCGGTGACGTACAGCCCCGGCCGGCTCTGGAAATGCAGCTTCTCGATCGTCACGTCGCCGCGCTCCAGCACGCCGGTGATCTTGGGATTAAGCGGCGTCTTCTCCGGCAGCGGCCACAGGCCGAGCATGTCGAAATATTCCTGACGCAGCCGCGGCCGCCGGGCCTCCCACTCTTCGCGCGTGGTCGCCCCGTCGAGGGCGCGCTCGCTGAGCTTCGCCGTTTCCCGCTTCAAATAGGCCTCGATCTGCTCGTCGCCGGGCTTCACCGCGGCCTCCTCGGCGCGCGGCCCGGCGCCCCAGGCCAGGAGCACGGCCGCCGACGCTCCGAATGACAACAAGAATCGCACACGTTCGCACATGAGCATTACTCCTTGGGTTCGGGGACGGGTTCGCGTTCGCCGATGACGCCGTTGGGGTCGAGCGGCAGCCAGAAGACGAGGGCGGCGACGTGCATGGCGGCGAAGAGGACGAGCGTCGCGGTCCAGTCGCCTTTGTAGTGGTCGTTGAGGCGCGGCACGACGGCGGTGAAGGCGTAGGCGCCGAAGTTGCCGGCCATGTTCATAAGACCGAAAACCACTCCCAAATTGCGGCCGCCCATGTCCATGGTGATGGCGTAGGCGCAGGTGGCGGAGAAGAAGAAGACGAGCATGGCGACGCTGAACAGGACCATCGCCAGGGTCACGTCGGGGACGACGTAGGCGACGGCGTAGAGGGCCATGCAGCCGACCAGGCTGGCCACGGCCAAACCCTTGCGGGCGACGCCGCGACTGCCGGTGCGGGCCAGCAGCCAGTCGGACAGCAGGCCGCCGACGAAACCCCCAATAACGCCGCCCCACTGCGGCAGGCTGGTGAGCTGGTTGGCGAGTTCCTTGCCGACGTGTCGGCCTTCCTGGAGGTAGGTCGGCAGCCACTGGTCGGCGAAGCGGTTGGCGCCGGCGCGGAAGAACTGTTGCAGACAAATGCAGTAGAGGGCGCCGCTGAGGAGGATGGCCCAGGACACCGGCCGGCGGACGACGGCGGCGGGGTCGTCGATGGCTTGGCCTTCGCCGATGACGGCCAGCTCGGCGTCGTTGACGGCGGGGTGGTCGGCGGGGCGGTTGCGGAACCAGACGACGAATAACAACGCCCATATCAGGCCGGGAATGGAGTAAAGAAGGAAGAGGCCGCGCCAGCCGAGGGGGTCGAGGAGCAAGCCGGTGAAGTTGGCGTTGAGGGCGCCGCCGATGAGCATGAAGCTGTTGAGCAGGCCGCTGGCGGTGCCGCGCTGGGTCGGCGGCAGCCAGGCGGCCAGGATGATGGTGGCGCTGGGGAGCAGACCGGCCTGGAAGACGCCCATGAGCAGCCGGCCGCCGATGAGGGTGTACGGGGTGACGGCGAAGGCGCAGAGGGCGAGGGCGACGGACCAGCCGGCCGCGCAGCAGACGATGGTGGAGCGCGGCCCGACGCGCTGGGCCAGCCAACCGGCCGGCGCCTGAAGCACGGCGTACAGAAGGAAAAAGAGACTGGCGGCGTCGCCCGTCTGGGCGGGCGTGAGGTGGAGGTCGGCGCGGATGGTGGTTTCGGCGCCGCCGTAGCTGTTGCGTTGGATGTAGGCCACGGCGGCGGCGATGCACAGGGCGGCCACGACGAGGTAGCGGACGCGCGTCGGCCGTTCGGTGATCGGCAGGTCGGTGGAGAGACTCACGGGCAGGCCCCGGACGGAACGCATGGGGGCGAGGCGCCGTAGAGCTTACGCCAGCGGCGCGGTCGGCACAAGCGCCGCGATCCCCTGCTTGCGTTTCCGCCGCCGGCCATTTACAGTCATTGGGGTTCCTCAACTGGACGCTCGGAGGCAACGCTTCGTGTCCCTCGTCACCCATCTGGTCGGCTTCGGTCTGCGGCAGGTGATCGGCGATTATGCCGACAGCGCCGTCCAGATCATCGCGGCCGTCGAGCAGCGCTTCCGCGACCACAGCCGCACGCTGCCCAAGGCGTTGGACCAGGCCCACAACCGGGCTTGGCAAGCGCTCGGCGTCGCCCTGGCCGGCGACGGCCTGATCGACCGCGTGAAAGTCTTCTTCGCCTCGGGCGACGACAAGGGCGTCCGCGAGCAGGTCCAACTCTTCCTGACGGGCAACGCCGTCTCCTTCGACGGCGCGCCCGCCGACTTCCGCCGCGACTGCCTGGACGAACTCAAGCGCCTCCGCAAGTCGGGAATGCTGTCCACGACGGGCGGATCGTCCGCGGAGATCGCCCGCCAGGCGGCCGGCTTCCGACGACACGCCGACCCGCAAGGGCTGATCGAGGAATCCCGGCGGGCCGTGGCCGGGGTCGCCGACGCCCTCGCCGAGAGCTACCCGAACCTTGCCCGGCTGCTGCGCGCGCCGACGCCGGCCGGGCCGCCGCTGCTGGCCGCGGCCTTCTGCTACTTCTTCCGCCGCGAGGTCGAGACCGACGACGAACTGGCCCACGGCCTCTTCTTCGACGGCCTGCGGCAACTGTCGGCCGCGCAGGCGAAGGCGTTCGGCGAGGTGGGCAAGGCGCTGGCCGCGCTCGGCGGACAATTCGACGCCGTTTTCGAGCAATTGGGGCGGATCGAGGCGGCGGTGGTGGAGACGCACGCCGTCGCGGTCGAGACGCACGGGGCAGTGTTGGACTTGCAGGCCGAGTTGCAGGGGCTGGCCGGACTGCACCTTGCGAATGCCGGCGAGGTCCGCACGCTGCTGGAGCAGGTGCTTTCGCACCTCGCCCAGGCCGGCATGGCGCGGGGCGAGGTGCGTCCGGGGAACAGCTGTTCCATCCGCGGCGAGGACGAGCGTCGGGCGGTGAAGGTGTTGCTGGCGCGGTTTCGCCGGCTGCCGGCCGAGGAGCAACGCCGGGCGCCGGCCCTGCTCAACGGGCTGGGCAAGTTGCAGGTCGGGGCCGGCGACTTCGCGGAGGCGCGTCAAACTTTTACCGAGGTCGTCCGGGTCGTCGGAGACCCGTCGGACAAGGCCGAGGCTTCCTACAACGCCTACCGGGCGGCCCTGGAGGAAAAGCAATGGGACGCCGCCCTGGCGGCCCTGCGCGAGGCGGGTTCTCACGATCCGCAGCGGTTCGCCCCGTTCCCGCTGCACCGCTACGAGCCGAAACGCATCCTCGGGGCGGGCGGTTTCGGCACGGCCATCCTTTGTCTTGACCGGCACTTCGACGAGGACGTGGTGGTCAAGACACTGCACGCCGCGGACCTGGCGCGCGGCGTGGACGAGGTGTTCCGTGAGGCGCGAATCCTCCGTCGGCTGTCGCACCCGGCCATCATCGGCGTGCGCGATTGCGAGTACGCCGACCCCGCCCACAAGGCCCGCCCCTACCTGGTAATGGACTACTTCCTCGGTGGCACCTTGGAGCAGTTCATCGAGCAGCGAGGTCCGCTTAACCTGGAGCAGCTGCTGGCGGTGGCAGTCCAGGTGGCGGAAGGCATGAGGGCGGCCCACGCCCAGGGGGTGCTGCACCGCGACCTGAAACCGGCCAACCTTCTCGTGCGCAAGGAGGGGGACCGCTGGACGGTGAAGATCATTGACTTCGGCCTGGCCCTGCGTCAGCAGACGTTAGAGACAAGCAAGGTCAGAACCGGGGCGACCCAGAAAAGCATGCTGGATTCGAGCGTGGCGGGGACGCTGGACTACGCCCCGCCCGAGCAACTGGGCAAGTTGCCGGGCGTCCAGCCGGGGCCGTATTCCGACGCCTACGCCTTCGCCCGAACTTGCTGCTACGCGATGTTCAAGGCGACCGAGCTGCGGCGGAAGCAGTGGGACAGCTTGCCGGGGCCGCTAGCCGACCTGCTCGAAGGGTGCCTGGACCCCCGATCCGAAGCAGCGGCCGAAGGGTTTCGACCCGGTGCTGGCGGTCCTGGGCGAATGCTCTCGCTTAAGGGAAGAGGCACGACGCATCATCGTGAGCGCCGGCGGGGATGGCGCCCACCGCTCTATCACGGAAGCCGTGAAGGTGGCTCCGGCGGGTGCAGAGATTCTTGTCCGGCCTGGAATCTACCGGGAATGCGTCGTGCTGGACAAGCGAGTCAGCCTGCTTGGAGACGGGCCGGCGGAACGAATCATCATCGAGAGCACCGATGGCAGTTGCATTCTCATGGCCACGGACAATGCGATGATGCGTGGGATGACCCTGCGGTGCATCGCCGGACGAAACGGCAAGGATTCTTTCGCAGTGGACATCCCCCGAGGAAATCTCGTGCTGGAGCGCTGCGACATCACCTCAGCCTCGCTGGAATGCGTGGCGATCCACGGCAAACGCAGTAACCCGACAGTCCGTGACTGCAAGATTCACGGTAGCAAAGAAGGCTGCGGCGTGCGGGTCTACGAGCAGGGCACGGGGACGGTCGAAGGCTGCGACATCTTCGACAAGTCCACTGGCGTGGAGATCAGCGACGGCGGCGACCCGACCGTCCGCAACTGCAAAATCCACGGCCACACGGCTTCCGGCGTTCACGTCCTCGAGCAAGGCAAGGGGACGGTCGAGGGCTGCGACATCTTCGCCAACGGGTTCCTCGGCAACGTGATGATCTGGAAGGGCGACCCGACCATCCGCGACTGCAAGATCCACGACAACAAGAGAGGCAAGGGTATGTGGTTCGTCGAGCAAGGCAAAGGGACGGTGGAGCGTTGCGAAATCTTCGCCAACAAGTTCTCCGGCGTGGAGATCTTCTGGATGGGCGACCCGACAGTCCGCGGCTGCAAGATCCACGACAACGAGCAAGCCGGCGTGGCCATCTGCGCACAAGGCAAGGGGACGGTGGAGCACTGCGAAATCTTCGCCAACAAGTTCTCCGGAGTGGAGATAAAGAAGGGCGGCGACCCGACCGTTATGGCGATCGAACAGGGCGGCGATCCGACCATCCGCGACTGCAAGATCCACGGCAATGAGCAAGCCGGCGTCCACGTCTTCGAGCAAGGCAAGGGAACGATAGAGCGCTGCGAAATCTTCGCCAACAAGTTCTCCGGAGTGGCGATCGGGCAGGGCAGCGACCCAACCGTCCGTGGCTGCCGGATCAGTGGCAACGGCCACAAGGCGGTCTCCGTTCACGACGAGGGCTGCGGCACGGTCGAGGGTTGCGACTTGCGGGATAACCGACAGGGTGCCTGGAACATCGCGCCCGGCTGCCAGGTGCAGCGAAGGGATAATCGGGAGTGAATACCTAGCCGCAGCGCAGCCGGCCCGCAATGCCAGCAAGGCGCTCTGACATAGGCCCTTAGTGCCACGGCGAGTTGGCGTAGAAGAGAAGAAGTCCCGCTATCGGAATAGTCCGGTGGCCCATAGCCCAAACCGATCTTGCGCCCCGGATCCTGGCACGCCTCGATCCGACTGAGGCCGAGGTTACAGCTGCGTCCACATCGTCGCCACGCCGTCAGAGACGCGCCACAGCACCTTGTAGCCTTGTAACACCCACGAGTCCTGTATCGTCGCCAGCCTGTTATAGTCGCTCGCGCGGTCGGATTCATCCACATTCTCAGGGACGCCTTCCTCCAACCACCCAGGGGGGATGAGGCCATCTTCTTTTTTCACGAACCGCTCTTCGGCAGCTTTCCACTCGATCACCATGGTCACAGCTTTCACCTCCATCGTAGGGTCACAGTCACCCCAAGATACGCCCCACCTTCTTGAGCGCTTCCTCGAATGCCGGGCCCAATTGGTCTAGCTTCTCCCGACCCATTCCAGGATTATTATACGCCACGACAAGTAAGGCGAGGAAGGGCAGGGCCAGGTTGAGGCGCCGGTTTCCTGCTCGCTCCCAAATAAATGGATTAAATGGTGGAATAAATGGGCCGGGTCGGGGTGGGAGTCGCGTCCCACCCCGACCCGGCCCATTTATTCGCCGCCTGCCGACCGACCAGGAAGGCGTCATGCCTCTCCAGGCTCCACTTCCTTCAGTCGGGCGAGTTCCTCCAGGTGGCGCACCAAGGCGGAGGCGTCACCAGGAATCGGGCGCAGGGCGTCCTGATATGGAGTAGCGCCCTTGCCATAGTGAATTGCCACTCCTTTCATCAGCCGGCGCATGCATCCAAGAACTTGATCGACCTGCTCAAGGCTCGGGCCGTTGAGGGTAGAGCCGCCGGCCCAGCGCGCCTGCGTCGCTGGCAAGTGATTGTGGGCGATCCGCTTGTGCCGCCAGTCGGCGTGGGCCTTCCGGAAGGCGTCAATGAGCTTCACTTTCGCCGCGACGGAGGCACCGAAAGTGGCGTCGTCGTCCGCCACCACGTCAGCGAGGCGGCCAAAGGTGAGGTTCGGCCAGGGGCCCATCATGCTCGGGTCCGTAACACGGAACAGAGACAGAACGAGGTCGTCAAAGAAGATGAGTTGGACGAAGGCAAAAAACGTGGGGGCGAAGCGATTCAGCAAAACGACCCGGGCTTCGTCGGTCCCAAACAGCTGCGTGAACAGGGACCGCTTAACGTGGATGTCGAGAAGCTCCTTGTCCAGCGGGCCGAACACGTCCGCGACCGTCGTGGGCGTCGTGGGCGTCGGTGGGGTCATGATGTCGTTCTCCTGTCGGCTTTTGGTCGTAGCACGGGCCAGCCAGTCTTACGACACGGCCGGGAACTGTCGGTTCATTTCGGCGGCCGTCGCCGGGGAGTGGGAAAAGGTGTCAAGAGTCTTTTGCACTCGCCAAACTATAAATCTGTTTCTGATGCCTTTTCCCTTCCGTCGGTCTCGCCGTGGTGGACGCCGGCCGTGCCGCCGCCGCGCGAACGCTGAATCTCCGCCGTCGGGGCCGCCCGCGGAGACGTTGAACCGGACGAAGCCGGACGGGCGGCCCGGATCGGCTGCGGCGATGGGTCGGCCGACGCATCCCCCAGGAGTCGCCTTCGATTGTAATGGGCGGCCATGCTCCACTTCGATTCGTCGTAGAACAGAATCACGGCATTCCGCCTCATGGGCCGTCGGATCGGCAAGCCAGTCGGATTCCTTTACCGAATCAGCCGCCTCCGTGTGCCCACTAACATTCCCCTTCACCCGTTCGGCGCCGTTGCGACGAACTGCTCGACGACGGCCGCAGCCAGCTCGGCGGCGGTGACCGGGCGGGCCGTGGCCTGGCCCTCGGCACGGGCGAGGTGCTCCAGTTTCGCTCGCGTCTCGCGGCGCAGGGGGATGGACAACTCTTCGCGGTCGCCGCCGCCGACCCGAGCGACCGCCGCCGCCAGCTGCTCCAGCCCCAGCGGCCCGTGTAGATTCGGCGCCTGGAGAGGCACGACCCGTCCGGCCCGCAGCGCCCGCCGGATCTCTTCTTCATGGAGCATGACTCATCCCCCTGCGTAGTCGGTAATGCCGAAGTACTTGCCGTCGATCACCACGCCGATCTCGCCCTGCTTCGCCTCACGCCCCATGCGGCTCAG
>Ga0182024_10011194_pt1 | contig 18076 bp, 13 predicted proteins | sample P32metaG_FD_120480 | JGI IMG/M metagenome (GOLD analysis project Ga0182024, IMG submission 120480) | Permafrost microbial communities from Stordalen Mire, Sweden - P3-2 metaG (Illumina Assembly) | ecosystem: Environmental > Terrestrial > Soil > Wetlands > Permafrost | place: Sweden: Stordalen... | reverse complement strand
TTTTGGCCCCTGCGCTCTGCGGCAATTCCACAACTTCGCCCGTAAAAACGTTGCGGCAGTTCCCGCCGTGGCGGCCAGAGGGCAGAACAATCTGGGTGTCTCCCCACACGTCGCGCCCAATGGGTTGACGATCGCTTTCGCCCACCAGCGCAGCCACAAGGCGCGGCACAACCACTACTACTCTCGCCCCTTCGTGCTCGCGCATGAAAGCCACGACGTGGTCTGCTTTTTCGCCTTGCACAACCAGCGGAGAATATTCGCCCTCGCGAAAAACATTGGCCCACTGTTTACGAACACACAAGGTTTTCCAGATCAGGTAGAGCTTGAGCCGGCCATCCTCGGGATTTTCGAGCATTTCTCTCACGAGCGATTCGTCCGGCGCGCCGCCCAGTTTTCTCATGCTCTCGAACATCTCCCGGTGGCGCGCATAATTGACCGGCCGGCGGTTGTCGGGATCCACCAGGCTGAAATCCCAAACCTCATTGCCCTGGTAGATGTCAGGCACTCCGGGGCTTGTCAATTTCAACAGAGTCTGCGAGATGCTATTCAACAAGCCGAGGCGCGCGATGCTTTTTTGAAATGGAACAAAGTCGTTGAGGAAGCGATTTCCAGCGCCGGGAGTCAGTATCGCCTTCACAAACGAACTCATGCCCTTTTCATATTCCTCGTTCCTGTTAATCCAGCTCGTGTTCTGCTTGGCTTCGCGGATTGCTTTCAGCATGTAGCTCTCGATGCGCTCGCGGAAAGTTTCCCAGTCATCTCTACTGCTTAAAGGTTGCAACGGCCACGCGCCAATCAGCGTCTGGTAGAGCAGATATTCATCGTTCGGCGAGGGAACGGGCCCGCCATCAACCGTGCCCGCATGGATGCGGTTAAACTTTTTCCAATCGCGTACGCGCAGCTTCCACAGCGCAGAGATCTCCGAAAGCAGGTTAATACGGGCGCGCACGTCTTCCGAGCGTTTTGAGTCATGCGTGCTGGTCGCGAGCATGGTATGCGGCCACTCGCGCTGCCGCTCCTGATTCTCGGTATGAAATTCATCCAAAGTCACTCCAAAGCGGCGCAGATCGCTGCCCACATCGTTCAACGAAACCAGCCGGTTGTAGCGATAAAAGGCGGTGTCTTCCAGTCCCTTGGCCATCACCGGACTGGTGAACTGCTGGAACTTCATCGCGAAAGCCGTGACCGCTTTACGGTACGCGTCGTCATGGCCGTCGGCGATGCTGGTCAGAAGCACCTGGCTGATGAAGTCGAAGACGCTCGTATCTCCAGCCGGACTTCTCCATTTGGCGGATGCAATCGCGGTGCGAATGTAGCGCACATCGTCGTCTGAAACGACAGAGGAACTCACATAGGTACGGTAAACCGGGAAGTTCGCCACCACTTCGGTCAGAGCATCGCGCAGGCTGTTCATCGTAAAGTCGCAGGTGTGGCGCTTGGAGAGCGCGATCCGCGTCAGATGATATGCCAGCACGTTCAACTCGCTGGCAAGCGCGACGCGAATAATAAGTTTGCGGCCCCGGTAAGCTAAATCTTCATAATCGAGTTCGCGGCCGATGAAGCTGTGATAAACCCGTTCTACGCGGGCTTCCGCCGTGTTATCAACGAATAAACCGTTTACCAGATTCGCGAAGTCGTAGCCGCTGGTGCCGCAGATGGGCCACTCCGTGCGCAAGCGTTCTTTGCCGGTAAGAATTTTTTCAATAATCAGGTAGCCGGGCTCGCTATGGTCAATGGTCGATTCCTTTACAGCATTCGCCATGCTACGATGGAGCCGCTCGAAATATTGCGCGGGATCGTACAGGCCATCGGGGTGATCCACGCGCAAGCCATCGACTTTTCCCTCGGCTACAAATTTCAACGCCAGCCGGTGCGTCGCTTCGAAAACATTGTCATTTTCCATGCGGAGGGCGGCAAGATCATTGGTATCGAAAAAGCGGCGGTAGTTGATGTCATCCGAGGCGACACGCCAATTTGCCAGCCGGAATGCCTGCGCCTTGATCAGTTCGTGCAGCGCGTTGAAACTCGATGGATCCGAGGGATTGCCGTTCAGCGCTTCGACGGCCTCTTGAATACTCGCCGTGACCTCGGGCGAGCGCGCACATAATTCCGCCAGGCGGCGCTTGTTAATTTCCTTATCGCGATTGCGCTCGACAATCTGATCATGATCCGCCTCCTGCCGCGCCGGAAGATGGCCGAAGGCGGTGTTCAAACTCTGTAGCTCCAAGAGAGCGGTGGAATCTTGAGCGACTCTGGCCGCCAGCTTATCCGCCGCTATTTGCAAAATGCGCGGATATTCTCTGGGGTTCACCGGGAAACGGTGAATGCGATAGCAGATATCGAATTCACCCTGTTGCGCGCGGAAGACAAGCTTCAGCTCGCCGCTTTCGAGCACCGCACCGTAATGATCGTGCAGCACCGGTACCAGAATTTTACCGTGCAGTTCCTCTTTTAAAGGATGCCAGTCGATATCGAAAAAGTCTGCGTAGGCCGAGGCCTCACCGTTCTCGAGAACGTCCAGCCACCAGGCATTGTCGCTGCCCATCACTCCCATGTGATTCGGAACGATGTCGAGAATCAGGCCCATCCCATGTTCGTGAAGGGTATCTACAAACGCTTCGAACTCTTCCGGCGTTCCAATCTCCGGATTGAGCGCGTTGTGGTCGACGATGTCGTAACCGTGCATGCTGCCGGGGCGCGCCTTCAGGCACGGCGAAATGTAGCAATGGCTGATGCCTATCGCCGACAGGTAAGCGACGATTTCCCGCGCCTGGTTGAAAGTGAAGTCGCGATTCAGCTGCAAACGATACGTGGCGCGCGGAATTTGAGAATCCGTATTCATGATTGCAGAAACCATGCAACCGACCATGGGGGCAGCGTTCCGCGCCCAGCGTCATTGTCGGTCAGGCCGTCGCTGACATAGATTTGTTGCGCCTCAGGAAAAGAAAAACCGGCCACTTGCATTGTTCCTAGATTGGCCAGCAAAGTAAGTTTGAAGCGGTTCGCAAATTCCCATTGCGCTCTTAGCCCGGTCTCGCCGCGAATTTCATAATGTGCCGGCACCGCGCATCCCTCAGAAAGTAGTGGAACGATGTACCGGCAGCGCAACTTTAGCAATTGGCGATAAAAGCACAGCCACTCCTGCGGCTTCGACTCGGTCAAGGGTTTCCAATCCAGTTGCGAGGCTTCGAAGGTTGTCGCCGCATTCGGATCGGGGATTCCGGCGCGCGCGGCGGGATCGCTGAACTGAGTAAAGCGGGCGAACTCGTTGCGCCGCCCTGCCGCCACAGCCTCCGCCAGGCCTTTCTCAAAATCGCAGAAAAAGAGAAATGGAGTCTGGGTGCCGAATTCCTCTCCCATAAATAACAGCGGCGGAAATGGAGCAAGCAATAAAAGCGCTTCTGCCGCGCGCACGGCTTGTGGATCCGCGATGGTCGCGATTCTCTCCCCGAAGGCACGGTTTCCAACTTGATCGTGATTCTGAAGAAAAGAAACAAATGCGCCGGGCGGCAGGCCGGCGGTTTTTTCCCCACGCTGCTGTCCATTTCTAAAAAGCGACGGCTCACCCTGAAAAGCGAAGCCTTCCGCCAGACAGCGCCCTAATAAATGAAGGGGACTCTGGCCGTAGTCGGTGTAATAGCCGTCCTTCTCGCCGGTAATCAAAACATGCAGCGCGTGATGGATGTCGTCGTTCCACTGCGCGGTATAGCCTTGCGTCTGGCAGCGCTCTCCGCGCCGAAGATAACGCGAGTGGTTGAATTCATGTTCCAGAATCAGATGGACATGGCGGCCGGGATCGATCGCTTGCCGTACGGTGTCGGCCAACTTCGTCAAAATATCGGGCTTGGAGTCGTCGATGATGGCGTGAACCGCATCCAGGCGAAGACCATCGAAGTGAAATTCATTCAGCCAATACAGGGCATTGTGAATGAAGAAATCGCGTACGGCGCGGCTTTCGGCTCCATCGAAGTTGATGGCGTTGCCCCACGGAGTGTGATGCCGGGATGTAAAAAACTGCGGCGCGTATACCCCGAGATAATTTCCTTCCGGGCCAAAGTGATTGTAAACCACATCGAGCAGCACCATGATTCCGCGCTGATGGGCGGCCTGCACTAATTCTTTGAGATCCTCCGGGCGGCCGTACACGCTATCGGGCGCGAAGGTAAAAACTCCGTCATAACCCCAATTTCGTTTGCCGGGAAAATCAGCCACCGGCATGAGTTCCAGCGCAGTCACGCCCGTTTCAGCCAGATGATCGAGGCGTTCACGCACCGAAGAAAATTTCCCGGCTTGCGTGAAAGCGCCGACGTGCAGTTCGTAAATGACCGCTTCTTCCCACGGCCGTCCATGCCAGTCGCCGTCCTGCCAATCGAACGCACCGGGATCGATTACTTCGCTGGGCCCATGCACGTCGTTCGGTTGAAAGCGCGAAGCGGGATCTGGAACCTCTTGCGCGCCATTGATTCTGAAACGATATTGCGTCCCAGGCCCGGCGGCCTGGGTGATCAGTTCGAAGCAGCCTTGAGCGAGGCTCTCCAACGGAATTTTCTTGGAACTATCCGAGCCAAGACAAAGCTCCACTCCACGCGCCGCGGGGGCCCACAAACGAAAACGTACGCCAACGTCAAGACACTCGGCGCCGAAGGGCATGCTATGACGGCGCTTCATTCGATTCGTCCTTCTTGCCATTCCGGCGTTCCATCAGAATAACCATGGATCGCGCTTGCAACGGGTAAGCCGTTCCCGAATCGTGAGTATCGGCTGGGCGCAGGCCCTCATGGCGCGCGGTATCCATCCATGCGACCCAGCGCGAGCCCGGATTAAATGCGGGCAGCGTAAATTCCACATCTTCGTGATGCGCGTTCATCAGCACGAGAAATGTTTCGTCGCCCAGTTTGCGGCCGCGTTCATCGGTTTCCTCCAGGCCCTGTCCCGAGAGCATCATTCCAAGGCAGCGTGCCGAGGCGTCGCGCCACTCGTCTTCGCTCATTTCGCTGCCGCTGGGGCTGAGCCAGATGACATCTTTTACGCTTGCGCCCTTGATGGGACGTCCCTGGAAAAATCGTTTGCGCCGGAATACAGGATGCCGCTTACGCAAATTGATAATGCGCTGGACGAAGGCCAGCAAGTCGCGATCCTGCGGCTGCAAATTCCAATCGATCCAGCTCAGTTCATTGTCCTGGCAATAGGCATTGTTATTGCCGTTTTGGGTGTGGCCGATGGCATCGCCCGCATACATCATGGGGACGCCCTGAGAAAGAAACATGGTCGCGATGAGATTTCGCTTTTGCTTGGCGCGGAGCGCGAGAATATTTGGATCGTCAGTCGGACCCTCGACTCCGCAGTTCCAACTTCGATTATTGTTGTTGCCGTCGCGATTGTCTTCGCCGTTGGCTTCGTTATGTTTGTCGTTGTAGCTGACCAGATCCTGCAGCGTGAAGCCATCATGCGCGGTAACAAAATTCACGCTCGCGTAAGGGCGCCGTCCGCTGTGCGCATAAAGATCGCTCGATCCAGTGAGGCGGTAGGCCAAGTCGGCAACCACTTCTCCATCGCCCTTCCAGTACGAGCGCACGGTGTCGCGATAGCGATCGTTCCACTCCGCCCATCCCACGGGAAAATTGCCCACCTGGTACCCGCCTTCGCCCAGATCCCATGGCTCGGCAATCAACTTCACCTGGGAGAGCACCGGGTCTTGATGGATGATGTCGAGAAAGGCTCCGAGCCGGTCGACTTCATGTAGTTCGCGGGCAAGCGTCGCCGCCAGATCGAAGCGAAAACCATCGACGTGCATATCGAGCACCCAATAGCGCAGGCTGTCCATGATCAACTGGAGCACACGCGGATGCCGCATATTCAGCGTGTTTCCCGTACCCGTGTAGTCCATGTAATAACGCGGATTGTCGGCAACCAGACGATAGTAGGTGCTGTTATCGATCCCCTTGAGCGAAAGCGTAGGTCCAAGGTGATTTCCTTCCGCTGTGTGGTTGTAGACGACGTCGAGGATCACTTCGAGTCCAGCGGAGTGCAGCGTCTTCACCATCGTCTTGAATTCACGGATGGAATTCGAAGCCAGATATCGCGGCTCAAGCGCAAAAAATCCAATTGAGTTATATCCCCAATAATTCCGCAAGCCGCGCTCCACCAGTTGGCGATCGTCAACAAAGCTGTGGACGGGCATGAGTTCAATCGATGTTACGCCGAGGCGCGTCAAGTATTCGATGACCGGGGCACTGGCCAGTCCGGCGTAAGTTCCGCGCAGATGCGCGGGAACGTCCGGATGGCACTTGGTAAATCCCTTCACGTGCATTTCATAAATAACCGTTTCGTGCCAGGGAATGCGCGGCGGCTTGTCCGCCCCCCAGGTGAACGCTGAATCGATCACTCGATTTTTCGGCATACCGGAAGCGTTGTCGCGGCGGTCGAATGACAGGTCTTCCTGCTTGCTGCCCAGTCGATATCCAAAGTGCGAATCGGCCCAGCGGATGGAGCCTTGCATCTGCTTGCCATAGGGATCGAGAAGTAATTTATGGGGGTTAAAACGATTGCCGTGTGCGGGGTTGTAAGGCCCAAACACGCGATAACCATATAACTGGCCGGGCCTTATCTCGGGTAAATAACCGTGCCACACCATGTCGGTCTGCTCGGGCAGCGGAAGGCGCAGCGTCTCCCGACGGCCAGAATCATCAAACAGGCAAAGCTCAACTTTTTCGGCATGTTCAGAATAGAGGGCAAAGTTCACGCCTTCTCCGTCCCAGGTCGATCCCAATGGATAGGGACGACCGGGCCAAACGATCGGCTGAAGTGGAGTGGGCATTGATTGTGTGGTCCGCCGGCCAGTGCAGGCAGTTAGCGGAGTTTAGTAGAAACCTTTCGTTAGCGATCGTTATGGCGGAGCGAATACACGAATGCGTTAATTTATTCGCAGCCATTCGATGCGGCGGGAGCTAATAAGTTTGCCGGGCGCTTGCGCGGAGCCGTGAGCTTTGCGCTAAATCGCCTTTATCACGTGCCGGGCTACAAACGCGCCTGATCGGTGCGGCTGTTTTTCAGCTTATTTGCAAGCCTCTTTATCTCTTTTTCCCGCGCGATATTCACGACTCCTTTGGCGTCGTCGAAAAGACTGTCGCGCAAGAGATTTAGCAAGCGAATTTTGAGCCTCGCGCGTTCTACGATGGGTGAGGGAGCGACAATCCTGGTGGGCTGAGAACACGTTAGAGGGCTCCCACCGAACGCATTCTGGAGATCGGAGTTTGGCCCTCCTGTTGCCTGGCCCAGTACCTGTGCGCCAGCGAAGGCAGAAGCAAGAACGACAGGCAGAAGAAGAAAGCTCTTTTTGAGCACATCTCTACCTCCTTTTTCCCTGCACCGAAGAAATCACTGCGTTCCTTCGGGCAAGGAAAAGATGTTGCAGCCATCTCAGGCGTTGCTCACTACGGGAAAACAGATCGCACGATACTGGTTTTGCAGTATCGTCTGTTGGAAACGAATAATGTGCGCGGGACCGGTTTAGTACGCGTTGAGGGTCACTTCATCGAGCCAGACGTTATAGGGCTCTTGCTCATAGTTTCCGTCCAGCTGAAACGCGATGTCGATTTCCTCCTGGTACCAGTTGGGTTGGGCGGTGTAGTAGACGTCAACGTTGTACTCCTGTCCAGCCACGTTAAGCGTGATGTAGTGCACCTGATTCCCAACTCGTTCCAAGTTCCAGATCAAATGGATCCAGGTTTTCGAGGGAAAATGGTTGCATGGGACGTCGATAGGCACCCAGATTTCATGCAGCGGGTCCCAGACATTCCACTTGCCAGTCTGATTGAAGTCGCACTGCGAACCCCAGGTCCAGCGGGTTCCGCCAAAGGCCTGGTTCACGTCGAACTCGAGCGACTGCGGCGCGTTGCCTACATCAACATAGAACCACAAATCGTAGGTAAAGTGGCTTACGCTGTTCCCGCCTCCCAGCGGAAACCAGTAAAGTTCGTTGGAATAAGAATGCGGACCGGCCATGGTGAATTCTGCCGAGTTCCCATCCAGCGACGGGGAGCTTTGGTTTTGAATCAGTTGCGAAGTCGCGGTGCCCAGACCGGCGGCGCAAGTAAGCCCGGTCTGCAGGGCCGCTGAGCACGATTGCCAGCCGTTCATGGCTTGGATGTTGTTAATGCCGGGAAGCAACTGGGCGACGTTCACTTGCGTCGTGGCCGTGGCAATGTAGCCGGCAACATCTTCCGCAGCCACCTCGACGGTGTGCGGGCCAGGAGCCATCCAGATGTACTGATTGATGTTGGGAGTGAACGAATAATAGACGGCCAGGCCGTCAACGTAGACTCGCATCCAGTAGATCGGGTCAGGAGGCGAGGCCAGTGCAACCACATTGGCCGGTGAGTTTACGGTCGCGCCGCTGTTAGGGACGGAAACGGAAAGCGGAAAGGCGCACAGCGCAGCCGGAGGCGGCTCGATTGCCGGCGGCAACACCGAAGTGTTGGAAGGAGCGGTAGGAGTAATCGGGCAATTGGCGACGTTCGGCGGCAATCCCTGGCATCCCTTCCACACCAGCAAGCCCGCCGCAATGCATGTGACCATCAGAATCGCCGTAGCCGAAGGATTAAGCCCTTGGCGGCCCCGGAAAATCAAACTCCGCATTCCAGCCTCCCGATGCGAGATGTAATTCTGCGTGGAAGATCAGCATCGGGGAGCGGCCCAGAACGCTATTCGATACAGACGTGACTCGTTGCATTTGAAATTTTCCCTCTATCGGACAAGACATCAGAAAGAAAAATCAGGATGAACGTGATTTGCGAGTGCGCGCAGCTTTGTTTGCAGCCCGGCTGCGTGAGGCCTTGCCGCGCGCAGCCGCCGCCTTTTTTGATTGCCCTGACAGTGCTGATTTGCTTGCCGAGGCATGCGACTCGCGCTTCAGGGCACGCTCGGTGGCGCGGGACCGAGTACGCGAAGTTTTATGCGGGTGCTCTGAGGCGCGCTCGTCTTCTTCCGCTTTCCTTTGCAGCGAAGCCGAGCCCTTCGGAGACGGCAGCTTCACTCCGGCACGGCGCGCTTTCGAAAGTCCGATCGCGATAGCCTGCTGCGGAGATCGCGCACCATGCTTGCCTTCTCGAACGTGGTGAATTTCTTCCCGCACAAATTCGCCGGCCTGGGTCGATGGAGACTTCCCTTCACGGGCATCTTCCCGTGCTCGATCGATCGCTTCCTGCTCGGGCATAACGGCTTCTTCTCCCAAGATTGGTGTTTCGGGGACGAGTGGCTAGTGTGTAGTTTCGATGTCCCCCGATCAATTGCAAATCGGAATATCACCCTAGGGGCCACGGGAACATTGCGTAGAAAAAATTCGGACTCTTTCCTCGCCGCTAACGGCTATGTAATTGTCTTCACTTGCCTTTCGCATCTACGGTCTGGTGCCGATCGCTTAGGGTTAGTTCCTGATTGCACCAATCACGCCTTCCCCGTCATATTCGGAAGGCTTGCGCGTTTTGGGGACCCAGCCGTTCGCCGCTCCGATCCTGGTTTCCCGCGTCAGTCATCTGCCCTAGAGTCATTTGCCCTACGGAGGAATCTGGATGTTTTTAGCAGCCCGCCATCTTAATAAGACCTTTTGCGGACTATTCGTGATGTTTGTGGCGGCTTGTATGCTCGGCTGCAGCGCGACGTCGAAGGTGGGGACTACCACGCCCACTCCCACACCGACGCCTACTCCAACGCCCTCACCCAGTTATCCCTCGATACCGCCAGAACAGATTACCTGGACGAACAAAAGCAAAATTCCGGCGCCGACCGCAGAAGATCCAGCCAATACGCAGTGGGCGAATGGCGCGGACGATTTTCCGCTTACCGTTTCAAGTCCGACCGCCAATGCCAGCGTGACTTCGCCGCTCACGGTGCAAGCCTCCGCCACGCCAACAAATCCGATCTTCTTCATGCGTGTGTACGTTGACGATGTTTCGGTTTATTACACCGCTTCGAACTCCATCAACACACAAATATTCGCCGCTCCTGGAGCGCACAGCATGATTGTGATGGCAGAGGATACCAGCGGATACATCTCCGCGATCCCGATCAACATTACGGTTTCGTCGCAATCGCAAGCCACAATCAGCGGCATTCAGACAATGTCGGGCTGGCAGTCATGCTCGGCGGACTTTCCGGCAAGTTCTCAGCGCGCCGGTCAACTCTGCGCCGCGGGCAACACCAATGTTCCGTCTTCGAGCATGACCGAAGGAGTGTCCACGCCTTCGATGGACGGAAAATCGGCGCAGTTCAGCATGAGTCCTCCGGGAGGCGTGGCCAACGCGACTTACGGTTATTCCAATTATTTGTATTTCGATCCCATCGCCAGCGGAAACGGAGTGAGCAACTTTACCTACGACTTATATTTCGCCATCGATCATCCCGATTATCCGCAGGCTTTGGAATTTGACGTGAACCAGGGATTTGATGACACCACGCAACCCAACGGTGGCAACCCGATTCGCTATACCTGGGGATCGGAATGCAACCTGAAGGGAGATACTCCTCCCGGCCAATGGGATATCTGGAACGACTCAGAGGGAGTATGGGAGTCGACTGGAATTCCCTGCCAGGCTTCAGAGTTCCAGCCCAACGCGTGGAATCATCTCACCTGGAATTTTCACCGCTCGGGGAATTACGTTTATTACGACACCTTGACGGTGAACGGCGTGGTTACTCCCGTGAACAAGTCTTACATCATGCAAAGTGGCTGGACTTTGGAAGAGATCGACACCGCCTTTCAGATGGATTTGGACGAGGCCGGCGATCCTTACAACGTTTGGCTGGACGAGGTCAGTCTCACAGCCTACTAATTTCCCACGAAACAATTGTCTGTACGGCTGCGGCCGTACAGCCTCGACCCGATTTTTGTTCGCGCAAGAATCTGTCACGATTTTCTAAATCACTGCTGTCGGCAAGTACTCTGCTGCTTTTCGGCTGGCAATCATAATTTTTACTGGAGGTTTCATTGAAGATGAAAGCAGTTACATACGAAGGAGTTCATAAAATGTCGGTCGAGGATCACGCGCGGCCGAAAATCGAGTCCCCAACCGATGCCATTCTACGAGTAACGACGACTGGAATTTGCGGTAGCGATCTGCATATGTATGACGGGCGCACTCCGCTTGAGAAGGGCACCGTCGTCGGCCACGAAATCATGGGAGTGATTGAAGAAGTGGGCGAGGCGGTCCAAAGCATCAAAAAAGGCGACCGTGTGGTGCTGCCTTTCAACATCTCCTGCGGGTATTGCTTCAACTGCCATCGCGGCCATACCGAGGCGTGCCTAGTCATGAATCCCGATCAACCGCATGCCGCGTACGGTTACGCGGGCATGGGCCCGTACCAGGGCGGTCAGGCCGAATTCGTTCTGGTTCCATACGCAGATTTTAATTGCCTTAAGTTGCCGGGAAAACCTGGCGACGAATGGGAAGACGATTTTCTTCTTCTCTCGGATGTATTTCCCACCGCCTACCATGCTACCGAACTTGCCTGCGTGGCTCCGGGCAAGACGGTTGCGGTTTTCGGCGCCGGCCCCGTGGGATTGCTCTCAGCCTACTGCTCGCTGTTGAGGGGCGCGTCTGAGGTTTACGTGGTCGATAGCATCGCGGAGCGCCTGCAAAAAGCGGAAGAGCTCGGCGCGATACCCGTGGACTTTTCCAAGGGCGATCCGGTGGAGCAGATTTTCAAGCTCCGAAAGAAAAATAAAGGCATTCAGCAAAGCCTGCGGCCCGGAGAAGAAAAAATGAAGGGCGTGGATTGCGCGATCGATGCCGTCGGTTATCAGGCGCGCGCCGATGATAATCCAGAGAAAGAAAAGGCTACGCAGGTTCTCGACAACTGCGTGAAGGTGCTCAACCCTACTGGCAGTCTGGGAATGATCGGAGTTTACATTGCGCCCGATCCCGGAGCGAAGAACGAAGCGGCGAAGCAGGGCATCTACCCATTTTCGCTGGCCGAGTTTTTCGATAAGGGCATCACCATGGGCAGCGGCCAGGCCCCGGTCAAGAAATACAACGAATACCTTCGCGACATGATCGTGAACGGCAAGGCGAAGCCGAGCAAGATTGTCAGCCATCACATCAACATCGACGAAGCTCCCGATGCTTATGAAAAGTTCGACAAACGCATCGAGGGCTACACAAAGATTTTGATCAAGTTCGACAAGAAGGCGGCGTAAGTTACCGACGTATTTGCTGACCCAGGCCGGATACTCTCAGGCCTGGGTCAGTTTTCTGTTGCGCGCTGTGGCGACGGCGCATGCCTCAGAGGCCTGATTCGTTAATACTCCTTTAACACTGCAGCCATCCGCAGCATAGCTTTCCGCAACCAAGCTGAGTGACCGCTTTTCCGCGGCCGAAGCGTTGGAATTTTCCGAGATTCGGCTAGGCGTGGGTGCCAGTGTGAAAGAAATCATCGTAAGAGTGATCGCCGGCGGCGTGGTTGTGACCGCCTTCTCGATCCTCGGGTCTCTGCTAAAGCCTAAAAGTTTCGCCGGTCTCTTTGGAGCGGCGCCTTCGGTTGCGCTGGCAACGCTCGTTCTTACTGTCGCGAAAGATGGCAAGGCCTACGCGAGCCTTGAAGCCCGGTCGATGGTTCTTGGAGCGATTGCTTTTATCGCCTACGCGTTCGTGGTTAGCCGAATACTGATTCGGCAGCAATGGCCGGCGCTCGCCACCACAGCCTTGATGATGGGGGTTTGGTTCGGATGCGCTTTTGGTCTTTTGTTCGCATTTCGCATTTAACCCATGAAAGTCCAAATCGATACCGGCGAACTTCGCGATTCGAAATGGTACGAATACGTGTTGCGCTTTGCCTTTGGCGGCACGATTACGGCGCTCGCTGGGTTGATCGCAAAACGCTACGGCCCAGAGGTCGGAGGACTTTTTCTGGCTTTCCCGGCAATCTTTCCTGCCACGGCCACGCTGCTCGAGGATGAGCAAAAACAGAGAAAAAAGGATGAGGGGATGAACGGCACGGTCCGTGGCAGAATGGTCGCCGGAGTCGATGCATACGGAGCGTCGATGGGGGCGATCGGACTCGCCCTGTTTGCCGTTGTGGTTTGGCGAAGGCTGCCGCACTCGTCGCTGGCTGCGGTGCTGGGAGAAGCCACGCTGGTGTGGCTCGCGGCTTCGGTTTTCGTATGGATCGTCCGGAAAACGTTGTGGCGAAATTTAAAGCGGAAATTCAAGTCTTCCGCAAGAACGCAGGTTCTGGCGGCGGTGAAGCCGCAATCCATAGGAGGCATCAGTGAGCAAGCAAACCAAAGCGAAAGGTGCATTGGCCGATCCGTCGCGCCTTCCATCGATGGATCAAGACCACGACGGAATCGTTCAGGTCGTGATTGAAACACCCAAAGGCAGCCGCAACAAGTACGCCTTCGATCACAAGCAGCGCGTTTTTGAACTGAAAAAAGTCTTGCCCGCGGGCATGACGTTTCCCTACGACTTCGGATTTATTCCGCGCACGCTGGCAGAAGACGGCGATCCGGTGGATGTCCTCGTTCTTATGGATGAGCCGGCATTTCCCGGCTGCCTTTTGAAATGCCGGCTGATTGGAATTATCGAGGGCGAACAGGGCAATAAGAAAAAAACTGAACGGAACGATCGCGTGGTCGCGGTGGAAAAGGAAAATCACAGCTTCGCCGACATTAAAGTCCTCGACGATCTCGGGAAAGAATTTCTGCGCGAGTTGGAGATTTTCTTTGTCAACTATCACGAATTGAGCGGCGAACAATTTCGCGTGCTCGACGTGAAGGGGCCCAAGCAGGCGAAGAAGCGCATCCAGGATGGAATTCGCGCAGCGCGCGGCAAGTAAGAAGAGTTCGCGGCAATGATATCCCCACCAACCTCTGCTCGCAGTTCGAACACTAACCTTGCAGGAGGATTTCCCATGGCTGCGAAAAAGAAAGCGCACAGAAAGTACGGAAAAGCCGCCGGCAAAACGGTAGCCAGCGCAATGCGCCGCAAGAAAAAGGGCACGCTGAAGTCGGGTCCAGGAGGAAAAGGCGGCACGGTAAAGACCCGCAAGCAGGCCATTGCCATCGGGCTTTCTGAAGCGCGCAAGAAAGGCGCGAAGGTTCCGAAGAAAAAAGCGGCTTAGTTGTCTTCTGTAAAACCGTTCACGAAAGTCTTAGATTTGGAGTGGCAATGACTGCAGCGGATGTTCTTGTCGAAAGCTTGATGGATTGGGGTGTCGAGGTGATCTTCGGATTGCCCGGCGATGGCATCAACGGAATCATGGAGGCGCTTCGCACCCGCCAGGACAAGATTCGCTTCGTGCAGGTGCGTCATGAAGAGGCTGCCGCATTCATGGCGTGTGGCTATGCCAAGTTCACTGGCAAGTTGGGCGTGTGCCTGGCGACATCGGGACCTGGCGGCATTCACCTGCTCAACGGCTTGTATGACGCGAAAATGGATGGACAACCGGTTCTTGCGATCACCGGCCTGCAGTTCCACGATCTGATCGGAACTTACACGCAGCAGGATGTTGCGCTGGATCGTCTCTATATCGATGTCGCCACTTACAACGAGCGCATTATGGGCCCCACGCATGTGGAAAATGTAACCGATCTTGCGGTGCGTACTGCGCTCGCTTACCGCACCGTTAGCCACATTACTTTTCCTGTGGACTTCCAGGAAATGGAAGTGAAGAAACGAGAACGATCAAAGCGCAACATTCCTCATCACACTTCGCGGGCCGAGGCGGATGGCTCGATGTTGGCCGATCCTGTGGATTTGGACAACGCAGCCAAACTTCTTAACGCGGGAAAAAAAATCGCCATTCTCGCGGGCCGCGGCGCTCTGGACGCTACCGCCGAACTGGAGCAGATTGCCGATCGATTGGGCGCGCCGATTATTAAGGCCCTGCTGGGAAAAGGTGCGGTTCCAGACGATAGTCCCTATACCACTGGGACAATCGGGCTGCTCGGCACTCTTCCTTCCCAGGAAGCGATGGAGAATTGCGATACGCTGCTGATGGTCGGCACTTCATTTCCCTATCTCGAATTCATGCCAAAACCCGGCGACGCCCGCGGCGTTCAGATTGATGTCGATCCCAAACGCATTGGCTTGCGATTTCCAGTCGATGTTGGATTGGTGGGCGATAGCCGTCGCGTGCTTCGCGAACTGATGCCGCGCCTTGAGCGCAAAGAGGACAGAAAGTTTCTGGAGAAAGCACAAAAAGGAATGCAGGATTGGCGCAAGATCATGGAAGATCGCGCTACGCGCCGCGATGTTCCCATGAAGCCGCAAGTGATCGCCCACGAACTGGGCATCCGCCTGCGCGACGATGCAATCGTTTCTTGCGACAGCGGGACGATAACGACATGGTGGGCGCGCCATATTCCGGTGAAGCGAGGGCAGATGCACAGCGTCTCCGGAAACTTGGCCACCATGGCGAACGGCTTGCCTTACACGCTCGCGGCACAAATCGCTCATCCCAACCGGCAGTGTGTGGCTTTCGTAGGAGACGGCGGCTTCTCCATGCTGATGGCCGAGTTTGCAACCGCGGTGAAGTATCAATTGCCCATCAAAGTTGTCGTGGTGAAGAACAATACGCTCGGACAGATCAAGTGGGAGCAGATGGTCTTTCTCGGTAATCCTGAGTACGGAGTCGAACTCCATCCTATCGATTTTGCGGAAGTGGCTCGCGCATGCGGAGGAGTTGGCTTCACGGCCGAAGATCCCGCCGATTGCGGACGCGTGGTCGAAGAGTTTTTGAATGTTCCGAGGCCGGCGCTGCTGCAAGCGGTGGTCGATCCGTTGGAGCCCCCGTTGCCGGCGAAGATCACGGCCGACCAGGCGTTGAAGTTCGCGGAATCCCTGGCGAAGGGCGAACCCAACCGGCGGAAGATCGCACTCACCGCGCTCTCGGATAAAGTCCGCGAATTGGTTTAGCTTTCTGCGTCGCCGGAGGAGAGCCTAAAAAGAGCCTCCAAGATAAGCGCAGGTGCGCGCTCTTAACTATTGATTTCACTCGTCCCCGTGGGACGATCGTTTCGCGCTACACTGAAGGCGCATTCGACCGCGCGAAACCCACGCCGACATGATCGTCCTCTGCGCCAATCGTCTCTATACACCGCAGGAAGAAATAGAGCATGCGCTGCTGTTTATTGAGGACGGATACATCTCCGCCGTTTCCACTCGATCGCATCAGGAAATTCCAAAGAATGCCACAACCGTAGATTTCGGCGACGCCATTCTGGCTCCGGGCTTCGTCGATATCCATATGCACGGCGGCGCGGGACTGGACGTGATGCGCGCCACGCCTGCCGAATTGCCACACCTAAATAAATTCCTCACCAGGCACGGCGTCACCGGATACTTCCCCACCACCGTCGCCGCGCCGCTTGATCAGACTTGCGCCGCGCTCGAACAACTTGCCAGCGCCATCGAAGCAGCTCAGCATCTGCCTGCTAGTAACGGCGAGGGCGTACAAGCGCGGCCTCTCGGCGTCCATCTTGAAGGCCCGTTTCTCAGCCACAAGCGCCGCGGAGTCCATCCCCCCGAATATTTGGTCGAGCCCACAATTGAAATCTTCGACCGACTCTGGCAAGCCGCGCGCGGCCACGTGCGCATGATGACCATTGCGCCGGAACTCCCGGGCGCGCTCGAAGTAATTGCCGAAGCAGCTCGGCGAAACGTTTGCATCAGCATTGGCCATTCCGATGCCCCGATTGAAGCCGCTCGCGCCGGCATTCGCGCTGGCGCCCGTCATGCCACGCACACCTTCAACGCCATGCGGCCACTCGATCATCGCGAGCCCGGCATTCTCGGCGAAGTGCTCACCGATGGCAATCTTAGCGCCGACATCATTGCCGATGGCATCCACGTCGCTCCAGAAATCATTCAGCTGTTTCTGCAGGCGAAAGGGATCGATCGTTCGGTGCTCATCACCGACGCAACCGCTGCGGCCGGCATGCCGGACGGCAGATATCGGCTCGGGCCAATCGAGGTCGACGTCAAGGACGGCAAGTGCACGATGGATGGCAAGCTGGCCGGCAGCGTCCTCACCATGGACACTGCGGTTCGCAACGTCACCAAATTTTCAAGCTGGAGTTTGCAGAATGCGGTGCGGGCAGCATCGTTAAATCCCACTCGTGCCGCGGGCTTGACTCAACAAGGAGAACTCGTTCCCGGCGCGGAAGCCAATATTGTTGTGCTCAGTCAGAGCGGAGAAGTAAAGAAAACTATTGTCCGTGGACGCGGAGTGTGAGCCGCCGCGATCTGGCGGGAACCGACTGTCTGAAACCTGTTTCCAAATTTCAGGGGAAGGTTTTCGGCAGGAAAGTTAGATTCCACTAATTCGGCTTGCGCTCTTTCGAATCCACTAAGTAGCGCAGCAGCACAGCCTCATCGGCGCGCGTCAGTTGATCGAGGAACGAAGCATCTCCCTTCGCGTCATCGACCGTTCGAGCTCCGTTCGACTGCCGCAGCTTGTCGCCCAGTTCAGGATCGTTGCTCATCACCTGGATATAAAACCACAAAAAGTGGCGCATCTGGTCGAGCGACTTGCAGAGCGTGTGGATCGCCTCCGTCTCGGGCAAAGTGCTTAGCGCTTCCATCAATTCCGGATCGCTCGGCGCCTGCATGGCGGCACAGTTCAACTCTCGCTGTATGACCCGCAGGTCTTCGGTAACTCGCACCATTCGTATGTGAAGGTCGTCCATCTGATTGTCGTTCCCCATGGGCTTGCGTCTCATGAACATCTCATCGGCGGAAGGAAGCGGATAGATGTCCCACGATCATGCGCTTTCGTAATTCCAGCGATTACTTTGGTCTGTCAAGTAACCAGCCCTACGCGGACGGCCCGAATGCCGCTACCAGCAAGGCTTTTCGCAGGATTCGCGCGATCTTCGGAGATCCACTGACTGAGAAGTTTAGAATCTTTAGCGCATAACCGAGAATGCACCTGCCATTGACTGCTCGATTTGTGATACAAACACGCGTTAATGGAAGCCGCCTTAGACAATCCACCTCGCCAGGAGCTTATCCGCGCCATCGGCCGCTGGAGCCTGGTCGCGCTCGTCGTGAACTCCATCATCGGCAGCGGAGTTTTTGGC
>Ga0182024_10011193_pt1 | contig 18077 bp, 15 predicted proteins | sample P32metaG_FD_120480 | JGI IMG/M metagenome (GOLD analysis project Ga0182024, IMG submission 120480) | Permafrost microbial communities from Stordalen Mire, Sweden - P3-2 metaG (Illumina Assembly) | ecosystem: Environmental > Terrestrial > Soil > Wetlands > Permafrost | place: Sweden: Stordalen... | reverse complement strand
TGTCCGTGTGATGGCGAATGACAAACGAGTAGCGAAGTCCGCTGCCGCCAGACTCCTTCTCGAGTTCCTGCGAGACGATTTTACCCGGATAGGTCTTAAGTGCGGTCTCGCGTGCCTGCGCCAGGGTAACGCTTGCGTCCGGGAGATACTTTTCACCGGTCAGAGCGAAGGCGGTTCCCGTCAACAGCGTCGCGGTCAGAATGACGATCAAGACTCGACGACATTCAGGCATCATCGCGTTATAGCTGACGCGCGGCTCCAATGAACGCACCGCGATGAAGCCGAATCAGATTTCGGCGCGGATGTCCTGTTGGTCGGAGGACGCGGGTTCGCAAAGGCCGGTTAGCTGCAAGCAAGCGCATTTGGTAATACGAGGCTCGGATTGCTCCAACGGGCTTGGTCGATGAAAACCCGACGGCTTGGAGCGTGTCCGGTCGAATCCCGCAAGGCCGCTCGGACACAGCGCCGTCCTTAAACCGCTCGAAAGAGCGCAGCGGGGAGGACCGGCAATGGCACGCATCAAACACCAGGGTCTTGTGGCGAAGTGTGTCAGCTTTTCTGTTGCGGCCACGGTCGCCGCGCTGATCGGTGCGGGTAGGGTGATGCCCGCCGCCGCACAGACACCGTGCTCCGTTTCTTCAGGAACCAACACCTTTTGTGGAACGAACGCCGGAGCCGGCGCGATCGGCCCTGACGATAGCGCGTTCGGCTTCGATGCGCTCAGTTCAGGAGACGTAGGGTTCGGGGTGAATACCGCGATCGGAGCGTACGCCATGTACAGAAACACCATGGGCTATGACAACACGGCCACTGGAGCGGGCGCGCTCCAGGATAACACCACTGGCAATGGCAACGTCGCGGTCGGCAATGATGCAAGTATCGCTAACACCACGGGCGGCTCGAACACGGCCATCGGGGGGGGCGCCATGGGCCTCAACACCACGGGCTCTAACAACACGGCCATTGGATTGCTCGCCCTTTATGCCAACGGCACTGGCTCTGGCAACATCGCAATCGGCGGGAATGCAGGGCAGAATCTCACCACCGGAGACAACAACATCGATATCAGCCACCCCGGCCTCCCTGGAGAATCGAACACCATCCGCATCGGCACAAAGGGAACCCAGACCGAGGCCTTCGTGCAGGGGATCTATGATTCCGCGCTCACCGCACTTTCCCCGCGTCCGGTGGTGGTCAATAGCAACGGGCGCCTTGGTTATATGCCCTCCGCGGCGCGCTATAAGCGCGACATCCGTGACATGGGCGATACGAGCTCGGGCCTGATGAAGCTGCGCCCCGTGAGTTTCCGATACAAGGAGGACCCGGCGGGTAGGCTCCAGTACGGATTGATCGCGGAGGAGGTGCAGCGCGTATATCCGGAGCTGGTGACGCGCGGCGATGACGGCAAGCTCGACGGCGTGCGCTATGAGTTACTCCCCGCGCTGTTGATTAACGAGGCGCAGAGACAGGCGAAGGAGAGCAAGCAGAAAGATGCGCAGATTGCTGCCCTGCAACGACAGATCGTTTCGCAGCAGCACCAAATCACCGCACTACAGAAAAAGGACGCGCAGATCGACGCGGTCGCCGAGCGTATGAACGCCTTGGAGCGGCAGGTCCGACTGGCAAGGCCAGACCATTTGGCGAGCGCGATGCGTTAGCTAGAACATCAGCAAGACGGACGGAGGCCATGAAGCCGCCGGTAGTGCCCTAGTTGAAATCTTGAGCGAATCGAATGGCGCGTCGATCGTCATCTCGACTACAGGGAAACCATCCGCCCTAGTCAATGAGTATTTGAATCCGACCTGCTCCATAAATGCGAGAAGGCCGGTGTCTGCTTCATACTCCATGAGTCCCGCCGCCACCCAAGGCAGCGCGCACGTCGGCGAAAATCGAGACTCAGATTTCGGCGCGGATGTCCTGTTGGTCGGAGAGCACGCGAACGTTTACGTGATGCTCTTCCGAATCGCCGAGCGACCCCCAGTGCATCGCGAAGTTCTCGAGCTGGATGTCGGGGTTGAAGCGTTCCGACGCGCCCATCACGACTTCGTCGACGCTGAGCAGAAACGCCATGCGCGCGATCGCGTAGACCTGGTCGTTCGAGACAACCACCAGCGGGGTGACGGCGCGGCCGTGATCCTCGCAAACTTTGACGACCTTGCTGAACAGTTTGCCTTCGGCGTCGCTGAAAATTTGACCGCCGTCGCTGGAAGCGAGTCCCTTCTCGGTTCGCACCGTCAGTGCGATCAACTCGGCGTCATCGCGCTCGGAAAGGTAGCGATGAAGATGTGCGAGATTGTTGGGATCGCGAATCGCAATCAGTTTCTTATGCGGGGCGAACAGGCCGAGGCCAATCGAATCGACCTGACTTTCCTCGATCAGCTGCAAGTTAAATTTCTCCGGTTCCTCGCCATAGGCGTGCGCGGCCTGGCCGTTGATTTTTTCCGAGATCTCGAAAATCACGAACAGCGCGAGCGTGAAACTGATCCCCGAGATCGTTGCGACCTGCTTGGTGAACAGGTTGATGACCGCGGTTGCGAACAGAACCGTAAACGTCAACGCGAGACCTAACGGGAAGTCTTTGCCGCCGGGGCGGAACCACTTCAGATTCAGCGGCATCCGCCACAAGCGATGGTACTGATCCTTGTAGCGCAGGATCAGCACGGACAGCGTTTTGAAGACGAAGCTCCAGATAACGCCGAATGCGTAAGCCTCGCCGAGCACGAACATATCGCCGCGCGAGAGCACGATGGTGGCGATTTGAAGTATCGCGACCATGTTCACGATTCGATAGTTGGTGCCGTACTTTTTGTGCGGATGGCGGAACCAGTCGAGCAGTACGCCGTCTTCCGCCACGCGGGTGAGCACGCCGGTCGAACCGACGATCGCGGTGTTAACCGCGCCGGCGAGAATCAGGAACCCGACGAATACGACGAACGCGCGCAACGCGAGCCGCGCCCACAGCGGTCCGACCATGAACATCGCGAGCCCGCCGATCAAATCGTCGCCGTAGTTGGACATGCGGACGCTGTCCGGGATGATCATGACCGCGAAGAACGATACCAGCGACGTCAGCAGCAAGCTGTAAATGAAAATGACCATGCCGGCGCGCAGGAGATTCTTGAGCTTCGGCGCTTCGATCTCGCGATTGACTTGCGCCAGAGATTCCTCGCCCGACATGGCGAGGATCGAATGGCCGAACGCGATCAAAATTCCCAAAGTGCCGATGGTACGCGCGCCGGGAAAGTGCTTGAGCCAGCCCAGCGAGTCGTTGGTGAACTTTAATTCGAACGGCGGCAGATGCGCGCCACGCGTATAAATCGTCAGCCCGCACCATGCAATCATGATCACGGCCATCACGGTCGTAATCTGCATGATTCGCATCGCCTTGCCGCTGGACTCCTCGATGCCGTAGATATTCTGGCGCCAGAAATAGACGGTCACCGCAATCGCGAAGAAGGCTGCGGTGAAATCCGGCGGCAATATAATTGTCGAATGCGCCAGCTTGAGCAGCTCGTTGATCAAACCGACCATGTACTGGCCCGCGGAGACGCCACTTATCGGCCCGGTCAGGATGTAGTCGAACATCAGCGCCGACACCGAGATTTTTGCCAGCGTCGAGCCCATCGCTTCTTTGACGACGCGATATACGCCGCCGCGCGTGAACATCGAGCACGATTCCACGTACACTGCACGCACGGCGTACGAAAACAGCATCACGGCGAGAATGAAATACGGCGCGGAACGGCCGCAGGCTTGCTCGACGATGCCGCCGATGTAGTACGCTGACGAGGCGAGGTCGCACAATACGATCGCGGACGCTCGCCAGAAGGAAATGAAGGCGAGCATCCCGGTGGTTACTACGATTGCTTTAGTTTGTTTGCCGAAGGTTGCCTGCGGTTGAGGCCGCTCGGCGCCGAGAACTTTTGGAGTCGCAGCCAAGTATGAATCTCCCGAGCAAACGCCAAAAATATCGGCGATGCAGGCAATTCAATGTGCAAGATGCAGACCGCAATGATTCCGTATGATCTCCCTGCGATTCGTAAGGTTTGAAATGCTAACCGCAATAGCTTTGACGATTAGGGTCGTGCAATTTGCAATAGGCGGCGCCTGGACGACTCTTGATGCTGCTGGCCAGTAGAGCATTAGAATGGAACCTGAACACCTAATCGAGGATTCGCTTGGCTAACATTCTTGTCGTCGACGACGACCGCAATATCCGTCGCGTACTCGCAGCGAGCCTTGAGTCCGCGAGTCACCAAGTGACCGTCGCGGAAAGCGCGGAACACGCACTGGAACTGTTTGGCCCGTCGGCCCCTGCGGTAGTTGTCTCCGACGTCCGAATGGAGGGGATGGGTGGGCTAAAGCTGCTCGAGTCGATCAAGCGCCTCAATCCCGCGATGCCGGTGGTGATGATGACGGCGTTCGGCTCGATTCCCGACGCGGTCGAGGCGATGCGCCAGGGTGCGTACGACTACGTCACCAAGCCGTTCACGGCAGGCCACATCGTGCATGTCGTCGCACGCGCGCTCGAGGTGCATGAACTCCGTTCCGAGAACAAAGAGCTGCGCGATCGGATCGAGAGCCTCACCGAGCCCGAGCCGTTCCTCACGTACAGTCCGCATTCACGAAAACTTGCGGAAATCGCGACGCAAGTGGCTGACAGCGACGCGACCGCTTTGATCACCGGCGAAAGCGGCACCGGCAAGAGCATGCTGGCGTCGTATATTCATCGCCTCAGTCCGCGCAAGGACGGACCGTTCGTGCAGGTTGCGTGCACGACGCTCAGCGAGCATCTGCTGGAGAGCGAACTGTTCGGACACGTGCGCGGTTCGTTCACCGGCGCGATCAAGGACAAGCCCGGGCGCCTTGAAGCGGCAGAGGGCGGAACGGTTCTGCTCGACGAGATCGGCGACCTGACGCCGGTGGTTCAATCGAAGCTGCTGCGTTTTCTGCAGGAGCGGACGTTCGAGCGGGTCGGCGGTGCGCAGACGATCAAAGTGGACGCGCGCATAATCGCCGCGACCAATCAGCATCTCGATCAATTGGTCAAGGAAAAGCGCTTCCGCGAGGATCTCTACTACCGCCTCAACGTGATCGAGCTACAGGTGCCGGCGTTGCGCGACCGGCCGGGTGAAATCCTGAAACTGGCCGAGCATTTCGCCGCGCAAGCCGCGCAGACGCATCACAAGCACGCCCATTCGATCGCGGCCGAAGCGCGTGAAGCGCTGGTATCCTACTCGTGGCCGGGCAATATCAGAGAGCTGCGCAACGTGATGGAGCGCGCGGTAATTCTGAGCCGCGGCGAGATCATCAACCTGAGCGATTTGCCGGACAAAATTCTCGCGTCACCCGACAAGCTCGATCACAGCCACACGCTGGAGCAGATGGAGCGCCGCCACATCGAGGTGGTGCTCGAGCAGGCGATGACGCTCGAGGAAGCGGCCGAGATGCTGGGAATCAACGTCGCGACATTGTGGCGAAAGCGCCGGCGATACGGCCTGGACTAGACTACAAAGCAGCGGCGCGCTCCGCGATGAAGCGCGCCGGTTTTGCCGCAATCGATTTGCGCGAGCTATTTTTTGTTGAGCAGGCCTTCGAGCTGGCTGTGATTCTTCACGCAAACACCGAGGCTGGTGAATGGACTCGGCCAATCGTTCTTGACGCAATACGGCAGCGCATTCATCTCGTCGCTACTCATTCCGCGCGTGGTGAGATCCTTCCTGATGCAGTCGCTGTGCGCTTTGCTGGAGCCCGCGACTGCTGCGGCATCGTCGGCGGCTTCAATAATCAGCGCGTTGCGGAGCGCGATCTTTACCGCAGGATCGTCACTCTTGCCGAGCGAGCCGGCCACATTGCTCGAGGGACCGCAGGTGCCGACGGCGTCCACGAATGCCTCTTCGATCCCGGTCGTTGACAGAGCGAACCCCACACTCGCCGCGCTCACCAGCATGCTCGTCGTGATCAATGCCACAGCAAATCGTTTCATCGCATTCGTCCTCCAGGTTGAGGATGTGGCCCGTGAAAACGGCCGCATCGTTAGAAGTCCCGATTGATCTGTACGACGCGACCGCCAAAAAAGTCCAGCTAGCGCAGCTAGCGCCAAGTCCCCATCGGCACACCGCTTGACGAAAACTCCCGCTTGATGAAAGTGTCGCGTCAGTCACACGAAAGGAAATTTCACTATGGCCAAAACTGCACTTGCTTGCACTATCCTTCCCGACAGCCCGCCGGCGCGCTTAATCGAATGGTCGCGCGCGGCGGAGGACGCGGGTTTTTCCGGCGTCTTCATGACCGAGGCGAACAACGACTCGCTGGCGTGCTCGCTCGCGCTGGGGCTTCACACCAAGCGAATCAAACTCGGCACCGCAATCACGAACATCTACCTGCGCCATCCGAATCTGCTCGCCAATGAAGCCGCTGCCGTCCAGGAATTTACCGGCGGCCGATTTATCCTCGGCCTCGGCACCGGTCATCGCGAGGGCAATTCCGCGCTCGGAATCGAGATGGGAGTTCCGCTGACCAGGATGCGCGAAACGGTGAAGACCCTGCGCGCCGCGCTCGACGGCGGCAAAACCGGGCCGCGCGTCAGCGCGAAGCTGCCGCTTTATCTGGCGGGCGTCTCGCGCCCGATGGTCAAGCTGGCCGGCGAAATCGGCGACGGCGTCATCTTCAACTTCTTTCCGCCGGCGCGGGTCAAGGAAGCGCTCGGTGAGCTGGCCGAAGGCGCAAAGATCGGCGGCCGCGACGTCAAACAGATCGAGGCGACATTGTTCGCGACCGCATTTATTTCGGATGATCTCGAAGCCGCGCGCCGTCCCGCGCGCAAGCTGCTGTCACGCTACGGCGCGCTGAAGTTCTACGGCAACATGATGGCTCATTCAGGCTTCGAGCGGGAAATCGCAGCGATTCGCGCGGCGGGCCGCGACGCCGACGCCGCAATCAAGGCCGTCAGCAATGAGTTGATCGACGCGACTCTGCTGGTGGGCTCGGAGTCGCGCGTTCGCGAGCGGCTGCAGGAGCTATGCGCGCCGGGTATCGGCACCGCAATCGTATTCACGAATCCGGTTAACGAAGATCGCAACGCCGCCGTGATGCGAACAATTCGCGCGCTCAAGCAATAGCGCAGAACGCGCTTACGGCTGATCTTCCTGATCGCCGGCGTTCTGATCGTTGCCGTTGCGCGCCAGTGCGACGCGATCGAAGAATCGCTTGATGCGCCGGGCGTTGATGCCGAAATCGCCGATCCCGTCGCGCGATTTCGAACGCATCTCGATCAGGCTTGCGCCATCCGGCGTTGGCCGAACCTGGATTACGACATCATCGTTGAAATGCCACAGCTTCGAGGTCGCGACCACCTCGAGCGTATTCGTGGCTGGATCGGAATAGGTAATCGTCCACGTCGGCGAGGCCTTGGCGACCTCGGTCACTCGCGCGAAAGCGTCCGCCGGTGAAAGGCGTTCCTTGATGGGACCGATCGGGCCGTAACCTGATTGCTGCTTGGCCGCGTACTTCGTCTTGTCGTACTTCATGTCGCGGTTCGGTTCATGTTGCAGCTTTTGAGCGTTGACGAACTCGGGCGGATTGTCGAAATCGGTCGTGATGTCGTTGATGGCGGGATACTTCGCGCTCCCCACAATGGTCGCGATCACAGGTACCGCGATCACCAGGCAAACCACCAAGCCCATCACTGCGCGATTGCGGCCGGCCCGGAGCTGGGGCTTGCGCGTCAGGAAAACGGCCAGGAGACCGACGAACGATCCCAGAATGCTCAATAGAAATCCGAGCGCGAAGAGTTGGAAACCCATGAACGGAGCAATCAAGCGGAAATGCGCGCCGACCATTCCCGCGGAAATCATTGTGATCGCCAGGATGGCGTCAAAAAATGCGAGCCATGCAAATGTCATCCGTTTTTCCCCCGAAAGAGATTTGCGTTCACACTAAGACGCCTGGTTCCTGATTCCTCGTACCACGAATTGCGGCAATACGAACAGAAACGATCCACTCGCGACGGCGCGATCGATATCGGCGAACCAACCCTCGACCTCGGCCGCGGCGATCTTGCCGGAGTCGCGCGCGTACCGCGCGAAGCTGGCCTTCAGCATCGGCAGAGAGCGTCCCGCGGTGTCAGCGCCGGCGTGAATCTCGACTTTAACGTCGTCGAGGCCGGCCGCGCGAAACAGCCGATAGAGCTGGCGTCCGATCTGCGGCTCCCTGATCGCGATCGCCTTCGACGCCGCCAGGATTCGATCGCTGCGCTCGCGCGCCGCTGCGCCTATATCGAGCCCGAGCATGTCCCAGTCGCTATCGACCGCGACGACCACCCCGCCCAGTGCCGTCACACGCGCCATTTCCGCGACAGTATCGGCCGCGGAATCGACATATTCAAGAACGTTTTTGCACCACACGCGATCGAATGAGCCGTCCGGAAACGGCAGCGGCGGAAACGCACTATGCACAAACTCCGCCGCCAGTTTTGCATCGCGGGCGCGAGCAGCAGATCGCTCGACGAACTCTGCGTTGATGTCCACGCCGGTCACCTTGCCGCCGGGAGCCACGCGCCGTGCAAGCTCGAAGGTGGTGTGTCCCGGTCCGGAGCCAACGTCGAGGACGCGCAGGCCAGCCTTGAGATCGAGCGGCCGGAGCAGCGGTTCCATCGCGGGATGGAACGCGAGGATCTTGTCGTATGCACTGTGGCGGTCCGAGTCGATATCGACCCAGTGCTGCTTGTAGTAGGGCTCGGCCATAGCGATGTGCGATCAGACGAGGCGCAGTTCCTTCATCGCGATGCGCAGTTTGTCGGCGGGACCCGCAGTCATCTGCACCAGCGGCATCCGTAACTCGTTGGCGCATTTGCCCATGAACGCGAGCGCCTGCTTGACGGGAATCGGATTTGTCTCGACAAACAGCGCACGCATCGTCGGCAGCAATCGGAAATGGATCTCGCGCGCCTTCGCGAAGTCGCCGCCGAGCGCGGCAGCCGCAAGATCGTGCATTTCGCGCGGAACTATGTTGCTGCACGTCGAGATGACGCCCTTAGCCCCCAGAGCCATCACGGGCAGAGTCAAAGCGTCGTCGCCGGACAGAATCATTATCCGATCGCCGCACATCTTCAGGATGTCGGACGACTGGTCCATCGAGCCCGACGCTTCCTTGATACCGACGATGTTCTTGATCTCAGCCAGCCGCGCCACGGTCTCGGGCAAGATGTTCGACGCTGTGCGGCCGGGGATGTTGTACACGAACATCGGAATATCCACGCTCGCCGCGATCGTCTTGTAATGCCGGTAGATGCCGTCCTGGGTGGGCTTGTTGTAGTACGGCGATAGCAGCAGCGCGCCGTCCGCGCCCATCTCGCGCGCTGCGGCGGTCAGCCGAATCGCTTCGGCGGTCGAGTTCGATCCAGTGCCCGCGATCACCGGCACCCGCTTTCGCGTCTGCTCGATGGTGATCTTGATTACACTGTCGTGCTCGGCGTGCGTGAGCGTGGCGGATTCTCCAGTGGAGCCGCAGGGGACCAGCCCATCGATTCCACTCTGAATCTGCCATTCTATAAGGTCGCGCAACGCCGGCGCGTCCACCTCGCCGTCGCGAAACGGCGTGATGAGAGCAGTCAGTGCGCCCGTGAACATAGTTCCAACCCTCCCGCCTTTTTCATTTCACCGGGACCATTTCGTCGGCGCCCAGCTCGACCGCGCCGCTGAAAACCTCGACCGCGTTGCCGGTCATGAAAACGTGATTTGCATCGGCGCCCTCGGCGCGCCATTCGATTTCCAGATTGCCGCCGCGCAACTCGACCGTCGCAGTCCGGTCGGAGTGATTTGTCAGAACAGCCGCGACCAGCGCCGCGCATGCTCCGGTGCCGCACGCCCAAGTCTCGCCCGAGCCGCGCTCCCACACGCGCATCTTAAGCTTGCGGCGCGACGTGGCCAGGATGAACTCGGTATTCACGCGCCGCGGAAAAAACGGATGATGCTCGAACTCACGGCCCAGCGCGGCAAAATCGCGATCCTGGAGCTTGAATACGCCGTCGTCGGCAACGAACACGACGCAATGCGGATTGCCCATCGAGACCGCCGTGATCGACTCGCGCCGGCCTGCGACCTCGAGCGGGTAGTCGATAATTCGACCGTCGGCGTTCACCGGGATTTCGCGGCCATCGAGAATCGGCTCGCCCATATCGACCGTCGCGCCGATCACGCGCCGCCCGTCGAGCAGCAATTCGACCGTCTTGAGCCCGGCGTCAGTCTCGACGTTCATCGGATTGCGGCGCACGAGGCCGCGCTCGAACGCGAGCCGCGCGAGGCATCGGATTCCGTTGCCGCACATGTCGCCGCGACTTCCGTCGGCGTTGTACATCTCCATCCGGATGTCAGCCTTGCTCGACGGCGCGAGCATGATGAGCCCGTCCGCGCCGATGCCGAAGTGGCGATCAGAAAGTTTGATCGAGAGTGCCGACGGGTCCGCGGGACGTGCGCGCATCGCAACGACATATATGTAGTCGTTGCCGCATCCGTGCATCTTGGTGAATTCGAGCGTTGCCATCGCGTGTAGGCTCTCTCAAGCCGTCTTCAGGTCAACGATATGTTCGCCGCGGATCTGATCCTCGAAGGTATCGCGATCGCGAATCACATGAACGTCGGCACCGTCAACCAGTACCTCGGGCGCGCGTGGGCGGCTGTTGTAGTTCGACGACATGACGAAGCCGTACGCGCCGGCGCTCATCACGGCGAGCAGGGCGCCCTCTTCGGGCTCGGCCATCACGCGCTCGCGCGCAAAGAAATCGCCGCTCTCACAGACCGGACCCACGATATCCGCAGTCACCGTCTTGCCGGGCTTGCGGCGATCGACGGGAACGATCTCGTGATACGCCTCGTAGAGCACCGGACGAATCAAATCGTTCATCGCGCCATCGATAACGACGAAGCGCTTCACGTCGGTTTCCTTATTGTAGAGCACTCGCGTCACGAGTACGCCCGCGTTGCCGACCATCACGCGCCCCGGCTCGGTGATAATCTTGAGCCCAAGACCCGCGATCGGCTTCAGCAGCGCGTGTGCGTATTCCGACGGCGGTGGCGGTTGCTCCTGGTAAGGAATTCCGAGACCGCCGCCGAGATCGAGATATTTGAGCGCGATTCCCGCGCTGCGGAGCCTGCCGACGATCGCGGCAACCTTCCGCCCCGCTTCGGCAAACGGCGCCATCTCGGTTATTTGCGAGCCGATATGCGTGCTCAGTCCCACGATTTCGAGCTGCGCCAGCGCGCTCGCTTCCGCGTAATATTCGTCCACCTGCGAAAGCGGCACGCCAAACTTGCTGTCGCGATGGCCGGTGGAAATGTGCGGATGCGTCCCCGGATCGAGATCGGGATTCACGCGCAGGCTGACCGGTGCGCGACGCTTCATCCGGCCCGCGACCTCGGCCACGCGATGCAGTTCCGGGCGCGACTCGACGTTGATCATCAGGATGCCGGCCTCGAGCGCGGCCGCGATCTCCTCGTCAGTCTTGCCGACGCCGGAGAACACAATCTTGCGCGGGTCGGCGCCGATTCGCAGGCATCGCATCAGCTCGCCGACCGAGACGATATCGAAGCCCGCACCCATCGAGGCGAACAGTTTCAGGATGCTGAGATTCGAGAGCGCCTTCATCGCATAGCAGATCAAATGATCGGTGCCGGCGAAAGCCTCGTCGAAGACCCGGAAATGCCGCCGGAGAGTGCGCGCGCTATAAACGAAAAAGGGCGTGTTGATTCGCCGCGCCAGGTCCGCGATCGGCACGTCTTCTGCGTAGAGTTGATCGTTGCGATATTCGAAGTAGTTCATTGTGATGATGTAGCGATTGGATGAAGTTTCGTTTCTATCATAGCGCAGCCCCGCGAATAAACGGCGCTCGATGCGGTCAGGTTCGCGCCGATGTCACTTCAGCGGAACGGGGGTCGGCACCACGAATGTGTCGGGGTTCGGCGGCGCCGATGCATTCTTGCGCACAATCGTCGCATCGTTCGACGGTTCGCTGACGTAACCGTCGGTCGTGCTGGAAGTTACCTGGTAGTGATAGGTCTTGCCGATGACGGTCGAGCCGTCGATGAAGGTGAAAGTGTTTTGCACCTGGAAGCGCCCTTCGTCATGCACCTGGATGTCGCCGATCTTCTCGGCGGGCTTCCCCTCCTCTGCGCGCGAGATTGAGAAGGTGCCGAGGTCCTTCATCTTCGCGCCACCGGCGTAGTTTTCCGGACGAATCCAGGTCAGCCGAATTCCCTCTTTCGCGTTGGCGGCCTCGAGCCCAAGGATTTTCTCGGGACGCGCAGCCTCCGGTGATATCGGCTGCGACTTCACACCGCATCCGGGAACCACGTTCGCAAGCGCGGCAATCATGAGCCCGAGCGTCAACCATTTCGCGCCGTTTCGTTTCCGATTCATCGACCTCCGAGCTCCTTGAGGCGGCGCTTGACTGTGGACGGCGCCGGACCGCCTTCGATCGTACGCCGCGCGACCGAGTTCTCGGCTCGAAGCATCGCGATCGCATCGGCGCCAAATGCGCTCGAATGCTGTCGCAACTCCGCGATGCTCAAGTCCTCGAGCGTCCTGCCCGCTTCCGTCGTTTCGCGGACTATCGCGCCGACGATTTCATGCGCCTGGCGAAAAGGAGTGCCGCGACCGACCAGGTATTCCGCGAGATCGGTCGCCAGCGCAAATCCTCCAGCCGACGCGCGCATGCGCTTCGCATCAAACCGCAACGCCGTCCATAGCTTCGCGAACAGATCGAGCGCGGGCTTCAGCGCGTCGAGGGCGTCGAACACCCGCTCCTTGTCTTCCTGCAAGTCCGAGTTATACGCGAGCGGGAGGCCCTTCAACACCGTGAGCATCGCGACCAGGTCGCCGATCACGCGGCCGGTCTTGCCGCGAATCAATTCGAGCAGATCAGGATTCTTTTTCTGCGGCATCATCGAGCTGCCGGTCGAAAATTCGTCGGGGAGCGCCGCGAACCCGAACTCGGTGCTCGTCCAGAGAATGATTTCCTCGCTCATCCGCGATAGATGCACCTGCGTGAGCGCGGCTGCCGAGAGAAAATCCACGACGAAGTCGCGATCCGACACGGCGTCGATGCTGTTGGCAGTGACCGCCTTGAAGCCCAGCCCCCGCGCGACCATCCGGCGATCGAGCGGCAGCGTCGTGCCCGCCAACGCGCCGGCGCCGAGCGGCATCACCGCAGTGCGCGCCGCGGCCTGCACGAAGCGCTCGCGATCGCGGCCAAGCATCTCGACGTAGGCAAGCAGATGATGCGCGAACGTCACAGGCTGCGCGCGTTGCAAATGCGTATAGCCGGGCATGATCGTCGCGACGTGGCGCCGCGCGAGCCGAATGAGCGTCGCGCGAAGCCCTGCGACGAGTGCAATCACGCCGGCAATCTCGTCACGGAGGTAGAGCCGCATGTCGAGCGCGATCTGATCGTTGCGCGAGCGCCCGGTGTGCAGCTTGCGCCCCGGCTCGCCAATCAACGCGATCAGCCGGCGCTCGATTGCGAGGTGGATGTCTTCGTCGGCGATGTCGAACTTGAAGCGCCCTTGCTCGATTTCACTTTCGATGCGTTCGAGTGCGCCGACAATCGCGCGTAACTCGCTCGCCTTGAGCAACCCGACCTTCGCGAGCATCTGCGCGTGCGCGATCGAGCCGCGAATGTCGTGCCGAAAAAGCCGCCGGTCGAAGGGCAGCGACGCGGTGAACGCTTCGACCTCGGGCAGGCGGCCGCGCGCAAATCTTCCGCGTATGAGATTTTTCCGGCTGCGATCTTTCACTTTTTCACTGTGAAGCGACCGCAGTAGTTCGCGATGCGCGGGTCAATTGAGCGGCCGCAGTTGGCAGGAGCACCCGCGCGCCGCACAACTCATCGAACCGTCGGGATGCGTGATATGAACGTCCATCTTGTGATGGCAGTGATCGCAATCGCCCGTGCGGGGACGCGGCACGAGCTTGGGCTGCGTGCGCGGCGGCTTGAACTGGATGACCTTGCCCAACTCGATCAGTCCTTCTTGGCGCTCGCACGAGCCAGCGCTCGAAGCCTCAGGCCCGCGAGCCTGATCAATCCGTCGGCGTCGGCCTGGTTGTACCCGCCCGCTTCCTCGAAACTCGCTATCTTCGGATCGTACAACGAGTTCGGCGATTTGCGGCCGGCGATCCAGACGCCGCCCTTGAAGAGCTTCAGCCGCGCCACACCGTTCACGTTTTTCTGCGTATCGTCCATCAACGCCTGCAGCGCCTCTCGCTCGGGCGCAAACCAATATCCGTAATACACCATTTCCGCGTAGCGGGGGATAAGCGAGTCGCGCAGATGCATCACCTCGCGATCGAGAGTGAGCTGCTCAACCGCGCGATGCCCGTGGAAGAAGATCGTCACGCCCGGAGTCTCGTAAACTCCGCGCGATTTGATTCCAACGTAGCGATTCTCGACAAGATCGACGCGGCCGATCCCGTGCCGGCCTGCGATTTCGTTGGCGCGCTCGATAATCCGCGCGGGCGCGAGCCGCTCGCCGTTGATCGCGACTGGATTGCCGCCGGCGTACTCGATTTCGACGTACTCAGGCGTATTCGGCGCATCCTCGGCGGAGACGGTCATGCGGAACATGTCGTTGTAAGGCTCGCGCCACGGGTCTTCGAGGATACCGCCCTCGTAACTGACGTGAACCATGTTGCGATCCATCGAGTACGGCTTCTCGGCGGTCACCTGCACCGGAATCTTCTTCTCGTTGGCGTATGCGAGCATGTCGGCGCGGCCCACGAAGGGCCAGTCGCTACGGCGCCATGGCGCGATGATCTTCAGGTCCGGCGCGAGCCGCGCAAATGTCAGCTCGAATCGCACCTGGTCGTTGCCCTTGCCGGTGCATCCGTGCGCGACGGCGTCTGCCCCTTCCTCGCGCGCAATCTCGACCAGCTTCTTGGCGATCACCGGCCGCGCGATCGACGTGCCAAGCAAGTAGTAGCCCTCGTACACGGCACTCGCGCGCAGCATCGGAAATACGAAATCGCGGGCGAACTCCTCGCGCAGATCGACGATATGAAGCTTGCTCGCGCCGGTCTTGAGCGCCTTCGCTTCGAGGCCGTCGGTCTCGTCGCCCTGTCCCACGTCGGCGCAGTATGCGATCACCTCGCATCCGAACTGATCCTTGATCCAGCGCAGCATTACCGACGTGTCGAGACCGCCCGAGTACGAGAGCACCAGTTTTTTTATTTTCTCAGTTGCCACGGTTTCTTAGGTCGTCACGCCGGCGACGGCGAAATCTGCAAAATTTCAGGGCGTATCAGCCAGACCATCACGGCTTTCTGCGCATGCAGCCGGTTCTCGGCTTGATCGAGCACGACCGAGCGCGGGCCGTCGATCACGTCGTCGGTGATTTCTTCGCCGCGATGCGCCGGCAGGCAATGCATCACGATCGCGCCCTTGCGCGCATGTTTCATCAACGCGTCGTTGACCTGGAAGCCCTTGAAGTCGCGCCGCCGCTGGACGGCTTCCTTCTCACGGCCCATCGACGTCCACGTGTCAGTGTAAACCACGTCCGCGTCCTTCACCGCCTCGGCGGGATCGTCGGTGAGCGTGCCAATTTCTTCGTTGCGCATCCGCTTCATGAATTCTTTCTCGGGGTCGTAGCCCTTCGGACAGGCGAGCCGCAACTCGAAACCTGCGAGCGCCGCCGCCTCTATCCAGCTCTGCGCGAGGTTGAATCCATCCCCGACGAACGCGACGCGCACTTTGCTGAGATCGCGCCCGAAGCGTTCCTGCAACGTCATCAGATCGGCGAGCAACTGGCACGGGTGCAGCAAATCCGTAAGCCCGTTGATGACGGGAACGCTCGCCTCGCGCGCAAGCTCGACCGCGGTGTCGTGCGAGAACGTGCGAATCATGATCAAATCCACGGACCGCGAAATGTTCCGCGCGACGTCCTTCACCGATTCGCGCTCGCCAATACCGATATCATTCGGCGCGAGATAAATCGCATGCCCGCCAAGCTGCGCCATGCCGGTCTCGAAGGTGACTCGCGTCCGCAGCGACGGCTTCTGGAAGACCATCGCGAGCGTTCTGCCGCGCAAGTACGGATGCTCGAGTCCTATCTTGAGCTCGGCCTTGAGCCGCGCGCCGAGTGCGAGCAATCCGTTGAGTTCCTCGGGCGATAGCGAACTGAGATCGAGAAAATCGCGTTTCATTTCGGAATCGGCGCGTTCTTGAATGCGTTCTCGATAGTCGCGAGGCCCGCATCCGCCTCTTCGCGCGTAAGGTTCAACGGCGGCAGCAATCGCAGCACGTTGCCCGCGGTGCCGTTGACGAGCAGCCGATTCTTGAGACACTCCTCCACAATCGGACGCGCGTCGTGCTTGAGCACCACGCCGATGATCATGCCGAGTCCGCGAACCTCGACGATTCGGTCGCATGAGCGCGCAAATTTGCCGAGCCGCTCGAGGATGTAGGCGCCGACGCTCGATCCGTTCTCCAGCACGCCGTCCTGCTCGAGCGCGTCGATCACTGCGACCGCTGCCGCGCACGCCACCGGATTTCCGCCGAACGTGCTGCCGTGGCTCCCCGGCGTAAAACTCGACGCTATCTCGGCGCGCGCGATCATCGCGCCAATCGGGAGGCCGCCGCCGAGCGCCTTGGCCAACGTCACGATGTCGGGCTTGATGCCGACGTGCTCGAACGCGAAAAATTTCCCGGTGCGGCCCATTCCGGTCTGCACTTCGTCCATTATCAGCAGCAGCTTGTTGCGATCGCACCAGTCGCGGACTCGCTTCAGGTAGTCCGCGCGCGGCACCACCACGCCACCCTCGCCCTGGATAGGTTCGATCATCACGCCGACGGTTTCGTCGCGCCGCGCGCGATCGAGTGCCGCGAGATCGTCGAATGGCACCATCCGGAAGCCGGGCATCAGCGGCTGAAACCCCTGATGGTACCGCTCCTGCCCGGTCGCGCTCACCGTCGCGAGCGTGCGTCCGTGGAACGAGCCGAGCGTCGTCAAAATCTCGAAGCGCCCGTTGCCCCATCGCCGCGCGAGCTTGATCGCAGCCTCATTCGCTTCGGCGCCCGAGTTGCCGAGGAAGACCTTCCCGTCGCCGAAATGGTTCGCCAGCTTCTCGACCAGGCGCGCGGTCGGCTCGGTGTGGAAGACGTTGGAAACGTGCGTAAGCTTTTCCGCCTGCTCCTTGATCGCGCGCACCACACGGGGATTTCCATGACCGAGACTGGTGACTGCGAGCCCGCAGAAAAAATCGAGATAGCGGTTGCCGTCGGCGTCATACAGATACGCGCCGTGCCCGCGCGCGAACGCGAGCGGCAGGCATCCGTAAACATCGACCATGTTGCGATGCGTGAGTTCTATTATCTCGGTGTTGTTCATCTAGCTTTGCCGCCGCCCTGTGCGCTGCGAGCAGGGTCCGTCAACGCCGACACTTTGGCGCGGCGCTGGACCACTTCAGTGCCGATTCCCGAGCGAGTGAAGATTTCGAGCAGCACCGCGTGCTTGTTGCGGCCGTCGATGATGTGGGTCTTCGCGACGCCCTTGTTCAGCGCCTCGATGCAGCACTCGACCTTGGGAATCATCCCTTCGTGAATCACGCCGTGCGCGATCAGCCGTCGCGCTTCCGCAGCGTCGAGCGTCGAGAGCAGCTTGCCGTCCTTGTCCTTCACACCTTCGACGTCGCTCAGCAGGATCAATTTCTCCGCCTTGAGCGCGGCCGCGATTTCGCCCGCCGCAGTGTCGGCATTGATGTTGTAAGTCTGGCCGTCGCGCCCGAATCCGGTCGGCGCGATTACCGGGATGAAGTTACTCGCCTCGAGCGTGCGCAGCACTTCCGGATTGACGCGATCGACCTCGCCCACGAGTCCGATATCGACGCGCGAGCGTTTGCCGTTGTCATCGGTGACGACCATCCGCATCTTGCGCGATCTGATCAGGTCGCCGTCTTTGCCCGACAGCCCGACCGCGCGGCCGCCCATGCGCGAAATCGTCGCGACCAGATCCTTGTTGATTCTCTGCAGCACCATCTCGGCCGCTTCCATCGTCGCCGGATCGGTCACGCGCATCCCGCGCACGAAGCGC
>Ga0182024_10011191_pt1 | contig 18078 bp, 12 predicted proteins | sample P32metaG_FD_120480 | JGI IMG/M metagenome (GOLD analysis project Ga0182024, IMG submission 120480) | Permafrost microbial communities from Stordalen Mire, Sweden - P3-2 metaG (Illumina Assembly) | ecosystem: Environmental > Terrestrial > Soil > Wetlands > Permafrost | place: Sweden: Stordalen... | reverse complement strand
GTGTCGTAGAAGTTGATCCCGCCCTCGACCGCGCGCCACACGATCGGCTCCGCCTGCTCCTCCTCAAGAGCCCAGGGTCGGCTCTCGTGCTTGCCATAGCTCATCATCCCCAGACAGACGCGCGAGACGCGCAGTCCGGCGCGGCTGATGTTCACGTAGTCCATGCGCGTCAGCTCCTTGTCAGGGTGATACTTCGCCTGCCCTTTAGGGGTCGCACCTCACGCGATGACCGGCCCGGCAAGACGTCGCGGGCCGGAGAGCCTCCACGGGATGGCTCTCCGGCCCGGTGTGTTACGCCCCCAGCTCGGTGTCGCGGCGAAGCATGCCGGCCAGTGTTCCGGCCAGCGCGCTGGCGGCCCGCACGGGCGCCGGGGAGGGGTGCCGAACTCGAGACAGGACGTGAAGTTCCTCTCGGACCCGGGGGCCCAGCGGGTCCCCGCGCTGGCGATGTGTGGGCAGGGCGTGTGGGGTTCTCCCGCTGCGAACGAGCAGCAGGTAGCCATCATCAACGAGGCGCATCCTCGTCTCCTTTGCAGCTAGAAGTTGACAGCAGCTGACACCCACCCGAAAAAGGCGGTGTCAGACCGACACCTGTTACAGGTGTGCTGCTGTGAGTTAATTTGAGAGTGAGTGTGAGTCCCTACGGGGGACTCATGCGGCTGGCTGCTTGTTCACGATCGACGTCTCCTTGGGTCGGGCAATAAAAAAGGGCGGCCATATGGCCGCCCTCGCTGGGATCTGGCTTCGTATGCAGGTCTAGCCCGCATAGCCTCCCGCGAGGGCATGGTCGCTGCCGGCACTCACCTTGACGAGGGCCGCGTCCGTGAGGATGGCCGCGTCCGTCAAGCTCGTCAGAGCATGGATAGGCGCACCGGTCATTTCGGTGGTGCCGGGCTGGGTGTCAAAACGGGCTGCCATTACGGTTCTCCTATAAGACACTTGCAGAGTAATGCAGCCCTCGAACGAATGCAAGTGATTTTTTCGTTTCGATTCGGCTATCGATGAAGCCGTGACCGTCGACGTCCTCATCCGTACAGCGCGCCATGCCCCCGGTCGTGCGAGGGCCGTTTCTCGTCGACCTCTCGCTGCGCGTCAACGGCCGCGAGCATTCACTGCGGGTGAACACCCCGGACCTCGCTGCTCGACCTCATCCTGGAGGAGCTCGGCTATACGGGCACCGGCGTGCTCGACCCCAGCTGCGGCAACGTGGTCAACCCCGGCACCTCAATCCGATGGGTGCAAAGGGCATCGGCGAGATTGCCATCGTGGGCACGGCGGCCGCGGTCGGCAACGCCCTCTTCAACGCTCCCGGCTGCCGCCGGCGCCAGGTCCCCATCCGGCTGGGCGAGGTGGTGGAGACCCTGGCGGGTTCGGCGTCGCCGGGTTCTGCCCAGCGATGGCGATCCCAGGACTGGGCGTGGTCATCGGCCCGGTCGGCCGCTGACCGCCTTGATCGGGGAATGCCGGCGGGACCCCGGGAGCCGGCGAGGCGGGCGTGGGGCGGTCGCTCGTCTCGCCTGACCCGGAGGCCGGGGACGCCGCGCCCCCCTGATCCTGGGGCGTCGGCATGCCCTGCGGCGCCGGCCGGTCCTGGCCCTGGTCCGGCGAAGTGAACCCTGCCGCGTAGCGGTTGAGGAGCGCCCGAGCCTCCTCGGCTCGATCGAGGTGCTCGATCGCGGCGGACAGATGACTCCGAGCTTCTCCGATCTCACGCGCATAGGCCAGCGCGGCTTCCTCGGCGCTCTGCACCGCCGCCATGACCAGCCGCACATCGTGGGTATTGGGGGCGCCGGCCGCCGGAGGGTCAGAGGACACGGGCATATCCTGAACGTTCGGGAGGTCGGAAGCGCCTTCCTGCCCGGAGGTGACCGGTTCTGAAGGCGGTTCCTGGGCTGATGATGAGGTCTCGTGGCTGGTTGCGGGGCCGGGATCGGGGGACTGCACCTCGGGCACGGGAGCGCCGCCGCCGAATTCGGGGCCGCGGCTCGGTTCGGTCGCGCGGCTCGGTTCGGGCGCTGCCGCGGACTCGCCGTGAGCGCTCGGGGCGCCCGGATCCGGCTTGGCACCGGGATCAGGCTCGTTCTCAGACCCGGGCGACGTACCCAACCCTGAGGCGTGGGACGACAGCGCCGGCGGCGGAGGTGGAGGCGGGACGGGTGGACGCGGGTGGTAGCTGTAGCTGGCCATGCGCTGCTGCAGAGTGGCGGTGGCCGTCCCAGCGCCGGTGGACAGGGGCGCCGCCCTCTGGCCGACACCGGTCTCCTCGGCTACCGGGCCACTATTCTCTACCTCAACCTGAGGGTCAGATCCGTTGTCACCGCGGGTTTCCTGCTGCCTCAGTTCCTCCGACAAACCGACGGGAGCCTCGGCCGCTTCCACCGGCGCCTCCGGGGCTACCGCCGCCGGGGGCACAGTGGCAGCTCCGTCCACAGGAACGCCTGCGTCCGCCGGGGGCACGACGGCCGCCGACGGGGACACGACGGCCTCGGCACCTTCCTCTGCCCCGAGCTCGACCGGCTGCGCAGCCGAGTCGGTCGCCGCTGCCGGTGTCGATGGCTCGGTGGGCGCCGGGGCGGGCGGGCCTGGCTCTCCCGCGGGCGCCGGCGACGCGTCCGGCGGGGGGACGGTCCGGGCCGCGCCCACCTCAAAGTCCTTGCTCCGAATCAGGACCAGGCTCAGCACGGCGGCGGCCAGCGACAGGATTCCGCCGACCAGGAAGACCTCGTTCAGGCCGGAGGCAAACGCGGCCTTCAGTGCGTGAACCGCGATCCCCCTGGAACTGGGCGGCAGCGAGCGCAGGGCCGTCTTGGCGCCGCTGCCGCTGGCGACGCTGGCGGCCAGGGCGTGAGCGTGCTGGGGGCCGAGCTGAGAGCTTCCGCTGAGCAGGGACTCGATCTTCGTGCGCACCTGATGGGAGAAGATCGCCCCCAGCCCGGCGATGCCGGTGGCGATGCCGACCTGGCGGAAGGTGGAGTTGATCCCGGAGGCCATGCCGGCCCGCTCCGCCCGGACCACGCCGATGGCGGTCGAGGCCAGCGGTGGGTTGACGAACCCGGTGCCGGCACCGGCCAGGATGAATCCCGGGACCAGATGCGACCAGCCCGTACCAGCGGTGACGCCGCGCATCAGCAGTACGCCTATCCCCACCATCAGCAGTCCCGGGGCGATCAGGAACCGAATCGGGACGAAGGTGGTGAGTCGGCCCGCCAGCGCCGAGGTGAGCAGGATGCCGCCGGACAGGAAGAGGAAGCGCAGGCCGGTCTGAATCGCCGAGTAGCCCAGCACGTCCTGGAGATAAAGCGTCAGGTACAGGAACAGCGCGAACAGCCCTCCGGACAGTCCGAACGCTGCCAGCGAGCCTCCGGTGAAGGTCGGCTTGCGGAATAGGCTCAGATCGAACATCGCCCCGTCGCCTTGAACGCGCTCGGCGATCAGGAACAAGATCATCAGGACCCCGGCGCCGATCAGGCAGCCGAGGATCACCGGCGAGGTCCAGCCCTTGCTGTCTCCCTTGATCAGCGCGTAGACGAGCGCGGCCAGCGCCCCGCTGAACGTGACCACGCCGATCAGATCGGGCTTGCGGGCCCGGGGCATCTTGGTCTCCTCCACCCGCATCAGGCTGATCAGGACCGCGATCACCCCGATCGGAACGTTGACCAGGAAGATCCACCGCCAGGACAGCCCACTGGTCAGACCGCCACCGATGACCGGGCCGATCGCCACGGCCAGGCCGGTGATCGCGCCCCAGACGCCGAACGCCACGCCACGCTCGCGCCCCTGGAACGAGCTGCCGAGCAGGGCCAGGCTGGTGGAGAACATGGCCGCGCCGCCGACGCCCTGCGCACCTCGGGCCAGGTTGAGCATCAACGGCGACTGGGCCAGACCCGAGGCCAGCGAGCTGCAGCTGAACACCACGAGGCCGATCACGAAAATCCGGCGGCGGCCCCACAGGTCGGCCAGCGAACCGGTGGTCAGGAGCAGGGCCGCCAAGGTCAGCGAGTAGGCGTCGATCACCCACTGCAGGTCACTGAAGTTGGCCTTCAGCGAGGTCTGAATCGACGGCAGCGCGACGTTGACGATCGTCACGTCCAAGAGCAGCATGAACGTGCCGGTACAGACGGCGATCAGGGTCCACCACTTACGGGCCATCAGCCAGCCAAGGCTACTGTGCGGCTGGGACGGCTAGCCCGGGCGCGGTCGAGGCGCTGGGCACGCTACGGACGACCGACGCGGATCGTGAACTGCGCCGAGAAGGGGTCGCCGGGACGCGCGAACCGCAAGCCCTCTCCGGTCCGCAGAGCATCGACCGGGGCGGCCATCGGCTCGAAAGCGATGAACGTCGATTCGTCCGGCGCATATACCTGCGCCACCGGATACCCCTCCTCGTAGCGGACCTCCAAGCGGCGCCTGGCGTCTGCCACCGCGAACACCGGCGGCGCGCCGCTCAACTCGTCGAAGCTGTCGTCGAAGGTCCGCTGGCCGAGCTGGCCCGACAGCCGCCGGGGCTCCAGGTCCTCGTGCTGTCCAGTGGGAATGCCGCGCTGATCGAGGATCGCCCGGCGGCGGACCGGAAGCTCGAGCTCCCACGCCGCCCGGGGTCCCCCGGGCAGGGTCAGATAGGGGTGAAAGCCAAAGGCGATCGGGACCTGATCCTCTCCGGTCGCAGTGACCGTGAGCCGCACTGAGAGCTCTCCGTCCCGCACCGAGGCCTTGAAGTCCAGGCGATGAGCGAACGGGAACACCTCCATCAGCTCCTGGTGGGCGGCGTAGTCAAGCGTCGCCTCGACCCAGGCTCGCGTCCCATCCTCACCGACGCCACCTACCTCCCAATACGGGCAGGCGGCGAGCGCACCGTGGATCGGCAGACCCGTGTCGGGGTCGGCCTTCAGCACCGCTGCGGCGCGATCCAGATGAACGCGGTGACCGGCCTGCTCGTACTCCCAGCCGCTCAAGCGGTTCGCCCATGGGTGCAGCAACGGGATGCCGAACGTCGATCTGCGCTCCGCGTACGCCTCAGGGCCACCTCGCTGGCCGAGCAGCTCCTCGCCCTCGTGACGGAGCGAGCTTCCGACCATGCCGAGCTCCGGCAGAAAAGTGGCCTGAAGCGTCCCGTCAGGGCTGAGGAGCCGCACGGGTGCGCCCGACTCGGTCACACCGCCTGACCGAGGGCGTCGAACTGCTCGTCGGTCAGCTCGATCTGCGCGGCACCCAGGTTCTCTTCCAGGTGCTCCACCGACGAGGTGCCCGGGATCGGCAGCATCACGGGAGAGCGCTTGAGCAGCCAGGCCAGGGCCAGCTGAGACGGAGAGGCTCCTTGCTCGGAGGCGATCCGATCGAGCGGACCACCGGAGTTGGCCAGCTCACCGGTGGCCAGCGGGAACCAGGGGATGAAGCCGATGTCGTGCTCCTCGCAGTACTCAAGGACATCCTCCGACTGACGGTTGCCCAGGTTGTACAGGTTCTGGATGGTGGCGATGGGGGTCAGCTCCTGAGCCCGCTTGAGCTCCTCGACGCTGACCTCGGAGAGGCCGATGTGATGGATCAGCCCCTCTTCTCGCAGCGCTACGAACTCGCCGAGCTGATCCTCCAGCGGCACCTTGGGATCGATGCGATGCAGCTGGTAGAGCTCGATCCTCTCCAGGCCCAGGTGACGGAGGCTGAGCATGCACTGCTGGCGCAGGTACTCGGGGCGACCGACCGGCGTCCATTGGCCGGGTCCCTGGCGCGTGAGCCCGGCCTTGGTGGCGATCACCACGCCGTCTGCGTACGGATGCAGGGCCTTCTTGATCAGTTCCTCGGACACGAACGGCCCATAGGAGTCGGCGGTGTCGATCAGGTCAACGCCCAGCTCGACCGCCCGGCGGAGCACCCGCACGGCCTCCACGGGATCCCTGGGCTCGCCCCAGACACCCTTCCCTGTCAGCTGCATGGCGCCGAACCCGAGTCGGTTGACCCTGGTCTCGCCGCCGATCTCGAACGTGCCGGAGGCAGATACGAGCGTGGAGGACATAGCGGTTCCTTTCCGTTCAGGTTCGAAGTCGACTGTTGGGCTTTTCCGGTCCGAGACTCATCTAAGCACCGGGGTTAGGACGCGGACGTGCGCGACTGGCCGCCCGTCCTGCGGGTAGACCAAGGTTGAAGCTCAACAAGAGCGTGAGGAGGCTCTGGCTGAGCACGATGAAGCCCGCCTTTGAAGGGCCAGCGAAGCCCGTGCGCAGCGGCGCGCGGGCTTCGTCACGTCTGGCAGATAGGGCACCAGTAAGTCGTGCGCCCGCCGATCCGGCCGCGGTGGACCGGGGAGCCGCAGCGGGGACAGGCTCCATCCGGCAGGCGGGCGGGAATGAACTCGCCCGTGTGCGCCCCGCCGCGCCGAATCGCCTGGCGTACGGCCGCGCGGATCTCCCGACGCAGCCGGTCGAGCTCGTCGTCGCTCAGACTGCCGGTCAGCCGGGTGGGAGCGATCCGGGCCTGCCAGAGGGCCTGGTCGGCCAACAGGTTTCCCACCCCCGCGATCGCGCCCTGATCGAGCAGCCGCGCCTTGATCGGCGCTCGGCCGGCTCCGATCACCCGTCGGAAGGTGCCACGATCGACCTCGGCCGCATCCGGTCCCACATGGCTGAAGTCAGGATTCAGCACGGCCCGGCCCAGGCGGCGCCGGTCACGCAGGGCGAAGCGCCCGCCGTCGTCGAAATCGACGGCAAAGCGGTCCCACCGGGGGTGCGGAGGCAAATCGCCCAGCACGATCCGACCCGCCATCCCCAGGTGCAGGCCGAGCGTCGGTCCCTCTCCCCCGTCCGTCTCGAGCCACAGGAACTTGCCCCGGCGGTGAGCGCTCGTGACGCGGTGCCCGGCCAGAGCGCTGTCCAGTTCGCCGGGCTGGCGCGGGCGGGTGACGTAGGTGTCGTGGTCATCCACCCGCGCGATGCGCCGGCCGATCACGGTCTCCAGGGTCTGGCGGGCGCGCTCGGCCTCGGGAAGCTCAGGCATTCTGGGCCCATTGCAGGACCAGGTCCGGACGCTGCTCAGGGATCCAGTGGGCCACTCCCGGGACAATCTCCAGCGTCAGATGAGGCTGTCTCGGCACGGGCCCGGCGACAGCGCCGATGGTGACCAGGTCCTTGGCTCCCGCCAGCAGTCGGGTCGGCACCTCCAGCCGCCGGCCCGCAAATCGTCCGCGCGCGGCGGCGGGCAGGTCCTGGGTGAGAAAGCTCCGGTACATCTGCACGGTGGTGGAGGCGGGCGTCTGGCGGGCAAACAGCTCCACATCCTCCCGGCTCAGAGGATCGTCGCCCCGGCCGGACTGAAGCAGGCGGCGCAGCAGCGGGTTGGCCACCCGCGGGCCTACGACCGGCAGGCTCAGGGGACCTTGGTAGGCCAGGAACACGGCGAGGAACCGTGGATCCCGCCCCGACCAGGGGTGGGGGATCGACATGGTGAGCATGCGCTCGAAGCGCTCAGGGGCCTGGAGGGCGGCCAGGAACCCGGTGTAAGCACCCCAGTCATGCCCGACCCAGGCGACCCTCTCCAGGCCGAGTACTTCCAGGAGGGCGAGTAGATCTCGGGCCAGCTGATCCTTGTCGTATCCGCTCGCCGGCCGCTCGGTCCAGCCGTGGCCGCGCAAATCGGCGGCGATCACGCGGTGGGTCGCGGCCAGCGGGCCGATCACGTGGCGCCAGCACCACCAGTGCTGGGGCCAGCCGTGGACGAGCAGGAGCGGCGGCGCATCCTCGGGCCCCGCCAGGGCGACGTGGGTCCGCAGGCCGCCGGCATCGATGTAGTCGTGCCGGACGCCGGGTAACTCGGGGGGAGAGCTCATGACAAGAGCAGAACCTACTCGCCAGCGGATCATCGCCTCACGGAGGAGGCCCGCCCAGCTGAATTTGGACAGATGGACATAGGCCGCCGACCGGGCTTCTTACTACATTCGTGAAGGTTTGGACACTGACACCACGGAGGAAGCAATTGAGCGCGGTAGTGGCGGCGGAGCCAGTTCTGGCTCCCGGCGGATCGATCACTGACGAACCGGTCTTCGAGCAGCGCGGGATCGACCACAGGCTTGGGGGCCGGGGACCGCCGGGTTGACTTTCGGGCGCGGCGGCTCATCCCTGGCCATGTGGCTAATGTGACCGACGTAGGGGTCCGGAAGGATCGCTTACCGTCAGCGTGGCAAAGTGACCTGATGCGGCTAGGTCGGCGTTGCATGCCCGGATACGGAGCCAGCTTCAGATGTGTGGATTTGCCGGTGAATTGACCAAGTCCGGTCCCCCCGACCGGGACGCCGTCGCCCGGATGGCGGCCACGATGGAGTCCCGGGGGCCGGATGGTGCCGGGAGCTGGGACCAGGGCCAGGTGGCGCTGGCCCACCGCCGCCTCAAGGTGATCGACCTGTCCGCCGCCGGCGATCAGCCGATGGTTGATGCCCAGCTGGGCTTGACAATCGTGTTCAACGGCTGCATCTACAACCACCACGAGCTGCGCCGGGAGTTGGAGCAGGTCGGCTACTCCTTCGCCTCGGTCAGCGACACCGAGGTGATCCTCAAGGCGTATGACCGTTGGGGCAACGACTGTGTGCAGCGCCTGTTCGGAATGTTCGCCTTTGCCATCTACGAGCACCGATCGGGTCGCCTGGTGCTGATGCGAGATCGGCTGGGGATCAAGCCCCTGTACCTCGCCGAGGGGCCCGACCGTCTGCGCTTCGCCTCGACGCTGCCGGCGCTCCTGGCCGGCGGCGGCATCGACACGAGCCTCGATCCGGTGGCCCTGCACCACTACTTCAGCTGGCACGCCGTCGTGCCGGCTCCCCGGACGATCCTGAATGGGGTCAGGAAGCTGCCCCCGGCCACGGTGATGACGGTCGAGCCGTCAGGCGAGACTCGCACCGAGCGTTACTGGCGGGCTGATTTCGCCCGCTCGGAGGACCGACGCGACTGGAGCTCGCAGGACTGGGCGGACACGGTGCTCGAGGCGCTGCTCACCGCCGTGGAGCGGCGGATGGTGGCCGACGTGCCGGTCGGGGTCCTGCTGTCCGGTGGACTTGACTCCAGCCTGATCGTGGGACTGCTGGCGCGTTCGGGCCAGCAGGGCCTGAAGACGTTCAGCGTCGGCTTTGAGGACGTCGGCAGCCGGGAGGGAAACGAATTTCGCTACTCCGATGCCGTAGCCGCGGAGTTCGACACCGACCACCACAAGATCCACGTTCCCACCGACCAGATGCTGCCGGCGCTGGACGGGGCGGTACAGGCGATGAGCGAGCCGATGGTCTCCCATGACGCGGTGGCCTTCTACCTGCTCTCTCACGAGGTGTCCCGGTCGCTGAAGGTGGTGCAATCCGGGCAGGGGGCAGACGAGGTGTTCGCCGGGTACTCGTGGTATCCGCCGCTGCTACACGCCGAAGGCCTGGGCGTGGAGACCTACCGCTCCGCCTTCTTCGATCGGCCCCAATCGGAGTTCGCCGAGCTTCTGGAGGCTGACTACCGGGTCGAGGGCGACGTCAGCCAGGCATTCGTGGAGGAGCACTTCGCCTCAGCCGGGGCCGACTCGCCCGTGGACCGCGGGCTTCGCCTGGACACGGAGATCATGCTCGTCGACGACCCGGTCAAGCGGCTCGACAACATGACCATGGCCTGGGGGCTGGAGGCGCGCACACCGTTCCTTGACCACGAGCTGGTGGAGCTGGCGGCTGCCTGCCCGCCGGAGCTGAAGCTGGCCGAGGGCGGAAAGGGGGTCCTCAAGATGGCGGCGCGAGGCGTGGTCCCAGACCTCGTCATCGACCGCCCCAAGGGCTACTTCCCGGTGCCTGCCCTCTCGACCCTGGCGGGGAGCGCTCTGGATCTGGTGCGGGACACGCTCTCCGAGGAGGCGGTGCGTTCGCGCGGGCTGTACCGGCCCGAGCATGTGCGCAAGCTCCTGGCGGCGCCCAACGAGCACCTCACGACCCTGGAAGGGTCAAAGCTCTGGCAGCTGGCCCTGCTCGAGCTGTGGCTGACCAAGCATGGGATCTGACGACATCCCGTTCGACGAGGCGTGGGCGGCTCCCGGGGAACCACGCCCCCACTACCGCGCCATGCTCGAGGCGCTCGACTCGGTGGATCTGGGGGAACTGCACGCCAACCTGTCCGGCCGGCTGTCGTCGGCCGGCGTGACGTTCGGTGAGGACACGTTTGCCGTGGATCCGATCCCCCGGTTGCTCACCGCGGACGAATGGGAGCACCTGGAGCGAGGCTTGGCTCAGCGGGCTCGAGCCCTCAACCACTTCGTGCACGACGCCTACGGAGACCAGAAGATCGTGGCCGCCGGCCTGATCGAACGCCAGGTGATCGAGGAGGCGGAGGGCTTTGAGCCCGACCTGGCCGGGCACCTGCCCAGGCACCCGTGGCCGGCCGCGATCATCGGGTTCGACGTGGTGCGGGACAGCACGGGGGAGTTCCTCGTCCTAGAGGACAACCTGCGCACGCCGTCTGGCTTCAGCTACGCGATCGCCGCTCGCTCGGCGCTCGTGGCCGTGCTGCCCAAACAGGTGCCCCTCCCCCGTCCGATCGAGCCGGTCACCTGGGCGCTGCTTCACAGCGTCATGCAGGCAGCCTCTCCCCGGGCCGAATCACCCCAGATCGTCGTCCTCACCGATGGTCCCGAGAACGTGGCCTACTACGAGCACGCGCGCGCCGCCCAAGCTCTGGACGCCATCCTGGCCACCCCTGACGACCTGGTGCTGGCGGGCTCGGAGCTCAGGGTCCGCCAGGCCGATGGCCCGCTCACCCGGGTGGATGTGGTGTACCGGCGCACCAACGAGGACCGGATGTGCGACGAGCAGGGCCAGCTGACTACGGTGGCGGCCAAGCTCGTGGAGCCGTGGTTGGCGGGCAGCATCGGCCTGGTCAATGCGTTCGGAACCGGAATCGCCGATGACAAGCTGGTGCACGGGCACGTGGAGGACTTCATCCGGTTCTACCTGAGCGAGAATCCCGTGCTCCGGTCGGTCCCGACCACAGCGGTGGTGACCGAGATGGACGGGATCCTTGGTCGCCTGGACGACCTGGTGGTCAAGCGCCGGCACAGCTCTGGCGGCGTCGGGGTCGTGATCGGACCGCACGCGCGCGCCGATGACCTGGAGCGGCTGACCGATGACCTGCGGGAGAACCCGGCCGAGTACATCGCTCAGCCGATGGTCATGCTCTCCCACCACCCGACGGTGATCGACGGAAAGCTCCAGCCTCGGCACGTCGACCTGCGGCCGTTCTCATTCGCCGGGCAGGAGGTGCTACTGATGCCGGGTGGGCTCAGCCGGGTGGCCTTCGGCGAAGGCGCCCTGGTGGTCAATTCCGCTCAGGACGGAGGCGGCAAGGACACCTGGGTGATGGCTCGGGACGCGGGCGGTTAGCTTCGAAGCGACGCTCGGCGAGCCGAGCGCGACCACACCACTGCGTGATCGCCTCCAGCCCGCGCTGGACCCCGCGACGTCGCTCGGCACCGGCGAAGATGACATCATCGGAGCCCTTGGTTCTGGGCAACGAAGAGAACATCGCCTACCCGGCGGTGGGATTGCATCGGCGCCGCCAGCGCGACCAGCCGATCCCGCCCCACGTGGTCGTGCTGTTCGGCGCCACTGGCGATCTGGCCAGCCGCAAGCTGCTCCCGGGACTGGCCCGTCTGGTGGAATCCCGCCTGGCCCCCGAGTTGCGGGTGGTGGGGACCTCGCTGGACGAGAAGACCGACGAGGAGTTCCAGGAGTTCGCCCGGAAGGCGATCACCGAGTTCGCCTCCGGCAAGGTTCCCGAGGCGCAGGTGGAGGAGTTCCTCGCCCGTCTGAGCTACGTGTGCCAGTCGGAGGGCCCGGAGGGCCTGGCCCGAGCGGTGGGCGAGGCCGAGACGCAGCTGAGCGGCGATTCGGTCTGGCGTCTGCACTATCTGAGCGTCCCTCCGCGGGCGGCCCTGGCGGTTGTCGACACGCTGGACGAGGCCGGGCTCGTGGAGCGATCGCGGGTGATCTTGGAAAAGCCGTTCGGCAAAGACCTGGAGAGCGCGATCGAGCTCAACAACCGTCTACACAGGACCTTCAGCGAGGACCAGATCTTCCGGATCGACCACTTCCTGGGTAAGGAGCCGGCGCTGAACATCCTGGCCTTCCGGTTCGCCAACGGGCTGTTTGAGCCGATCTGGTCGCGCAACTTCATCGACCACGTGCAGATCGACATCCCGGAGACCCTGGGTCTAGAGACCCGGGTGGATTTCTACGAGTCGACCGGCGCTTTCCGCGACATGGTGGTCACCCACCTGCTCCAGGTGATGGCGTTCGTCGCCATCGAACCTCCCACCGCCCTCGAACCGTTCGCCATCAGCGAGGAGAAGAACAAGGTGTTCCGCTCGCTGCAGCCGATCGATCCGTCCAACGTGGTCCGGGGGCAGTACCAGGGGTATCGCCAGGAGTCGGGCGTCGACCCCCACTCCGACACCGAGACGTTCATCGCCCTGAAGTGCGAGGTAGACAACTGGCGCTGGGCCGGTGTCCCCTTCTACCTGCGCACCGGAAAGCGGATGGCCGAGGGTGAGCGAATCGTCTCGATCGCCTTCCGCGAGGCTCCCAAGAGCATGTTCCCGAGCGGCTCCGGACTGGGGACCTCCGGCCCAGACCACCTGACCTTCGACCTGGCCGAATCCTCGCGCATCTCCCTCTCCTTCTACGGAAAGCGGCCGGGGCCCGGCATGCGCCTGGAGAAGCTGAGCATGCAGTTCGCCACCAGCGAGACCGAGGAGGCGAGTGACATCCTGGAGGCCTACGAGCGGTTGCTGCTCGACGCCATGCGCGGCGACCACACGCTGTTCACGACGGCCGAGGGTATAGAGAGTCTGTGGGAGAAGGCGGCGCCACTGCTCGAGGACCCCCCAGCGGTCAAGCCCTATGCGCCCGGCTCCTGGGGTCCGAACGCGGTCCACCAGCTGGTTGCGCCCAACGCCTGGCGGCTGCCGTTTGAGCGGGGTTGGCGCGAGCGCCGCGACTACTAGCCGGTAGGCGCCTGACCGTGAACAGCCGCACTGACCAAGACCGATCCAGGGCGCCACTGGCCGGCCGAGCCGCGCTGGTTACCGGCGCCGGAAGCCCGTCGGGGATCGGCTTTGCCGTGGCCTGCCGTCTGGGCGAGCTGGGAGCTCGCGTCGGCGTGACATCCACCACCGCGCGCATCCACGACCGGGTCGAGGAGCTGGCGGACCGCGGGCTCGACGCGTGGGGCGGAGTGGCCGACCTGACTGAGCGGACAGCCGTCGCCAGCTGGTGACCGAGGCGCATGAGCGCCTCGGTCCGATCACCATCCTGGTCAACAACGCGGGCATGGCCCAGTCAGGCCGGCCCGAGCCGTTCGCCACCGCATTTGCGCAGATCAGCGGCGAGGCCTGGGATCGTCAACTGTCCATCTCGCTCACCACGGCGTTCAATGTCACGCGGGCGGTCGTAGCAGACATGCGGGAAGCCGGCTGGGGACGCATCGTGTGTGTGACCTCGGTGACGGGACCGGTCGCGTCGTTTGCTGGGCAGAGCCCCTACGCTGCCGCCAAGGCGGGCCTGGACGGACTGATGCGCTCGCTGGCGGTCGAACTGGGTCCGGAGGGGATAACGGCCAACTCGGTGGCCCCCGGCTGGATCGCCACGGGCTCGAGCGAGCCTCAGGAACTGCGCGCCGGAGAGTTCACACCGGTGGGACGCCCGGGGAGCGCCGAGGAGGTGGCGGCCGCAGTGGCCTTCCTGGCCGGGCCGGATGCCGCCTACGTCAACGGCCAGTCATTGGTGGTGGACGGCGGTAACACCGTGCAGGAGGACCACGCGCACGGACGCTAGAGCCGCCTTCTTCGCCGGCGTTCGAGGTCGGCGGCTGTGACCACCACGAGGGCGGCCTCCAGCCGCTCGGCCGGCTCGCCAGGCGATGGCCGACACCACCGACCAGAACAGCGGCGTATGGGTCATCCAGCTGTGGTGACGACCCGTGTTCAGCCGGTGCTCCACCCCCAGGCGATCGAGCACGCCGGGAAGCGCTAGATCTGCGTCTGGCAGCACCGCACACACCACCGCCCAGGCCAGGGGCCAGATTTGGCCGCTGGAGGTCCGGGGGCGGGGGCCGAGCAGGACGCCGGTGGCGATATGACCAGAGGGAAGCATGATCAGTGAGGCGGTCGGTTCCCGGCGCCCGCGAGCCAGCGTACGCTTCACTTCGTGACGACGACCTCGACTCCGCCGGTGGGCACGATCGCGCTGCTATTCACCGATATCGAGGGCTCCACGCAACTGGCCCGGCAGGTGGGCGCGCGCTGGCCGGCGGTGCTGGCTGAACATCACCGGCTGGTGGGTGGGGCGATCGAGGCCGGGGGCGGCTGGGTGGACGGGACCGAAGGTGATGCCTTCTTTGCCACGTTCAGCGACCCGGCCGCGGCGGCACGCGCCGCCGCGGCGGCCCTGCGCGCGTTAGGCGATCACGAGTGGCCACCCGATGTGGGCGAGCTGAGGGTGCGGATGGGTCTGCACGTCGGGTTCGTGGAGCGCAACGCGCTCGGCTATGTCGGCCTGGAGGTGCACCGAGCCGCGCGCATCGCCAGCGCCGCTCACGGCGGCCAGCTGCTGCTGAGCGCCACCGCCTACGGCCACGTCTCGGAAACCCTGACTGCCGAGTCGCTGGGCTCGCACCGGCTGAAGGACTTCCCCCAGCCCGAGCACCTGTACTGCGCCGTAGTGGACGGGCGAGGCGCCTCCGCCTTCCCGCCCCCGCGCGTGCAGACGGCCCGGCCCAACAACCTGCCCGCGGGATCAGCTGTGCTGGTGGGCCGCGATATCGAGCTGGGGCAGATCATGGAGGCGCTGGATGTCCAGCGTGAGCGCCTCGTCACCCTGACCGGCCGCAGCGGTGCGGGCAAGACGACACTGGCGCTGACCGCGGCACGGCAGCTGCTGGACAGCTTCGAAGGCGGGGTGTGGCTGGTCGACCTCACGACCGTCCGCGAGGCGGCAGAGGCGGTGCCGGCGATCGCGACCGCCGCCGGAGCTCGCGTGGAGACCGAGGCTTCCGCCACCGGCGCTGTGACCACGCTGCTGCGTGACCGCGGGCGCACCCTGCTGTTCCTGGACAACCTGGACCATTTGCTGGAGGCTGCCCCGGACCTGGCTCGGCTTCTGGAGGCACTGCCCGACCTGCAGATCCTGGCCACCTCTCAGGCTCCGCTTCGCCTGGCCGAGGAGCTCTGCCTGCCTCTCGACGCCTTGGCGGACGAGGCGGCACTGGCGTTGGTGGAACGGGTGGCCCGGCGCCGTAACCCCAGCATCCGGATCGATGAGCGCAACCGGGAGGGGCTGCTGGAGATGGTCCATCTGCTCGATGGACTGCCGCTGGCGCTCGAGCTGGCCGCGGCCCGGCTGGCGCTGCTCAGCCCCCAACAGCTTCTCGACCGGCTCAAGAGCTCGCCGGACATGCTCAAGGACGACCGGTCGGACCGGCCCGACCGCCATCGCTCGCTCCACGCCACGGTGGACTGGAGCCTCAGCCTGCTCGACCCCCCGGCACGCACGCTGTTCACCAGGTTGGGCGCGTTCGCCGGCCCGGTCGAGGTCGAAGACCTGGAGGCGGTGTGCGGGCGTGACGGACTCGACGTGCTGGAAGCGCTGTTTCGCCTGCTGGAGGTGGCCCTGGTGCGGCGGGTGGAATCGGGTGATGGCCGCATCCGCTTTGGGCTGCCCGAGGGTCTGCGACAGATCGCCTCCCAGCAGCTGGATGCTTCGCCCGACGGTGCGCAGTGGCGGCGCGCCCACGCCGCGCGGCAGTACGAGATCATCTGGCCCGTCCGGTTCCTCTTCACGACACGCGCAAGGTTCCAGGCGGCCGTGGATGCCACACCCGAGAGAGCGGCCGCGATGCGCTGGGCGCGGGCGAGCGGTGACCCGATCTTCCGCGCCATCGCTGCGGCGCACGTGAACCTGGCGGCCGACCGCGGCTACGTGCGCGACGCCGTTAGCACGATGGAGCTACTGATCGCAGAGCCCAGCCAGGATCCGGAGCAGCATTCGCTGGAACTGGTAGGACTAGCCTGGGCCCGTTTCGGCGCGGGCCAGATCGCCGACGCGTTGGAGGCCGCCACCCACGCTGTCGAGCTGGCTCCGGGAAACCAGGTTCGCTCCTACGCACTGCTCTTGCGAGGCACTTTGCTGGTGATAAGGAGCGTCGACCTCGACGCTGGGGTGCGAGACACAGACGAAGGCGTGCGGCTGGCGGATCCCGGTGACGAGGCCTACCTGGCCGGGGCGCTGACGCTGAACTCTCAGGCGCACCTCAGCCGCGGCGAGTTCGACACGGCTACCCAACTATTGGAGGAAGCCGAGCGACTCGCCGAGCGCTCGGACGCCGATTTCATCTGGCGTAAGTACACGCTGCGCGGGGACATGGCTGCCATGCAGGGCCGCTTCGCCGAAGCTCTGGAGTTCTACGCTCTCTCGCTCGAGGAGGCCGAGAGGCGCGGCCACCCCATGCAGATCCTGTTCGACCTGATGGGAACCGCGCTCGCGCTGGCCTCCGCGGCCCAGGACGCGGAAGCCATGGAGGTCCTGGCGATGGCCGAGCGGCACGCAGCGGAGATTGGAGGCCAGGCGGGCGCGGCGTTCCACATGCTCAGCGGCGATCAGCTCACACAGGCCACGGAGCGGTTGGGTGAGGCAAACGCCGCCGAGGCCAGGCGGCAGGGCGAACAGATCCCAGCCGCTCAGCGCGTCACCCGCACCTGTGAGCTGTGCCGCGCCGGCGTGCCCAGCGGGTAGACCAGTTCGTGCCCGGTCGTCGGCGTAGGCTTGATCCGTGACGCGGGCCGAAACGCCGCCGGTCGGGACGATCGCGCTTCTGTTCACCGATATCGAGGGCTCCACGCAGCTGGCCCGCCGCGTGGGTGCCGGCTGGCCGGAGGTGCTGGCCGAGCACCACCGGCTGGTGGGCCAGGCGATCCAAGCAGAGGACGGGTGGGTGGATGGGACCGAGGGTGATGCCTTCTTTGCCACCTTCAGCGACCCGGCCGCTGCTGCCCGCGCCGCCGTCAGCGCGCTGCGCGCGATACGCGATCACAAGTGGCCGACCGACGTGGGCGAACTGAAGGTGCGGATGGGTCTGCACGTCGGCTACGTGGAGCGCAACGCGCTCGGCTACGTCGGGCTGGAGGTCCACCGGGCATCCCGGGTCGCCAGCGCCGGGCATGGGGGCCAGCTCCTGCTGAGCGCCACCGCCCACAGCCATGTCGCCGAGAACCTGCCGACTGACTCGCTCGGCTGGCACCGGCTGAAGGACTTCCCGCAGGCCGAGCACCTGTACTGCGCCGTGGTGGACGGCCGAGGCGCCACCGCCTTCCCTCCCCCGCGCGTGCAGACCGCCCGGCCCAACAACCTGCCCGCGGGAACCACTTTCCTGGTCGGCCGCGACGCCGCGCTCGACCGGGTCGCGCAAGCTCTGGATGCCCAGCGCGAGCGGTTGGTCACGCTCACCGGACGCAGCGGCGCGGGCAAGACAAGCCTGGCGCTCTCCGCTGCACGGCAGCTGCTGGACAGCTTCGAAGGCGGGGTGTGGCTGGTCGACCTCACGACCGTCCGCGAATCCTCCGAGGTCACGGCGGCCGTGGCCCGCGGCGTGGGGGCCCGCGGCGAAACGCAAGGCTCGGCATCTGATGCGGCCATCTCCCGGTTGCGCGACCGCGGGAGAACGCTGCTGCTGATCGACAACCTGGAGCACGTACTCGATGCGGCGCCAGAACTCGCGCGCCTCCTGGAGGCGCTGCCGGATCTGCAGATCCTGGCCACCTCTCAGGCTCCCCTTCGCCTGGCCGACGAGCTCCGCCTGCCACTCGACGCTCTCGACGACGGTGCAGCGCTGGCGCTGGTGGAACGAGTGGCCCGCCGGCGCGACCCGGACATCCGCATCGACGAACGCAACCGTGAGGCGCTGCTGGAGATGATCCACCTGCTCGACGGACTACCGCTGGCCCTCGAGCTGGCGGCGGCGCGCTTAGCCCTGCTGTCTCCCCAGCAGCTACTGGATCGGCTGCAGGGCTCGACGGACATGCTCCGGGATG
>Ga0182024_10011190_pt1 | contig 18078 bp, 16 predicted proteins | sample P32metaG_FD_120480 | JGI IMG/M metagenome (GOLD analysis project Ga0182024, IMG submission 120480) | Permafrost microbial communities from Stordalen Mire, Sweden - P3-2 metaG (Illumina Assembly) | ecosystem: Environmental > Terrestrial > Soil > Wetlands > Permafrost | place: Sweden: Stordalen... | reverse complement strand
TACTTTATGCGTCAACTATTCTCACGTCAAGCTTCGTGTCAAGCAGGAATTCGAAAAGGCCGGCAAATCCCGGCAACCGGCGGGTCGCGCAGGCGCAAACAGCCGTTCTCCGCAACCTACTAGACACTACACTGATAGCTGTAAACCCAGGGAATCATCCCGCCGCAACCCAAGTGAGACACTTTCAAGATGATCCGAACGAGTGCCGGCTTGCTGATGTATCGCATCAAAGGTGACGTCTTAGAGGTTTTGTTGGCCCATCCCGGCGGGCCATTCTTCGAGCACAAAGACGAGGGGGCCTGGACGATTCCGAAAGGGGAGCCCGAGCCAGGCGAAGATTTGTTCGCCACCGCTCAGCGCGAGTTCAAAGAAGAGACCGGCATCCGGCCCCATGGCACGTTTACCCCCTTGCGTCCGATCCAGCAGAAAGGGGGCAAGATCGTTCACGCCTGGGCGTTCGAGGGGGACTGCGATCCGAGTGAGATTCAGAGCAACCTGTGCGAGATCGAGTGGCCCCGCAAATCGGGGCACACGATTGAATTTCCGGAGATCGATCGGGCCGCCTTCTTCGATCTGGCGACGGCGCGAAAGAAAATCAAAGCCCGCCAAGACGCCCTGATCGACGAACTGGCGGAACTTTTGAAACGAACCTAGTCTCCTACAACTGCCGCATGAAAGCGACGAGCGAGCTCTTTTCGTTGGCGTCGAGCTTCGTCTCCAGCACGAGGTTGAAGAATTCGACCGTGTCCTCCAGCGTCAGCAGTCGGCCGTCGTGGAGATAGGGGGGCGATTCCTTGATACCACGCAACACAAACGTCTTGATCGGGCCCTGGCTGGTCGCCACCAGATCGTTGATCGTTTGCGTCTTGTAAAAACGTTCGACCTTCAGATCGTGCATCGAGTTGTCGGTATAGAACGGGGCCGGATGGCAGGTGGCGCACTGGGCCTTGCCGAAGAAGAGTTTTTGCCCCTGCATTTCCGGCGAGTCGGCCGCGAACTTTTTGGGATCGAGCTTGCCATCCAAGCCCAGCCCGGGAGCGGGCGGAAAGTCGAGCAGTTCCTGCACCTCGGCCATGAAGTGGACCTGACTGCCGCGTTCCAGCGGATTGATTCCCTTGGCTGAGGCCGACACCTGGTCGCCGTCGAAATAGGCGGCGCGCTGTTCGAACTCCGTGAAATCCTCGATCGTCTTCAGCGCCCGTTGCGAGCCGAAGAGCCGCTGGATGTTGACGCCGCGCAGGCTGGTGGTTTCGATGCGGCGGCGATGGCTCTGCGGCCGGATGTCGCCCACCAGGTGGGCGGCCCCCGACGTGTGCCCATTCACGTGACAATCGAAGCAAGCCACGCCCTGCATGCCGAGTGACGAATCGGTTTTGCGGTCGGCGGTGGCGTTGAACTGTTGTTGTGGGAACTGCGTGACCAGCAGACGCAATCCCTCCAGATCTTTGGAATTGAGGATGCCGGCAAACAGCTCCTGGAAATTATCGATCGAAACGACCTTGCCCTGCGAGACGTCTCCCAGGTCGGTGCGCGTGGTCAGGAAGATGGCCGGCGGGAACTCGGGCAGAAACTGGTCGGGGAGGTCAAAGTCGATGTCGAAGCGCGCCAGGCGGGCAAACTGCTTGATTTGTGCCTGGGTAAAGACCATGCCACCCACAAGTTGCTTGGGGTGGGGCAGAGGCAAAAAGCCCTTGGGAAAAAGTCCCTGGTCGCGGATCGCATCGCTCGACATGCCGGCCAGTTTTTCCCAGGTGACTCCTTCGGCCAGACGGGCCGTCGGACCGACCGAAACCGGCTTGCCGCGGGTCATGGTGACATTTTTGTCGGGGTGCGGAGCCAGATTGTACCGTTCTTCCAAAACCTTCTTCTGGCGGGCCATGACCGCGTCCTTGTCGGCCTTGTCCTTGGCCATCACGGCCTGGAAGCTTTGCTTGCCCAACAAGACCGGTGCAATCTGGTCATAGCTTGACGCGACGCCCTCCTTTGGTTTGGGTTCTTCCGCTTGAAGCTCCCAACGTGGCAGCGCAAAGACCACCGTCACCGCTGCCAAGGCCAGGAGAACCGATCGCCAAGCTCGCGCAATTCTCGTTCGGCTACGGATTTTCATAGGAATTCTCCCCAATTCGCTCAAAGAAATGCCGCGGGTTTCGAAACGCGCTGCGAGCGTCAGTCTGCAACTTCAATGCCTTTTGGCCGGCGATCGACTGATCGCCGGATTTTCGCCGCCCGGGCGAACCGCCGCGCGGCGAGCGATTTCGCACCCCGCCGCCTGGCGGGGGACTGCATGGTGCAAATCTTTCGTCTATCATGACGATTAGCACCGGGCCGGACAAGCATCGGGCTCGAGCAATTCCTTTGACCCGCCAGCAGCAATCCCTACGAGGAGCCAATCGCCATGGGCCATCGCCCAAGAGAGTCCAAAGCTTCGGCCATCGACCGACGTCATTTCCTTGGGCAGGCAACTGCTGTGGCCGGGACGACGGCCATTGTCGGCGCTGCGGGCATGGCCGCCGCCCCCGCGCTGGCGGCGGATGGTCCGGCGGTGGTCAACGGCAAGATCAAGCAGTCGATTGTTTTTTGGTGCTTCAACACGGCGGGCGAGAAATGGGACGCCGATCGAGCCTGTCAGGTGGCTCAGCAGTTGGGCGTGACCTCGATCGAACTGCTTGCCCCCGACCTTTGGCCGACGCTGAAAAAGTATGGCATCCACTGTGCAATCGCGCCGAACGGAATGCCCGGCGCGCCATTCGTGCGCGGTTTCAACAATCCCAAATATCATGACGAGGTGATCGCGACCACCTCGAAGATGATCGACAATTGTGCCGCGGCGGGCGTTCCCGCGGTGATTGCCTTTACCGGCTACAAATGGCGCGATGCCGAGGATCCGAAGAGTGGCGAGATCTCGCGCGAAGAAGGCTTTGACAATTGCGTGGCCGGTTTCAAAAAGATCATCGGCCACGCCGAGAAGAAGAAGGTCGACATCTGCATCGAGCACCTGAACAGTCGCGTCAGTTCGCATCCGATGAAGGGGCACCCGGGCTATCAGGGGGACGACGTCGATTATGTGGCCGAGATTTGCCGCAAGGTGGGCTCGCCACGCATGAAATTGCTGTTCGACATCTATCACGTGCAGATCATGAATGGCGACGTGATTACCCGGTTGGACCAGCACAAGGACGTGATCGGACACATCCACACGGCCGGCAATCCGGGGCGCGGCGAGTTGGACGACAACCAAGAGATCAACTATCCGCCGATCATGCGCAAGCTGCTCGATATCGGCTACACGGGTTTTGTGGGCCAGGAGTTCATTCCCACCCGCGATCCACTGGCCGGTCTGCAGCAAGCGGTCCGCCTCTGCGACGTGTGAACCGCGGCCGCTGACGTTTTTGTCGGGGCACCGGATTTGGCTCCCAAGCAAGCGGATCGCCGTCGGTTGGGTCCGCATGCCTGGGCTGCGGGCATTCGCGCAAGGAATCGCCGCTATGGACGGCCAATCCGAGTCGAGCGGCGCGGTCGTCCATGGCCGGATCAAGCAGTCGATTGTCTTTTGGTGCTTCCATACGGCCGGTGAGAATTGGGACGCCCAGCGGATGTGTCAGATCGCCCGACGCTTAGGCGTCACGGCGATCGATAGCGTCCCCACCGAGCTTTGGCCCATCCTGAAAAAACAGGGCGTCGACTGCACTCTCGCACCGAGCGGTATGACCGGCGCTCCCTGGTCGCGCGGTTACAACAACCCCAAATACCACGCCGAGGTGATCGCGGCACAAACGCGGATGATCGAGCATTGTGCCGCGGCCGGCGTTCCCGCGGTGATCGCCTTCACCGGCTACAAATGGCGCGATGCCGATGATCCGAAGAGTGGCGAAATCTCGCGCGAAGAAGGCTTTGATCACTGCGTGGCCGGCCTGAAAAAGATCATGGGCCTGGCCGAGAAGAAGCAGGTCAACATCTGCCTTGAGCACTTGAACAGTCGCGACCATTCGCACCCGAGGAAAGGGCATCCGGGCTACCAGGGGGACGACATCGATTATGTGGCCGACATTTGCCGCAAGGTCGGCTCGCCACGCCTGAAATTGCTGTTCGACATCTATCACGTGCAGATCATGAACGGCGATGTGATCCGCCGCCTCGATCAGCACCAGGACGTCATCGGGCACGTCCATACGGCCGGCAATCCGGGACGTGGCGCGTTGGACGACAACCAAGAGATCAACTATCCGCCGATCATGCGCAAGCTGCTGGAGATCGGCTACTCCGGTTATGTCGGTCACGAATTCATTCCAAGGGGCGATCCGCTGGCCAGCCTCGAGCAGGCCGTCCGACTGTGCGACGTGTGAGTCGGGGCCGGTGATTAGCGGCGGATTGCGACGAACGTTGGTTTGATTATTTGCCGGGCCACTCGTCGACAAACGCCCGCGCGGCCCAGTCGTTCCAGGCTTTTTCGAGCCTGCCGGCGATCTCGGCATTCTCGGCGATCAGATCGTGCTGTTCGGTTCGGTCGGCTTCCAGGTCATACAGTTCCCACGGGCCGCGCCATTTTTGCACAAGTTTCCAGCGGCCATCACGCACCGCTTTATTGCCTTCATGCTCCCAAAAAATCGGCTGCGTGCGCGAGAGGGGTTGACCCTCGAACGCCGGCAGCAGGCTGACACCCTCCATGGGCAAGATTGCGTTGCCTTGGAATTGCTCGGGGTATTTCGCGCCGGCAAGTTCGACGACGGTGGGCATGATGTCGATCAAATGCGCGGGCTGCCCTTCGAGCTTGCCGCGGCGGTCGGCCGAGATGCCGTTGGGCCAATGGACGATGAAGGGGGAACTGATGCCTCCCTCGTGTGTGAAGTGTTTGTAGCTGCGCAGCGGAGTGTTGGCGAGCGTGGCCCAGTTCTGGCCCAACAGGACTCGCGATTGCGGGCCGCCGATCGGATCCCCGCCCTCGGTGATGCCCGGAGGCCCCCCCTCGGCATTTCCACCGTTATCGCTCAGGAAAACGATCAGCGTGTTGTCGAGCAAGCCGCGCTGTTCGAGTCCATCGACCAACTGGCCCACGCTTCGATCGAGGCATTCGACCATGGCGGCATAGACGGCCATGATGGCATCGAAACGATCTTGCCGATCGGGCGGGACTTTATCCCAGGCTGGCGAATCGGCGGGGCGGGGGGAAAGGGGCCAACGCGGGTCGACGATCCCCATCTCGATTTGCCGGGCGTGGCGCTCCTCGCGCAGTTTGTCCCAGCCGACTTTGTATTTTCCGCGATAGTGCTCGATCACGTCGGCCGGCGCGCGGAGCGGAAAATGGACGGCCCCTTGAGCGATGTAGAGGAAGAAGGGCTTTTTCTCCGCGCGGGCCTCGTCGATGAATTTCAAACCCCACTCGGTGAACAGGTCGGTCGAATACCAATCTTTGCCGATCTCGGGCGAGTCTTTCGGGATTGCCCGGCCGTTGAGATAAAGTTTGTCGGTTCCGCCATGATCGGCTTCCTTGGGAAAATAGACTTCGCCGAAGGGGGAATTGAGCGATCGGGCGAAGCCGCGCTTCCAGGGAGGCGTGCCGTTTTGCTGGCCGAGATGCCACTTGCCGGTCATCGCGGTGAAATAGCCCGCCTCGCCGAGCACTTCGGGAATCGTGACGCAACGCGGCAACAGCCGGCCGTGAAAGCCGCGCGACTCGGGTATGACCTTGGGATCCAAATGCCCCATGCCGGCCTGCTGTGAATAGAGGCCGGTCAGCAGAGCCGCCCGCGTGGGACTGCAGCGCGGAGTGTTATAGAACTGCGTGAAGCGCAAGCCGGCCGATGCCAGGCGGTCGAGATGGGGTGTGGGAATTTCGCTGCCGTAGCAGCCGATGTCCGACCAGCCGAGGTCGTCGGCCAGGATGACCACAATGTTGGGCCGCTCGGCCGCCTGGCCAATGCCGCAGAGGAGGACAAAGGCACCCAGTAAGCTAAGCATCGTTTTCATCGTGGATCTCGTGTGGCATTTCATGGCGCGGTTTGCTCCACCGGCTTTGGCGGCAGCCAGCCGGCCAAAGGAAACATCAGCCAGTGGGATAGAGCGACGAGATAGACTTCGTATTCGCGAGAGAGTCTGAGCAGTTCCAGCGTCCGCATTTGTTCGAGCTTCAGACTGAGACCGGCAGCCTGCATAGCCGCGGCGATCGCCGGTATGTCGGCCTCAGCCACACGCGTGGGGCAATTGGAATCGATCTGAATCGCCAGCGCATGGGTCAGGTCCTTGAGAAGGCGGACTCCCATCTGGTAGGTAAGCCTCGCCTGCGCCGCGGGCAATCCTTCGCCGCCGACGATCACCAACGTGCTAGTATCCATGATGGTGGCCACGGAAACCAGCCACGATTCGCCCCAGTGTTGTGCCCGATAGAAAGACAATACCGGATGAGCCAGGTGGCTTTGGAGGGTCTCGGCCATCCAGCGCTCGGCGTCGCGCAGATGGCCGCGCAAGATTTCGGCGCGGTCGGGACCGGTGTAGCGGTGCAGCAGGTTGATCGCCACCGGCGAGCCGCCGAGTCGTGAGTGAACGAGTAGATTGTAGACCTCGCGCGAGGCGTAGGCCTGATGCAGCAAGGGCATATAGGTGATGACGAGCCCCAGAAAAATCAGGCCTGACCCGGCCTCGAGAATCATGAACAGCCGGCCGATCGGGTCGGCCGAGGTGACGTCGCCGATGCCCAGGGTCAGGAACGTCGAACCGCTCATGTAGAGCAATGTGCCAAAGTCGGCAGGACCGACCGACGCCTGGAATCGTTGTCCCATCGTGTGGTAGATCAGTGCGAAGGCGACAATCATCAATCCGGCCCATAGGATCAGCAGCAGCATGACCGAGATCGGGCCATAGACGGAGAGAAAGCTCAAACGGAGCTCGTTCTGGCTAATCCGCCGCGCAACGCGCGACCAGAGCCACCAGCTCAAGCGGTTGAACCTGTGCGACAAACGGCGCCACGGAGTCACGGTCCGCGGCAGAATGATGGTGGCGAACCCATCCCACAGGACCGCACCCCAGATCAAAACCCCCAAGACAAACTCACTCGTTGCGATCATGTCGGATTCCACGTTGACCTAAATCTCCGCCGGCGGCAATCGACTGACGGCCGTCTGCGGCGACTCGTTCACTTGAAGCTGAAAGACGTCGGCGCGGGCGTAATGGCCCACGACGTCCAAGTCGAATTTACCCTCGGCGATCTTGGCCCGCTCGATTTCGGCAGTCAGAATCTGCTCGGAGCCGTACGCGGGCTCGACCAGCCACTCGCCCAGCGGCGTGGCGATGCAGCTTCCGCCGCGGATCAGCGGATTTTGACCCCCGCTCGCGCCACCCACGTTGCTGTTGCCCGGCAGATATTGGCAGGCCGACAAGACGAAGCACCGACCTTCGCAGGCGATGTGCCGCATCGACGCGGTCCAAACGTCCCGGTCGTCGACCGTCGGAGCGCAGTAGAGCTCGATTCCTTTGGCGTACATGGCGGTCCGCAACAGCGGCATGTAGTTCTCCCAACAGATGACGGCGCCGATTTTTCCGATCGGCGTGTCGAGAACCGTCAGGGTCGATCCGTCTCCCGAGCCCCAGACGACGCGTTCCAGGGCGGTTGGCATCAGCTTGCGGTGCTTGCCGAGCAGTTGGCCGGCGGGGCTGAAAAACAGCACGGTGCAGTAGAGCGTTCCGCCGCTGCGCTCAATGACACCCGTCACGAGGTAAAGTTGATTCTCGCGAGCGACGCGGCCGATGAAGTCGGTTTCGGCGCTTGGAACGTCGATGGCGCTGTCAAAATAGGCGCGGAATTCCTCGCGCCCTGCGGCGGTGCGAATGCCGAGACTGGTGCCAAACTGCATTCCCTTGGGATAGCCGCCGACAAACGCCTCGGGGAAAACGGCCAGTTGCGCGCGGGCAGCCCGCGCCGTCGCCGCCAGATCGGCGAGTTTTTCGAGCGTGCCCGGTGTATCGAGCAGCAGCGACCCGGCCTGGACGACGCTGGCCACGACGCGGGATTCTTTGTCGTTCATGGAGCTCTCGTCCGCATGATGATCGTGACTATCAACCGGTTCTGCCACAACGCAGCGGTTTACTTGCTGGCGTCCGCGAACCAGTCACAAGCGATTGCCTTCTGAATCTTGGCGGCCAGCTTGGGGGTGATTTCGATCCAGACGGCCGGTTCGTCCGGGAACGTGAAACGGACGCGGTTGAAGAAAATGAATCGCCGCACTTGGCTCACCTGCATATCCGACCAGGGGATGAACAACGGCGGATGACCGAATCGGAAGGGAAAGAAGATCGAGAATCCAACCCCTTCCTCGTTGGCCGTCAGTTTCAAGATACCGTTATAGCTCACTGCGCTCTGGCGATGCATGGCGGCGCTGCGAAATCGCCACGTAGTTCCGGAGATTGGGTCCGAGCTTCGGTAACGCCTGACAAGTTGCCGCCAACCGCCGAAGAACGAGAGCGCAAAAGATCCCAGGCACCACGAGAACGGGAAGGCAACCAGAAATAGCGAATCCGCCCAGGCCGGTATTGCGATCGGGTTCACGGGCCGCTCCTCGGTGAACCTACTTCTTCACCGCGCGAGCGTATTGGATCGGCAGAAGCTCGGCCGCATTGGCACAACGCGACCATGGTGAGAACGCCACGCCATTAGGGCTGGGCGTTATGCTCAAGCAGGATGCCGGTGTACGTCGCCTGCTCGTCGCGGCGGGCCTGCTCGCGATATTGGGCCGGAGAGGGAGTCACGTAGTAGGGGGAAGGTCGGTTGGGCGGAAGCCAATTCATGTTGCCCAGCGTATTGAGCGGATAGTAACCGCGGGCTCCGAATCCAAAGCCCCCGTAGCCGAGGCCGCCCAGCCCATAGCCGAGTCCCCCATACCCGAGGCCACCATATCCGAAGCCGCTGTAGCCGAGGCCGCCATAACCAAGGCCCCCGTATCCGAGTCCGCCATAACCAAACCCGCCTTGGCCGTAGCCACCGAATCCGAAGGGCGAAAAGCCGCCATAGACGGCAGGATACTGCGGATAGAACGACGGAGCGGGGGGCTGTGGATAAGCCGGATAGATCGGATACTGCGCCTGCGCTCGGGCAGTCGTGCAGCAGAGAACGAGCAACATCCCCAGCAGAACGCGGGTCATTGCCGCCACCAGTCCCTTCCCATGATGTTGCCGACGATCTGATCGTTCTGCCACGCGCGCTGATCGACGACCGGCAGCGATCGATACTTCTGGAGCATGGCTTGCCGGAATTGGGCTTTTTCGGGCTCGCTCATTTCGCGAAATTGCGCCAGGCCATCAAGGCGCTGCAAATCTTGCCCGATGATGATCTGAACCACGGCATCCTGTTTCCATCCATCGCGGCCGTAAGGATCGAGCTTGAGATAGTCGTTGATCAACCGGGTTCGGACCGCGGCCTTGTCGGTGTCGTTCTGGACCAGATACTGTCGAAACAACTGCTGCTTCGCGGCGTCGAGGGTTTCCAGTCGGCTTTGGGCCGCTTGAATCTGATCGAGGATCACATGCTGTTGTTGCATGAAGATTTGCTGGGTCAGCGACGCCTGCTGCTGAAAGAGTTGCTGCCCGTAGTTGAACGGGCCATAGCCGAACCCAGTATTGAGACCGCCGTAACCAGCGTAGGGACTGTACGCGAAGCCACCGTAGGGACTGCCGAAGCCGCCGTAGCCATAACCGCCGTAAGGGCTGAACCCATTGCCGCCGTAAGGACTGTATCCTCCGCCGCCGAAGGGTCCGTTCCAGCCGCCGAAGCCAAACGTGCCGCCGATTTGCACGTTGGGTCCCTGGGCTTTGGCAATGGTTGACGCGAGCGCAAAGGTCGCGACAACCAGAGCAATCGTTCTGACGACACGAGTCATAGCTTGCCCTCCCTCACTTCGATTTCTCCGCTCCCGCCAAAGACGGCAAGAGCGGAAATCCGTTTTGCACGGCTTCCGCCCATCATTCTCTACTTTTCGCGGCCGGTTGGCAAATTGGGCCCCCGTCTGGCCGACGATTGGTCAGCCGCGATCGGCCCTCCGAGCGTCTCTTGCGGCTTGCGGCTTCGCGCCGGGCAGGCAAAAATCGAGCTCCCAATCACCGTGCATCGAGCGACCGCATCCCTTTCATCGCGAAGCAGCCGATGATCCGCCGAACGGAAGCTATGACCACCCATTCGCCCCCCAGCCCGAGCGATCAAGAGCTTGCGCAGTTGCGCTCGCTGGAAGCCCGAATCAACGCGATTCTTCCTCCGCGCTACCAGGGCTGCTTCGAGGACGTGCCCCCCAGCTCGATGGGTTCCGCCCAGCTCAAGACAGGCCCCGATGGCCAGATTGCCTGGGACGAAATCTGGACAACTTTCTGTCATCTGGCGCTCGCCGGCGGCCCCCCCCATCGCGGCACCTTGCTCGAGGCGGTGTCGGCGGAAGAAGCGACGGCTAATTCCGAACGGCAGCAGCGGGTGGTGGCGGAGATCGAACGAGCCATCGGCTTGACGACTGAGCTGCGTACCGTTCCCAGTCCAACGCCAGGTTGGGTGGGAGTGCGTTGCGAGACCGCGAACCTGGCCGGGTGGTTGGTGCGAGCCATCGTCGCCGAAAATATCATCGCGCGACGCGACGGCAACGCCCTCTTCGTCCCCGCCGGACCGCGATTCACGGTCGAGAAAGAAATCAAAAACGTCGTCACCAGCCTGGCGAAGACCTGCCATTACCTGCTCGACCATCTGCCGGCCGGCCGCCGGCCGACGGGTTTGGACGGGCGACTCGTCGAGCCGGCCTCGCACGCGGAGATCGCGGCCTCGCCGACGGCGTATCTATCGGCCGCGAGCGAGTTGGGTCACGGCATCCGGCAAGCGACGCGGCTCGACACCACCCCTGGCAAATCGCAGGGTTGGATCGGCATACAATGCGTCAGCGAGGAGATGTCGGTCTGGATGTTGCGCGCCATCGCGGTTGAAGACGTGCTGGTCCGGCGCGAAGGCGATCTGCTCTGCGTCCCGGTCAGCATGCATCCCGATCGGCGGCAGGGGACGGACCGGGTGCTTTCGATCGTCGAGCAGGCATATCGGTTGTGGTCTGTGCATGCTGCCCAAGGGGACGGCTCGCGCGGATAACCCCGTTTCGGTGGCTCGGGAGGTGAGGCACGGCCGCCGCAATGCTCGCGTTTTGCCTGCTTTTGCCGCGGCGCGCGGTTTGCGTGCGAGCGGAGGGTTTGATAGGCTAACTCCGCCGAGTTTCTTGATTGAGTGACGCCGACCCGATCGGGCCATCCGCGTCCCAATCGACACCGACGTCTCTGAAACGATCAACGAAGGAGCAATGATGCGCCGCCGCTCGCTTCTGGCAATCCTGTGGTTTGCCGGCTTTCTGGCCGCCGGCGACTGCTGGGCCGCCGACGGCCCGTCGGTTAAGCCGCAGCCTCGCGGTGTGCGACCGAGCCGGGCAGCACAAGCTCTACTCGTAGCCGATGCGCCGGCCCGAACGGTCGAAATGGTAATCGACTATGGCGACGGAGTGCAGGTTCGATTCACCGCCTTGGCGTGGCGCGAGAAGATGACGGTGCTCGATGCGGTGACCGCCGCTTCGGCCCATCCGCACGGCGTGAAATGTGTCTGGCGCGGGGCCGGCAGCAATGCGTTTGTCACGCAGATCGGCGACGTCAAGAACGAAGGGGGCGGGGAAAAAAGCCGGAATTGGCTCTTTTCCGTGAATGACAAAGAGAGCGAAGTTGGCATCGGCGCCAGCACGCTCGCGGCTGGCGACGTCGTCTTGTGGCGGTTCGGGACCCCAGACAATATTAACAACTAATCGAAAACCGGCGGACAGCGCCGAGCTGCAACAGGAGATCAAAACGTGAAGTTCAATGAGATCGCATCGCGCGGGGCACTGGTTGCCCTGCTGGTGGCCGTCGGAGTCGCCAGCCGATTGGCCCAAGACGTTTGTCCCTGGCTTCCCCCCAATTTCCAGGCGGTGGCTGGGACGGCCCTGTTCGCGGGCTTTCTATTTCGATCGCGGGCGCTGGCGCTGTTGGTTCCGTTGGCCGCCATGTTGATCAGCGACCAGGTGATCGGCGGTTACGACCGGGTGGTGATGATCGCGGTCTACGGCTCGTTGGCCCTGCCGGTGCTGTTTGGCAATTGGCTCGAGCGGCGGCTGTCGGCCACGCGCGTAGTCGGCGCCGCGGTCGCTTCGTCCGTGTTGTTTTTTCTGCTTACCAATTTGGCCGTCTGGTCCGCCTGGTATCCGCACACCACCGAGGGTCTCGCGCGCTGCTACCTGCGGGCGGTCCCCTTTTTCGCCTATACTTTTGCGGGCGATCTCTTCTTTGCCGGCAGCTTGTTCGGTGTTTATTGGCTGGCCACCGCCGCGGCCCGGCGCAAATCGGCACTCGCAATTTGTGTCCGCGGCGCTGCTTGACAGATTCCCGTCCAAGGTTAAACTCCTGCACGTAGAACGTGCGTTGGTGATCGGCCGCCGCAAGCTGTGGCGGCCGACAAACAGGGAATCCGGTGAAATTCCGGGACGGCCCCGCCGCTGTAACCGAGCGTATCGGTCAGTCCATTCTAGAAAGCCATTGTTGCCCGTATTCGGCGCTGCCGGTGCGGGAGGCGAGAAGGCAGGACTGACAAGTTCGGGAGTCAGAAGACCTACCAGCGCTTAACTGGTCCATTCTCCGCGAGGGCGGAGGCGACCGCACTTGAGCGTTTCTCTATAGGACCCGCTAACGGCCCGCCGGTTTGTACTGCCCCTTTGCGCATGGGTGCGCGCTCTGATTGCCGATTTTTGCATCGGCAGACGCGCGCCAGTCGCTCGCGGTGCGCCTGCATCCCGACCGGACGCGGCGGTGGAAAAAATCATGCACAGCCAAGGTCTGTTGTTTGGACGAAATCAAAAAATCGAGCAGTCGGCTGGCGTTCTTTCGCGGCGACTGCTGATCGTGGCGGCGGTCTGCTGCGGCGCCCACGTTGCGAGTGCCGGTCCCTATTCTCCGGCACCGCCGGCGGCCAACAGCGACGCCGTGAACGCGTCGAATCCTTCGATCGTCGAGTGGGCTTCAGGATATCAGAACTACGTCGAAGGGAGTCCGATCAGCGCCGCGTACACCAATCCGACCGAATCGCTCGGGGCGTTCAAAGATAACTCTGCCGATGTCACGGAATTGGGCGACGGTGGCCAAATCACGTACACGTTTCCCGAGCCGATCGTGGCCGGCACCAGTGGCTTCGACTTCGCGGTGTTCGGCAACGCTTTCGAGTCGACCTACGAGAAACTGGCCTACGTCGAGGTTTCGCCCGATGGCCAGAACTGGTACCTAATGCCCAACTACGACTTGAATCCCAGTCCCGTTGGCACGTATGGGCTGACCGATCCGACGGACATTCAAGGCTTGGCCGGGAAGTATCAATTGGGCTACGGAGTAGGATTCAATTTGAGCGAAGTTGGGTTGGCCAGCGCCGAATATGTGCGGATTATCGATATCATCGGCAATGGTACCGAGAAGGACTCGAATGGCGACCCGATCTATGATCCCTACCCGATGGACAACGGCTTCAACGTCGACGCGGTCGGGGTGATGTCGGCGGCTCCCGAACCGAGCTCGATCATTTTGCTCGTCATCGGATTAGCACTGCTTGCTGCCGGGCGGTGGCGAAGCCTTTTCATCCCAAGCGGCCTCGGCCGTCGTTGAACCGCGCCGTTCGGATAGTAGATGGCGCAAGGCCGGGGGCATGCGTTCTCTTGTCGGCTGCCTCGCAGTCGGGCTCGGTAGTGACAACGGGCCAGTTGGTGCAATGGTGAGAGGGCCCGGCGCGTGGAAAAGCGCGTCGGGGCCGTCCACCCGCACAACCGCATCGCCATGCGATCGGGCCGGAAATCGTCGGCGGGTGCCCGATTCTTGTCGTTCTGGCTCTCCGCGAACAACACGAGCTTGGCACAGACAAACACCGACGCTCACGCGCATTGCGCTCGCAACCGCCTGCGACGCCACGCGACCGCGCCGAGCCCCAAGCCCGCGGCACACATCAGCGCCAGACCAGTTGGCTCGGGAACCGGCTGAACGACGATGTTGTCCAGGGCGAAGTAGCCCGGCGTATTCATGCCATAGACACCGTTGTCCGACGAAGCCAACTCGAAGTACAAGGTCGTGGCGCCCGCCAAGGTCGACCCCAGATCGAGCGTGGACCAGGTTTTGACGATGTCCGAACCGTTGGCCAGGTCGAAGGTATAGTAGTTCGGAAGGACCTGTCCCTCGGCGTTCGCACCGTAGACATAAAGGTCGAAAAAGTCTCCAGACCCGAACATTTTCGAGCCGTTGATGCCTTCCTCCATCGAGAGATAAGCATAGGTCGTGTTGGTTACTTCCAAGCTATCGATCTGATAGCCGGTCGGAAGCGTCACCTCCGGCAGCCACGCGCCGAGCTGTGCGGCCGTCAGGGCGGTTGGTTTGGTCGGATCGAACTCAAACGTCTGGTCGGAATAGGGATTCGGGTTGATATCCAGGTAGCCGTATGCGACGGCATAATTGTCGGCGGCGCCGTCGAGCCCGGGCCCGGCGCCGACCCCGGTGATCGCGGCATACTGATTCGTGAAGGTGCCGTCCGTGGTGTCATTGACGTTCGAGTAGGCAAATCCGCTCCAACTGTCATAGGTCGTGTCGTAATTGTTGACGAGCTGCACCGCTCCCGGCGACCCCGACGCAAACGTGCCGAGCGAGCCGTCGCTGCCGTCATTTTCGACGATCGACTGCGCGTTTGGCATCGGGCCCGAGGCAGAGGAGTTGGGCGCCAAGGGCAAATCGTTGAAATCGACCGTCTCGGCTTGCGCGGGCCACGCGATCAAAGCGAATACGATCGCCGGCACGTGAAGGCTGCTCAATACGCGAATCGGTTGCAGCATGGGAAAACGGCTCATTGAAAGGTCTCCCGAGGTTTGTGTTTCAGGTCTGATACAGGGTAAGAAGAGTCTCGACTAGGGGAGTCGCCGGCAGGTGTTTTGACCGTGAGTCATTCCGCGATCATCGTGCGCGGCTCGCGGCAACATCGGTCTTAGAACGGATCGTCAATCACCTCATTTCCCGCCCGCGAACAAAGCGCGCCCAACGGGTACGGATCCATCGTTTCCGAAAGAAATTGAACGGAACCGTCGGCCAACAGCACAAAGGCGCCGCCGGCGTGGTAGCTGCTGATCTCCTGCCCGTAGTCGTAGAAAACGTATTGCGGCGCGAACGCGGCCGGGGTGTTGATTCGAGCCAACTGGTTGAAGTAATTCCTTACGCTGATCCACATCCCGCTCTCTCCCTCCGGCGCTTCGCAAATCTGAACCGTCTGAGAGGGACCGTCGGTGATCTGCATCAGCGAAACGTTACTCGCGAGGATCATCACGCCGCGCTCTGGGTTGTTCGACACCGTCGGCGCTTCCAAGCCGTCGTCCCCATCCATCCCGCCGTAGTCGCTGCGCGCGTAGGGGGGGGCCGTACTTGGCGTGTCCGGCGACTGCCGGTAAAGGCTGGAGTGAACCGATGTCGGGCAGATGAATTCCGGCAGAATCGTCTGGCCGGCGGCCAGATTCGAAGGGTCGGTATACGGGGCAGTCGGATTCAGCAAGTCAAACACTGGCTGCTCGCCAAGGAACGGCAGCACCGATGCGCTCCAGCTCAAACTGGCAACGTTCGGCGCCCAGCCGCCGCGCGGAAATGTCGTATGCACGTCGTGATAGGCGTGCAGGGAAATCCCGATCTGCTTGAGGTTGTTCTGGCACTGAGCCTTGCGCGATGCTTCGCGGGCCGACTGAACCGCCGGGAGCAACAGCGCCATCAGAATCCCGATGATCGCAATCACGACCAAAAGCTCGACGAGCGTAAAGCCGGTCCGCCTCGTGGTGCCAATTTGCATGGGAAAAGCGCAATGTCAGCGAACGCCCGCAAAGCCTTGCCGCAGGCGCGCAAAATCGCATGACGAAACGACCTGGCAGATCGTCACGAGAGAGGGTGCGCGCAGACTAGAAACGCAGCAAGGTGGAGTGCGATCGCCGCAGTAGCGTTCCTAAATACGATGCGTCCGCATCGCAAAATTACGATCTAGTCCCCGTCCCTCGCGGGCGACTGCGACCACACGTTGGTAGGTCTTCTGACTCTGAGCAGACAGCGACCCGCCTTCTCGCCGATTCCCGTGTGAACCAGCAATGGCTTCAAGATTGGGTCGCCCGTTACGCTCATTACAGCGGCGGGGCCGTTCCGGATTCGCACCGGATTCCCTGTTTGTCGGCCCTTTGAAACCAAAGGACCGACCACCAACGCAACAGCCTGCAAATATACCGTTCGTGGACACGGTGTCAATCCCCGCAATTTCAAGATGGGGCGCAGAGCGCGACAACACCGATGCGGCGTGGTGTGGCGTGCGCTAATGCTTTGCACAACTCGGGGGCCGATGCCGAATTCCGGCTCGCCGTCGAGATCGCGATCGAGCTGCTCCGTTCACTGCAGCAACTGCTCGGCAGGCGGGGTGGTTTGCGTCCAGCAGCGCAGCACTTCCGCCACACTCCAGGCCTGAGCCACGCACCCGCGTGGAGTGTAAGGTTCTTCGGCATCGAAGACTTCGCTGATCGATCCGACGCAGGCCGCGCCCAAATGGGTGGAAAAGCCACTTAAAAACTGGCGAGCTCGCTCGACGTCGTGCGGATGGGTCTTGAGCCAGGCATCGATAAAGGGCCCGATCAACCAGGCCCACACGGTTCCTTGATGGTAGGCCGCATCGCGAGCGCGCAAATCGCCGTCGTACCGCGGTTTATACTCCGGCTCGCCCGGCGCAAGGGATCGCAATCCCACGGGTGTGAGAAGCCGGCGCTGGACGACGTCGACGATCGCCGGCCAACGCTCGGGCGCAAGAACGGGATAGGTCAGGGAGATGGCCAGCAATTGATTCGGCCGCAGCAATGCGTCGTCGCCACCAGGCCCATCGACCACGTCGAACAACCACCCTGTTCGATCGCACCAGAAACGCTGGTTGAAAGATTGACGAGCGCGATCGGCCTCGCGCTGCAGTTCGTCGGCCCCTGGCTGCTGCTCGTCGACACACCACTGGGCGAGCAGGCGGAGGGCGTTGTACCAAAGGGCATTGATCTCGACCGCCTTGCCTCGGCGCGGCGTGACGACCCAGTCGCCTACCTTGGCATCCATCCAGGTGAGCTGATAGCCTTCCTCGCCTTGCCTGAGCAATCCGTCTTTTGGATCGACGCCGATTCCAAATCGGGTGCCACGCAGGTGATGTTCGACAATGTCGCGAAGCACCGGGATCAATTCACGCAGCGTTGTCCGGTCTTCGGTGGCCCGGACATAGCGGTCGATGGCGTGGAAAAACCAGAGCGTGGCGTCGGCCGTATGGTACAAGCCGGCTTGTTCGCCTTCCGGAAAAAGATTTGGAATCAGGCCGTCGCGCACATAATGGGAAAACGTGCGCAGAATGTAGCCCGCCTCGGCAAAGCGACCGGTCGCGAGCGTTAAACCTTCGAGCGAGATCATCGTGTCACGCCCCCAGTCGGTAAACCAATGGTAACCGGCGATGACCGAGCGAATTTCGTCGCCGGCGGCATGAGCCCGCGCGGCGTCGGCCACGCGCGTGGTCGGAGTAATGATGAATTGGTCGGCCGCCAGGACCAGTTCGGCGGCCAATCCGGAGCGAGCGTTGCCGTCGGCCTGTTCGATCAAACGTTTTCGCCGGTTCAACTCGCCGGCCAGTGTTTCGTCGGACGTGGCCGCGGTGACGGCTTCCCAGGGTTCGGTCGAGGCCACCAGCGCCATCTGTTGGCCGGCGACAAGCTCGGCACGAAAATATCCTGGCGACCAAAGCACATCGCGATAGGCATAGCCGCGATCGCGCTCCAGGGCATATTCGACTTCGTAAAACGAGCCGCCGTCGAGAACGAAGGCTCCCGCAGGCTGACCGATATACAACCGCAACGGAGGCAGATCGGGGCCGACGATTTCGAAGCGGTCGCCCAAACCCTGCACTTGATAAGGCTTGGACAGGGGGTTGGCGACCGGTGCATCGTGAGGACGGAAATGCAGGCCCGGCCGCAAACATAGCTGGATCTGTCCGGC
>Ga0182024_10011189_pt1 | contig 18080 bp, 16 predicted proteins | sample P32metaG_FD_120480 | JGI IMG/M metagenome (GOLD analysis project Ga0182024, IMG submission 120480) | Permafrost microbial communities from Stordalen Mire, Sweden - P3-2 metaG (Illumina Assembly) | ecosystem: Environmental > Terrestrial > Soil > Wetlands > Permafrost | place: Sweden: Stordalen... | reverse complement strand
TTCATCCGCCTTGAAGCGGTGCAGGGCGAAGCGATCTTCGTGGGTGTAGATGGCGACGGTGCGCACGCCAAGTTCATGGGCCGAGCGAAAGACGCGTATGGCGATCTCGCTGCGATTAGCGACAAGCAGTTTGCGGATGGTGCGGGTCATGGTGGGTTCCAGATACACTTCCATCGAGGAGCCGAAGCTGGTAGAATAAGCATATTGAGGAAAGTGTGGCAAAAAAAAGGAAACAATCCATGCCAGACGAAATTCGTCCAGTGAGCCAAAATTCCGTGGCCGCACCGAATCCAACGCAGATCCAAGAGGCGTCTTCGGCGGAGCAACCTCAACGGCCCTCCAAGCCACCCATCTTGCTGGACCCTGACCCCAAAAAGACTGTAGGCCCTGGCCACGTCATGTATGGACAGGATCCCCTTCTTCGGCAATCCGGGCCGGCGGTTGGCGACGAGTGAGTTCGGATGAAGTCTGCCGTCTGCAAGAAATCCGGGTTCTCGGAAGTGCTTTTAGCCCAATTGGAGTGAAGCCATGTCCCATGAAACAAGTCATACGCCGGCACCCATTCCGGCTCCGGAGCAACCGCAACAGGCTCGGCCAACAGAGCAACCACACGTGCCTTCCAAGCCGGCAGTATTGGTGAATCCTGACCCCAAAAAGACCGTTGGCGCTGGTCACGAATGGCGAAATGCTGCCCCCGGTAGAAGCCTGGTCAACCAAAAGGAGTGAACTTATGTCGCATGAAACAAGTCCTGCAAATCACTCTCTGGTCTCTCTTCCCGCCCCGGGCCAACCGCAGCAAGGAGCGCAGACGGGCCAACCTCAAAGGCCGTCGAAGCCTCCAATCTTGCTGAACCCGGATCCCAAGAAAACCGTAGGATCTGGTCATGTTACGTTCACTGAGAAGGACCCGCCGAAGAAGGACTAATTTTCAGTTCCGTAGGCGGGCTTGTCAGTTGAATTTTCAGCGGCGGTGACGTGATATCGACTTTTGTTGGCTCGGTCTTGTCAAGAAGCTTCCAGAACGGCCAAATCAGCACGGGAATGAGCAGGCACAATAATGCCCGCAAATAGAACTTGTTCGCATTGCCGATATTGCGTGCTTTCGTCGCGACCACTACATCGAGGCGCTCGCAAGCTTCATGCCATTGAGCAATAAAGGTATGCTTGCCCCTCTCTCGATAGGCTTCAACATAAATCAGAGTCTCGTCTACTCGCGGCGGCACGGGGACTTCCGTTGGCTGCCGCGCTTGGACCGCGTAGGCAATGGCCCAAAGAGCGAGGAAAATCGAGGGAAGGGTCAGAAAAATCAGAAATGCATTAGCGCGACTCGCACCAATGAGAGCACCCAACGTTATGATCGTCGTCCCGCCGCCCAAATATCTAATGATTGCGTCCGCCTTTTCGTCCAATTGCGCAAACGCCTCAAGAGATTTTTCATATTTGTCCTTGGCGTAGTCGTACACCCAGTCGTATGGGAGCTCATTTTCAGCGTCAAACTCCTTGCGAAAGTCCACGGCGGCTTTGCATTTTGCTTCGTCCTCAGCGGTCATCACTGGGCCTCGCACCGACCAAAGCCATTTGACCCATTCTGGAACTTTCATGGCCTTGTCTCCGCAATACCGGTGGATCCGAAAACGATTCGGACGGATCCGTATCACGACGGCCAAGATTCACCTTGTCCGTTCGTGCGCGAGTCATTTCCAATTCTCAGCAATTCGCTGCCGCACCCAGGCGCGAAACTGCCGCACCAACGCGTTCTCTTCTAGTTGCCCCGGCAAAGCCAAAAACGGCGGCAAGTCGCTCGCTCGCAGTCCGGGAAACGATCGGCTGGGGCCTTCCTGATACTTGCCGTCCTCGCCAAGAATGAGGAAACGCAGCTCATTTTCGTCGAGCCGCCACACTTCCGGAACCTGGAGCGCCGCGTAGATGCCCATGCGATTCAAGGAGCTGTGCGTTACATCCACCTCGATGGCCAGGTCCGGCGGCGGGTCCGTTTTGAGATCGATCCGACGTTTGGCTCGAACCGCGGGCTCGTTGGCGATCCAGTACGAATTGTCGGGCTCCAATCCACGTTGCTTGAGGCGTTTCCGATAGGTTGTCGATCGGCCCGACTTGATGGGCAACTCCAATTCCTCCGTCAGAACCACAACGAAGCGGCCGAGCATGTCGGCATCGCTCTCGTGTTCCGGCAAGGGGCTCATGATCTCCAACCTCCCCCGGTCATAAGCCAGGCGAATGGATGGCCGCTCGGCAAATACCTTCAATAGCCGGGTATAGGCTTGCCAATCGATATCGTCGAGACGAAGTCTTCGCGCGGGCGGTGCCTCGGCTTGCATCGTGGGAGGTTCAATATCCCGATTCATGATCTCCAGCCTTCCGCGATCATACGTCAACCGAATGGAGCGGCGCTCGGCAAATATCCGCAAGAGCCTGCTATAGGTCCGCCAATCGATGTTTTCCAGCAGAATCTGTCGCGTGGGCAGCGCCTTCGCCTTGGAGGTGGACATGGCTATCTCCTCTCCGACACGTAGGTCAGGCTTTCTAGCCTGACGTTGTTGCGGAGGAAGTCAGGCTGGAAAGCCTGACCTACAAATCAATTCCCATTCGGAGAAACGCCAACGGGCGCGGTATCGGGAATCGGCGGATTCGGGCCGGGAATGACGCCCTTCTTGCTGGAATGGGGACCGAGGATCTCGGCGATCTCTTCTTCGTAAAGTTCTTCCTTCTTCAGCAGGCCCTCGACCAAACGATCCAGATCGGACCGATGATCGTTCAGCAAGTCAAGCGCCTTCTGATCGGCTTCACGAAGCAGCTTCTGCACTTCCTCGTCGATCACGGCCATGGTCGCTTCGCTGAAATCGCGTTGTTCCTGAATCTCCTTGCCGAGGAAGACGTGCTCCTCGCCGACGCGGAAGGACATGGGGCCCAAACGCTCGCTCATGCCCCAGTGGGTGACCATGTAGCGGGCTCGGCTGGTTGCCTGCTTCAGATCGCTCTCGGCTCCGGCGAAGATCTGGCCGTAGACCAGACGCTCGGCCGCTCGGCCTCCCATCATCGACGCGAGCTGGGCCTCGAAATAGCTGACGCCGTAATGCATCCGTTCCTCGTCGAAGCCGTAGAAGGTGACGCCGCCCGCCCGGCCGCGCGGCACGATGGTCACCTTCTTCGGCGGCTCCAGTTCCGGCAGCAGCCAGCCCACCAGCGTATGCCCCGCTTCATGGTAGGCGATCTGCTTCTTGGTCGCCTCCGTGAGCACTTCCTCGCGCTTGGCGCCCATGAGCACGCGGTCGGCGGCGTTTTCGAAGTCCGCCCGCTCGATGCGCATCTTGTTCTCGCGCGTGGCCAGGATCGCCGCCTCGTTCGCCAGGTTGCGCAGGTCGGCCCCGGTCATGCCGATCATCTTGCGGGCGATCTCTTCCAGGTTGACGTCATCCGCCAGCGGCTTGTTGCGCGTATGCACCTTGAGGATGTCCATGCGGCCTTGCCACGTGGGCCGATCGATCGTCACATGGCGGTCGAACCGCCCCGGCCTGAGCAAGGCGGAATCGAGCACGTCGGGCCGATTGGTCGCCGCGATGACGATCACGGTCTCCGTAGGCGTGAAGCCATCCATCTCGTTGAGGATCTGGTTGAGCGTCTGTTCGCGTTCATCGGAGCCGCCGCCGACGCCAGCGCCGCGCATCCGGCCCACGGCGTCGATCTCGTCGATAAACAGCAAACAAGGGGCATTTTCCTTGGCGGTCTTGAACATGTCGCGCACCCGGCTGGCGCCGACGCCGACGAACATCTGGATGAACTCCGAGCCGCTGATGCTGAAGAACGGCACGCCCGCTTCACCGGCCACGGCTCGGGCGAGCAGCGTCTTGCCGGTGCCCGGAGGCCCAATGAGCAGGACGCCCTTGGGAATCTGGGCACCGAGCCGTTGAAACCTTTCGGGGCCCTTGAGGAATTCGACGATCTCCTTGAGTTCGCTCTTGGCCGCGGTCATGTCGGCGACGTCGTTGAACGTGACGCGCATCTTCGCTTTCTCGTAGCGCTTGGCCGGGCTCTTGATATAATTGCCCAGGAAGCCGCCGCTCAAGGGGTCGCGAAAGCGCTGGAAGAGAATGAAGGCCAGGAAGCCGATCATGACGAGGGGCAGCAGGGCGTAGCCGATAAAAGGCAAGACCCACGCGTCCGCTTCTTCTTCGTAATGATAATTGACGCCGGCATCGGACAGATCCTTGGTCACCTGGCCGCTGACCTCGGCGGCCGGTGGAACGATGGCCTTGATCGAGTTGTTGCGAATGTGCTTCTTGAGGTCTTCTTTTTGCTTGTCGGCCAGGCCGTCTTCGAATTCACCCACGATGGTCTTGCCGCGCAAGATGACGCGGGCGAACTGCTTTTCCTGAGCCAGCTTGATGACGCGATTGTAATCGGCGGCCGGCGGCGAGTGGCTCTTGTAGACGAGGAAGACGACGAACGCAAACGCGAGCAGTATGAGAATGAACGGCATGGGGCCCGGCATCGGTTCCTTGCGGCGGCGCGGACGTGGCGAAGGATTGGGTTGCTCGCGCGGGGAGGGCATGAAAAGTCCTCAATTCCAGGCTCCGCTTTAGGAAAGGCAAGCGTTGAGCCAGCTTGTGGCCATCACCACCTTACCATAGCAAATGGACGCGGGGCTGACTACGGGTTTCACCAGCGGTCATGGGGGACGGCATGAATTTTTTCGGATTATTGCGCAAGCTCCAGCTGAAAGTCGAGTCCCGGCCGGACTTGCATTTCATCATGTACACACGCGTCGGTTGCCATCTCTGCGACAAGGCCTGGCAGCAGCTGGAACAGACGCAGAAACGCTATGGTTTCACGCTGGAAAAGCGCGACGTGGATGCGCACGCCGAACTGGTCGAACAATTTGGCAATTGCGTTCCCGTCGTGACCGTGAACGGCAAGGTTCGTTTTCGCGGAGCCGTCAATCCGGTGCTGCTCAAGCGGTTGCTCCATGCCGATTGATGTCTTCGTTTAGCGTTCGCTTCGCGAGACGGCATGATCGTGCCGTTTCGCGAGGCGAACGCTAAACGAAGACCGCGGTGGCCACTAACTGGGGGCCGGAAACGACTGCCCCATCTCCTTCACCTTGCCGCGCACCCGCTCCGCCACCGCGACATCGTTGGCCGCGGACAACACCTCGCCGATCCACCCGGCGATCTGCCGCATTTCCGGTTCGCGCATGCCGCGCGTCGTCAGGGCCGGTGTGCCGATGCGCACGCCCGACGGATCGAGCGGCGGCCGTGGATCGAACGGGATCTTGTTCTTGTTGATGGTGATGCCGGCCTTGTCGAGCGCTTCCTCGGCCACCTTCCCCGTCACGCCCCGTGCGGCCACGTCCACCAGCAGCAGGTGATTATCCGTGCCCCCTGAGACGATGCGAAACCCGAGTCGCTGCAGTTCAAAGGCGAGCGTCTTGGCATTGGCAATGACCTGCGTGGCGTAGGACTTGAACTCGGGTTTCAAGGCCTCGCCGAAGGACACAGCCTTGGCGGCGATGACGTGCATGAGCGGGCCGCCCTGGATACCGGGGAAGACCGCCGAGTTGATTTTTTGAATCCAATCCGGCCGGCACAGGATGAAGCCGCCGCGTGGGCCACGCAAGGTCTTGTGCGTCGTCGAGGTGACAAAATCCGCGAACGGCACCGGGCTCATGTGCTGGTCCGCCGCCACCAGCCCGGCGACGTGGGCCATGTCCACCATGAACAGCGCCCCATTGTCCCGCGCAATCTGGGCGAACTGCGCGAAATCGATCTCGCGCGGATAGGCGCTCGCCCCGGCGATGACCAGCTTCGGCTTGTGCTCTCGCGCCAGCTTCGCCACCTGATCGAAGTCGATGCGCTCATCGCTTTGCCTGACGCCGTAGCTGGCCACCTGAAAATACTTGCCGGAGAAGTTGAGCTTCATGCCGTGCGTGAGATGCCCGCCGTGCGCCAGGTCCATGGCCAGGATGGTCGCCCCCGGCTCCAGGCAGGCGAAGTACACCGCCATGTTCGCCTGGGCTCCCGAGTGCGGTTGCACGTTGGCCTTTTCCGCCTGGAATATCTTGAGCAGCCGCTCGATGGCGAGCCGCTCCGCCACATCGACGAATTCGCAGCCGCCGTAATAGCGTCGGCCGGGATAACCCTCGGCGTACTTGTTGGTCAGCACCGATCCCTGCGCCGCCATGACCGCGGCACTGGCGTAGTTCTCCGAGGCGATCATCTCCAGCCCGTCCTGCTGCCGGCGCTGCTCGCCTTGAATCGCCTGCCAGATCTCGGCATCGGCGTGTTGCACGATTTCCATAAATGCGACTCCCAACGGCAACTCGTTTGGCCCACGACGAACCGCGCTCGCCGGAGGCGAGCGGCTAAACGGCCATTACCCTTTTATATCAACTCCCAGACCGCGAAGCCGTTGCCTGAGCGTGCCCTCCGGCTTGTAGACAAACGACTGCAACCCGACCGCCTGGGCGCCGGCGACGTTGGCCGGCATGTCGTCGATGAACAGGCATTCCGCGGCCGGACACTGGGCCAGGCTCTTGCAGTGCTCGAAGAACGCGGCGTCGGGTTTGCGCGAGCGAATGCGGCAGGACAGCACCAGGTCGTCGAAATGGCTGAGAACGTCGTCGAACTGGGCGAGAAATTGCCGGGCGTGCAGCTCATTGGTATTGCTGCCGAGCAGAATCCGATAACGGCCCTTGAGCGCCGGGATCAGCTCGCACACTTCGGGATTGGGCCGAAAGATGTCGGCAAACGCCGCGGCCATGAAGTCCTCGTCGCAGCGCAACCGGCACAGCTTGCGCGACTGAGCCAGAAAATCCGCCGCACTGATCTGGCCCGCTTCAAAGGCGTCCTCGAGACCGCCGCCGTACACCGCTTCGAACATTTCCATGGGCGCCATGTCCGTGAAGGGAACAAGACGATCCAGGGTGAGCTGGTGATTGAAAAAGCCCACGACATTGCCGAAATCGAAGATGATGGTTCGCATGATGTCAAAATATGGTTTCGCATCGCCGGGGACGACCGTTGTGCCAACGAAAACTCGCGCGGATCACGTCGCCCGGGTTCTCCCCGTCATTCTTGACGAAATACGGCAACGCCGTATAATCCACAGAAGATGGGAGATTAGGAATATGGCCAAGGCACGAGATATCGGCGCGGAAATCCTTGAAGGCTTGCGCGAACTCAAACGTGGCGAGCACGGTCGCGTTACGGTTATTGCCGACGTGGCCACGATCCGAGAAAAGACAGGGTTGTCGCAGGCACACTTCGCCAAGTTGCTTGGCGTGTCCGTGCGGACCCTGCAAGACTGGGAGCAGCGCCGGCGAACGCCATCGGGAGCGGCGCGAACCCTTCTGCTCGTCGCCGCGAAGAACCCACAAGCATTGTTGGATGTTGCTTGACGAGCCTTTACGTGCATCGAAAGCAGGGATCTTCGTGTCTTCGCACGCAACTCTTTTTTCGTTCATCGAAACCAAGCTCTTTACCCGTCTGGTTTCGCGATACATGACCGACGATGAATTTCGCGGTCTTCAAAATGCATTGCTCGAAAACCCGGAGGCGGGCGATGTGATACCGCACACGGGCGGCGTCCGAAAACTTCGCTGGCGCGCTGAAGGTCGTGGAAAAAGAAGCGGTTATCGCGTTATCTACTTCTTGCGGCCGGATCGCGAAACTATCTGGCTTCTCACGATGTATCCGAAGAATGCGGCGGACAACATTTCTGCCCAGACCTTGAAGCAAATCCGCGCGGAAATTGAGAAAACGTGATTTTGCAAGGCACCTTCGCGCGGATTGATCAGGGCCAGCCAATGTAGGAATTGGCGAAGTCCAGACTCATTGTTTCGGCGTCCCATACAGGTAATGATCGTGATTCTTCGCCAAATCCTCTGGCAAATCGACGTCAACGCCAATGATGTTCTTGAAGCGCTCGGCCAACGTCTTGCGCGGGGGCAGGACGACCTCGACACGGACCGCGGTCCCCTCGGGAACGGTTATGGCCTCATCGAAGACGACGACGCCGTTTTGGATATGCCCTTCGAAAGACATGGCGGATCTCCTGATATGAATCATACGCTAGCATCAGTTTAGCGGACTAGCGCCGCAAAAAGAAACATGGCTCTTCCGTTTCCCCGGCACTTTTGTCAAGATGTTGGCCGCCATGACTACCACATCGATAGAAAGTATTGCCGAATCTTGGGCCGATACCGAGGAATTACAGTGGGAGCCATCAGAGGCTCAGCAAGTCTTGCAGGAGCTGGTGCGTTTGGCCAAGCTTTCGGGATCGCCACCGAAGGGACTTTACTTTTGGGGATCGCTTTGAGCGCCGGAGCCATGTATCGCACCCTCCTAGCGCCATTGCGAGATCGCATGGGCTGAAAACAACATTCGTTGCAGGGGGTGGTGTAGGGGGGTAGCAATGCAACGAATCCTGACCACGTCTCACGTCCCCGTCGCCAAACTACCTTCGCGCATCTGCTGCCATTCTTCCGGCGTCAGCAACACATCGCGAGCATTGGACCCATTGTAAACGCCGACCACTCCGTCCTCCGCCATGAAGTCGATCAACCGCGCCGCCCGGCCATAGCCGATGCCCAAAGCCCGCTGTAATAGCGACACGCTGCCCCGGCCCTCGCGGATCACGATGTCCACCGCTTGCTCGTAAACGTCGTCCCGCGCCCGCATCTTCTCGATGCCGCCGGCTTCGCCCGTGTTCTTGAGCTGGATCAGTTCCGTGGCAAAACATGGCTCATCGCATTCCAGATGCTTCACAACTCGCGTGATCTCATCATCGCTGGCGTAGGTCCCTTGCGAACGCAAAATGGTGCTCGTGCCCGGCTGCAGGAAGAGCATGTCGCCCTTGCCGAGCAGCTTCTCGGCGCCCATTTCGTCGAGCACCACCCGGCTATCCGAGCGGCTCGACACCTGGAAGCAAATGCGGGCCGGCAGGTTCGATTTGATCAAACCGGTGATCACGTCCACCGTGGGCTTCTGCGTGGCCACGACCAGGTGAATGCCGGCGGCCCGCGATTTCTGGGCCAGGCGAATGATGTGGCCTTCCACCTCGCGCTTCATGGTCATCATCAGGTCGTTCATTTCATCGACGAAGATCACAATGTATGGCATCTTCTCGGGAATCCGCCGAGCCTCCTCGTCATCGGGCTGGACGCGGTTGAGCACCTCGGTGCGCGAAAGTTCGTTGTAGCCGGCGATGCCGCGCACCCGGGCCCGGCTGAGCAGATCGTAGCGTTCCTCCATCTTGTCCACGGCCCAGCCCAGAATCGCTTCCGCCTTTTTCATGTCCTTGACGACGGGGTGCATCAGGTGCGGGATCTTGCCGTATTCGGACATCTCGAGCATCTTCGGATCGATCATGATCATCTTGCATTCGTCGGGCCGGCGCGTCATGAGCAGGCTGAGAATGATGGCGTTCATGCACACCGATTTACCGGTACCGGTGCGGCCCGCGATGAGCAGGTGCGGCATTTCTGCCAGGTCGTAGATGAGCGGTTTGCCTTCGGTATCCTTGCCGAGGAACAGCGGCAGTTTGGCCCGCGAATCTTTCTTGCTCGCGGTCAGGATGACTTCCTTCATGCGGACCACGGCTCGGTGCTCGTTGGGGATTTCGATACCGACCGTGTTCTTGCCGGGAATCGGCGCGACGATGCGAACGCTCGGCACCTTGAGATTCAGGGCCAGGTCGTCGGACAGGTTGGTGACCTTGTTCAGACGCAGGCCGGTTTCCAGAGCGACTTCGTACTGCGTGATGACCGGGCCGGTATTGATGCCGACGACGCGGACGTTGAGCTCGAAGTCCTTGAACGTTTTTTCCAGAAGGACGGCCACATCGCGCAGTTTCTGATCGTGCGCCTCGTAGGGGAACGGCTGCGGATCTTCGAGCAGTCCCATGGGCGGCAGTTCGAATTTGTCGAAGCGATGCTCGTTTTCGTCGGCCGCGGGCATGGGACGAATGATCGGCAGAATCGTGGGAGCGGACACTTCCTTGGACGGCACTGCTGGAAGCGGCGCAAGCGCGGGCCGATGAATCGGAATGTCGGCGCTGTCGTGCTGGGGCGATGTGAGGTCATCACCGTAGCCGCGTTCGTGAGAACGCGGGGGATCGTCGCCAGCACTGGTTGCTTCCCCCGCGTTCTCACGAACGCGGCTACGAAGACATCGCGTCAGCCCAAGGCCGGCGACGCCCAGCCAGAGGCCCATGGCTCGCAGGATTCGCCACAGTCCAAGCAAGGCGCGAAGAACGACCACGTCGGCGGTCAGATAGGCGCCCACGAGCAGCCAGCCGCTTGCCACCAGCACTCGCCCAGCGAACGGGAAGTTGTCGCACAGGCAGTCGTAAAGCAACTCGCCGAGCGCGCCGCCGCTGAAGCCATGCCCATCGATCGCCAAAGTGCTCGTCAGCAGATCGGTGCCAATCACTTCGGCGGCCAGGGCGCACCAGGGCAGCAGAAAAAGCCAGCCCGTAAGCTTTCCCAGCCAGGTCCAGCGATTGACGCGCAAGAGCAGCAAGAGGACGAGGTTGAACCAGCTCACCAGCAACAGGTAAACCGAGACACCCAGGGCCGACAATAATTGCCCACCAATCCAGTCGCCGACAGGGCCAAGCAGATTGGAGGATGCCGGCCCGGCGTCGGCATGCGGCGGTTCGAAACTGAGCACGCTCACGGCCAGCACCAGCCCGAGGGCGAGCAGTGCCCACGCCGGCCAATCTTTGCGCGGTCGGCGAGTTTTGGCCATGGTTCGAACTCCCATTCGCATGTTGCCGTAGCCGCGTTCGCCAGAACGCGGGCGATCGCCGCGGCGTCGATGGTTCCCCGCGTTCCGGCGAACGCGGGTACCGCTCGCCGATTGGGGAAAAAATCCCTAATCTGGCACATCATACCCGCGTCCGCTTCGAGCGCGTGAGCCAGATTGAATCAGTTTGCGAAAAAACCGTTCGGCGTCGCCCGCACAATCGTCAAAATCCGCGCAACCAAAAGTCGCCAGGCTACTTGACTCTGGTTAAGGGCGCCTCTAGACTAGGCCCAACTTGCGAACCATCAGATACTCCCGTCGGGATAATACGCGCGTTCTCAGGATGTGTACCATGGGCGTTGCCGCAAGTGCACGCCAAACCGTTAACCCAAGGAGCCCGTCGGACACAGCTTCCGCGGGAGTCGGCCATGCATGAGATTTCTTCGTTCGATTGCTCTCGTATCGCTCAGGACTTGCAGATTCGCAAAGTTCAGGTAGAGGCGGTGGTTCAGCTCCTCGATGAGGGCAACACGGTGCCTTTCATCACCCGCTATCGCAAGGAGCGCACCGGCGGGCTCGACGAAGAAGTCATTCGCCAGATCCAGACGCGCATTGCCTTCCTTCGCCAGCTGGCCGATCGCAAGCAGACCATTTTGAAAAGCCTCGAGACGCAAGGCAAACTATCCGACGAACTGCGGCACTCGATCGAAACCGCCGACACCACCAAACGGCTCGAAGACCTCTATTTGCCGTACAAGCCCAAGAAAAAGAGCCTGGCCAGCACGGCCCGCGAACGGGGCCTGGAGCCGCTGGCCCTGGCGGTCTGGAACCGCGACCCGGCCGTGGGGCAATTCGAGGAGCTGCTGCCGTCCCTGGTCAATCCGGAGAAATCGCTGGCCAGCGCGGATGACGTTCGCGCCGGCGTGCAGCACATCCTGGCCGAGATGATGGCGGAGACCGCGGCGCTGCGTGCCGAGATGCGCATCATGCTCTGGGAGACGAGCAAGGTGCGGGCCCTCAAGAGCGAGAAGCTCGGCGAAGGCCAGGGCATGGAGTACAAGGACTACTTCGATTTCACCGAACCCGCCCGGCAGATCCCGGCCCATCGCATTCTCGCCCTGAACCGCGGCGAAAAGGAGAACGCGCTCAAGGTTCGTCTGGAGTTCGATCACGAACTGGCTCAGCGCGTTTCCCTGGGGATCATCTCCGAACATCTGCAGAAGATGCTCACGACGCCCGCGGTATCGACAGCCGTTCGCGCTCGCCCCGCTCCCGTGACGCTGGAGCCGCCACCGGCGCCGAGCGCGACAGAAGTTGCGGTTAGTGCGCCGGAGCCGACTCCCATGGCGCCTGCCGATGCATCAGGAGGCTCGCCAACCCCGCTCGCCGAAGGGCCGTCAGCTGACCCTGTGGCGTCGGCGCCGCCTGACGAATCCGCTGGCCTAGCCAGCCCGCCCGCGGAAACGCCGGCAAGTGATCCCGTGATTTCGCAAGCTGCCACGCAACCACCGGCCGAAGCGCCACCCGCGCCGCCCGCCGAGCCCCTCGTGCCGCCGACGCTGCCGCCGCCTGTTTCCGTGCCCGGACAGCGTCTGTCCCCCGAAGGCGAATACGAGACGCCGCACGCCGCGCTCTTGCGCAAGGTTCTGGAAGATGCGCTGACAAGGCTGCTGTTACCGAGCCTGGAACGCGAGATTCGTCACGAATTGACCGACGAGGCCGAATCGCATGCCGTGGCCGTGTTCGCGCGCAACCTCCGCAGCCTGTTGCTGCAACCGCCGCTGCACCATCGGCGCATCCTCGCCATCGATCCGGGCCTGCGCACCGGCTGCAAGGTCGCCGTGCTCGATGAGTTTGGCACGCTGCTGGACAATACGGTCGTCTTTCCTTTCGGCTCGCATCCCAGGAAAGGCCCCAAGGAGAAGAAACCGCAGCCCGATTCGGCGACGCCGGCGCCCGCCGCGGAACCCCAGGCCTCGGCCGAGCAAACGACGACGGCTCCGAGTGAACCCGTCGCTGATCCGACGGCGTCCGCTCCGGTGGAACAGGCTGCGGTTCAACCTGCGACCGTCGCCGAATCACCCGCCGCGCCGGTCGCTACCGCGGAGCAAGCCCCGGAACCGATGCCGCCGTCCGCTCCCCCCGAACAACCGCCATCGAGTTCGACAGAAGCGGCCCCCACTGTGAGCGAGGCCCCGGCCGAGGCTCCGCCGGTCGCAGCCGCGGAAGGCACGGCTGCGACCCCACCGGCCGAGACGGCCCCAGCCGGCGATGCGAATCCGCAATCCGCAATCCGCAATCCGCCACCGGAAGATCGCAAGGCCGAGGTCAAGGCGAAGCTCAAGGACCTGCTCACCAAATATCAGGTGCAGACCATCGCCCTGGGCAATGGAACCGGCTGCCGCGAGACCGAGGAGATCATCGCCGACATCATCGCGTCGGATCTGCCCGAACTGGCCTACGTCATCGTCAACGAGGCCGGCGCCAGCGTCTATTCCGTCAGCGCCTATGGCCGAGAGGAATTCCCCAACTTCGACAGCACCTTGCGCAGCACGATTTCCATCGGCCGGCGCCTGCAAGATCCCCTGGCCGAGCTGGTCAAGGTCGATCCGCCCAACATCGGCGTCGGCCTTTATCAGCACGACATCAACCGCAAGGACCTGCGCGAGTCGCTCGACGGCGTCGTCGAGTCCTGCGTCAATTCGGTCGGCGTCGATTTGAACACGGCCAGCGTTCCCCTGCTGCGGCACGTGTCCGGCCTCAATCAGCTCGTGGCCCGCGAACTGGTCGAGCATCGCCAAAAGAGCGGCGCCTTCACCAGTCGCGAACAGCTTCAGCAGGTGCCCGGCCTCGGCCCCGCTCGCTTCATCCAGGCGGCCGGGTTTTTGAAGATCCCCGGCGGCAGCAATCCGCTCGACCGCACCTGGATTCATCCCGAAAGCTATCCCCTGGCCGAGAAGATCCTTGAAGAGCTGGGTTACACGCCCAGGGCCCTCGATGACAAATCCGCCCTGGAAGAACTTCAGGGCAAGCTGAAGGCCGTGAATCCCGAGGACCTCGCCAGGAAACTCGGAGCGGGCGTGCCGACCGTCTATGACATCGTGCTATCGCTCGAACGTCCGGGCCGAGATCCGCGCGAGGACCTGCCGGCGCCGATCTTCAAGAAGGGCATTCTCAAGCTCGAAGATTTGCAGGTCGGCATGGAACTCAAGGGCACCGTGCTCAACGTCGTCGATTTCGGCGCTTTTGTGGACATTGGCCTGCACGATAGCGGGCTCGTCCACATCAGCCAGATGGCCAATCGCTACATCAAGAGTCCTTACGACGTGGCCGCGGTCAGCGACGTGGTGACGGTCTGGGTGCTGAACGTGGACAAGGATCGGCATCGCGTCAGCCTGACGATGATCAAGCCGGGCACGGAACGCAAGCCGCAGGAGAAAAGGCCGTTGCCGCCGCGCGAGCAACGCAGCCGGGCGCCGCGCGATCGGCAGCCGCAACCCGCGGGCGCGGGTCCCGGCGGCCCACCGCAACAAGGCCAAGGCCAGGGCCAGGATCAAGGGGGCCGTCAACGCCAGGATAATCGAGGCCGTCGTCCTCAGCACGGCCGCAGCGGCCCCGGTCGCCGCGGAGGGCCCCCGCAGCACGCTCAGGTTCCCACAGGAGAAGGCCAGACGACCGAAACTCCCAAGGCCCCGCCGCCGCCACCCCCGCCGCCGCGCAAGCCGCGTCGCGAACTGCCCAAGCCGAAGCTGTCGCAGGAAGCCCTGGAAGGCAGGGCGCCGCTGCGCACCTTCGGCGAGCTGAGCGTCCTGTTCGCGACCAAGAACGAAAAGAAGCCGGAGCCCGAACCGACCCCGGCCGCCGTCCCCGAACCGCCGGCGCCGCCCGACCCAGTGTAGTCCTCACGCTCCGCGTGAGGAAAGGGCGCAGCCCTCAATAATCTCGGCCCTCGTGCTCTGTCACAGCTAAAAAGTCGGATTGGCATTTTCCGGTGAATCAGCGATGCTGCGTGGCACAAGGAGGCGTGCCATGCGAAAGTTGTATGTCATTCGACTGACGAAGCAAGAACGAGTTGAGCTTCAAGTTGTGCCCCTCGAAGGTCTGGAGCTTCGTCCCGCTGGCCGTCTCCCACACGATCACTTTGTTGTCAAGTGACCCGGTAAGGACGAGCTTGCCGTCGCCGCTCGGGCCACGCTTGTTACCGCTTCCCCTCGGAATGTCTGGACGATTGACGAGTCGGCGTCACATTCTTTTCGAAGCCCGACCTTCGGCTGGCCGCTTTCCCCGGACATGCTGTCGGAATTGGACGGGATCGCCCTTGCGGGCACAATGACACATTAATCACAACCAAAGGAGATCGAACATGATAGCCATTCGCATCCACAGTTACGGCGGCCCAGAAGTTCTTCGCTTGGAAGATATTCTTCGACCGGCGCCTGGTCCGGGCGAGTTGCTGATCAAGGTCCATGCCGCGTCGGTCAATCCGGTGGATTGGAAGGTGCGTCAGGGACACATGCAGCAATTCCTTCCGCTCAAGTTGCCTTTTGTGCCCGGCTGGGACCTCTCGGGCGTTGTCGAGACGGTCGGGGCAGGAGCCAGCAAGTTCAAGGTGGGCGATGCGGTGGTTGCCGCCCTGGCTTACAACCGCGATGGTTCCTACGCCGAGTATACCATTGCCACCGAAGGGGAGACGGCAGCCAAGCCCCGTACGCTTGATCATGTGCAGGCAGCGACCATTGGTGGTGCGGGACTGACCGCCTGGCGGTCTCTGTTCGAAACGGCACAGCTCTCTGCGGGTCAGAGAGTCCTGATTCACGGTGCGGCCGGCGGCGTGGGCACTTTTGCAGTCCAGTTTGCTCACTGGAAAGGGGCATACGTCCTCGGCACCGCTAGGGCGGAAAACCAGGAGTTCCTCCGGCAACTCGGCGTCGACGAGCCCATTGACTACAAGAAGACTCGCTTCGAAGACATCGCTGCCAACGTGGATGTTGTCCTTGACACCTTTGGCGGCGAGGTCCAGGAGCGTTCGTGGAAAGTGCTGCGCAAGGGTGGCATTCTCGTCTCCCTGGTCGGCCCGCCGGCGGCGGATCAAGCGGCCAGGCACGGTGTCCGCGCTGTCTTTCACACGACCTCTCCCAGTGCGACAGCGCTTGCCGAGATCGCGAAGCTCATCGATTCCGGCCAGTGCAAGGTATTCGTCGACACGGTGCTGCCGCTCTCGGAAGCCCGCCGGGCTCAGGAGATGAGCGCGGCCGGCCACATTCGCGGCAAGATCGTCTTGAAAGTCACAGGGAGTTAAAGAGGCACGCATGATTCGAGTACGCAAAGCTGCCGAGCGAGGTCTCAGACAACTTACTTTGCTCCAGGCTTGGCACGGCGTTCGATGCCCCCTACGGCAGAAACGATGCGATTGTCATGGCGAAGTCTCGCGCTTAGCGGGCCATGCCTGCATGGCTAGTACCGAAACCAGCCGCAACTCCTCCTCGCCGGCCCCGCTGGCCGACTGAACTGCCAGGCCGTTCAGTACCGTGGCAATGTAGCGCGCGAGCGTCGCGCAATCGGTCCCCGCCGGCAGGTCGCGATCCTGCACGGCCCGCTTGAACCGCTTCCGAAACGTCTTGACTATTGCTTGCCTCAATTGGGCCAACTCCCGCCGTACCATCTCCGCCTCCTCGCTGCACGCGAGTGCCCCGGACACGACCAGGCATCCGCGTGCTTTGCCGCGGTCGCGTTGCATCCGGACGAACCCCAAGAAAATTGCCTCGGCCACGGCGCGGGCGGTCGGCTGGCGCAGGGCCTCGGTGAGGAACGCCATGTGTCCCGTTTTGTAGCGATCGAGCGCCTTGTGGAATAACTGCTCCTTGTTCCCGAAGGCAGCGTAAAGGCTGGGCCGGTTGATCCCCATGGCCCTGGTAAGTTCCGGGAGCGTGGCACCCTCGTACCCGCGTGCCCAGAACACCTCTAATGCCCGGTCTAGTGCCTCATCCACGTCAAATTGCCGCGTGCGTCCCGAAGGCATGGTGGTCTCTTTGTGCCAATCGGTAAAAAAATGCTCTCTGCCCTTGGCCGGCTTCACCGGCCCCGTACAATTTCATTGTACCACGCAGTACACTAAAGAGAAATCGGGAGCCGGGGCATCACGGTCAACAACGTGCAGCCTGGTCCGATCGACACGGATCTGAATCCTGCGTCGGGCGATTGGGCGACACCGCAGAAGGCGGCCACGGCACTCGACCGCTACGGGCACGTCGATGAAGTCGCTGCGATGGTTGCGTTCATCGCCGGTCCGGAATCATCGTACATCACCGGTGCCAATCTTACCGTAGATGGCGGAATGAACGCCTGACCGGCGGCAGAGCCCAGATCTAACCGAAAGGAGCATGTCATGTATGTGATTTTGGGGGCGAGCGGGAACACCGGCTCAATCATCGCCAATTCCCTGCTATTGAAGGGTGAGAAGGTGCGCGTCTTGGGGCGCGACGCAGAACGCCTGGAGCGCTTTGTGCGCAAAGGTGCGAAGGCGGTCACGGCCAACGTGAGCGATGCGGCTGCACTAACCGAGGCCTTCAGCGGTGCACGCGCGGCATACTTGATGTTGCCGCCGTTGAAATCCCGGGCCCGATCGAGACTGGGATGCTGAACCGATTCACCGGCACGGCCGAGAAAAAGGCCGCCCTGGTCGCCGGCGTGCCGCTGAAGCGGGTCGGCAGGCCAGAAGAGATCGCTCAGACTGGCGGAAAACTGGCTCGCTAATCTTGTTCAAAGGGAAGAAAAACATGAGCCAAACGAAAGAAGCTCGCAACAAGGCCGTCGCCCTCGAAGCGTTCGACACGCTCTTCAACAAGCGGGACTATGCGGCCGCCGAACGGTTCTGGTCGCCCCATTATATCCAGCACAGCGCCCACATCGCCCCGGGCCGAGATGGGCTGTTCGAGCTGGTAAAGGCGGCCCCGCCGACCCTCGCTTACGAGCCTGGGTTGGTCATTGCCGAGGGGGACCACGTTATCCTCCATGGGCGATTCTCGGGGCTCGGGTTGCCGGTGAACTGGGTCGTGGCGGACATTCTTCGGATCGAGAACGGCATCCTCGCTGAGCACTGGGACGTGATTCAGGACGAAGCGACGCGGGAGCAGTCCAGGAGTGGCCGCCCGATGTTTGGAAGCGCGTTTCCTGAGTAGGACTTGAGTGCAAATGGGCTGGCTCAATTGTTTAGTGATTGTTTAGCGGCCCCTGGCCAGGCGTTTCAAAATTCCCGATAATTTCGTACAGCTGACACGGTTTGTCGCTGGCGAGACCTGGCATGGACGCTACCTCCATTCA
>Ga0182024_10011188_pt1 | contig 18080 bp, 15 predicted proteins | sample P32metaG_FD_120480 | JGI IMG/M metagenome (GOLD analysis project Ga0182024, IMG submission 120480) | Permafrost microbial communities from Stordalen Mire, Sweden - P3-2 metaG (Illumina Assembly) | ecosystem: Environmental > Terrestrial > Soil > Wetlands > Permafrost | place: Sweden: Stordalen... | reverse complement strand
GGCTTGCAGGGGCAGTCGCCTCGGCCATGCCAAGGAGATTTGAATGCTAGCGGCAGAAAAGAGCGACGCGGTTTCTCATGGGTTGCTGGAGCGCCTCTCGGATGCTCGCAGTGAAAGCGATGCACTTTTTGCCCTTGTGCACAGCGATTCGATCTATGAGCGGCCAATTCCGGAGCGGCACCGCATTATTTTCTACGTCGGGCATCTTGAGGCGTTTGACTGGAATTTATTGAACGAAAGCATCGCCGGAGTCAAGAGCACCCATCCTGAATTTGACCGATTGTTTGCCTTCGGCATTGATCCGGTTGGCGGTGGCTTGCCTAACGACGTGCCGACTGATTGGCCCGCGCTGGATGCGGTGCGAGATTACGTTCGCAACATTCGCGGCGTTCTCGATAAACACCTTGCGACCGCGATTAAGAATCCTGATGCGGAGAGGCGGGACGGCTATCCTCTTCGGACATTGTTGAATGTTGCGATTGAGCATCGGTTGATGCACGTGGAAACGCTGGCGTATATGCTGCATCAATTGCCGTTTCAGATGAAAGTGTCTCCGAAGCGGCAACGAAATCTCAAAGATTTAAGCGGGGTGACGATTGAGCCTGACACCATTGCAATTCCTGCCGGCATCGTCGCCCTCGGGCTTCCGCGCAACTCTCAAAGCTTTGGTTGGGACAACGAGTACGAGGCGCGCAAGGCGGAAGTGCTCGGCTTTACCATCGATAAATACAAAGTGACAAACGGCCAGTATTTGGAATTCATGACGGCTGGCGGCTACGAAAAGCGCGCTTTCTGGGGCGACGAGGATTGGGAATGGAAGTCGGCGAAAGCGATATCTCGTCCTGCATTCTGGCGAAAAGAGGGTGACCACTGGTTGTATCGCACGATGTTTGACGATGTGCCGCTGCCCCTGGACTGGCCTGTGTATGTAAGCCACGCGGAGACCATGGCTTACGCGTGTTGGGCAGGGAAGTCGTTGCCGACGGAAGTCGAGTGGCAACATGCGGCGTATGGATCGGCAGATGGATCTATGCGAGCATACCCATGGGGCAATCAGGCACCAGATGGCGAGGCTGGCAAGAAATTCGGCAATTTCGACTTACGCAATTGGGATCCGACGCCGGTAAATGCGTCGCCTCAAGGGCAAAGTGCTTTTGGGGTTCACGATATGTTGGGCAACGGCTGGGAGTGGACCTCTAGCGTTTTCGGCCCATTCCCTGGGTTCAAGCCATTCCCGTTCTACAAGGGCTACTCCGCCGATTTCTTTGATGGAAGGCATTTTGTGATGAAGGGCGGCTCGGCGCGAACCGCGGCTTGCATGCTGCGGCGCACGTTTCGCAACTGGTTTCAGGCGCACTACCAATATGTTTATGCGGGATTTCGATGCGTAAGCCGATGAGGGGCAAACGCACGATCGCCAAATGAACATCAAAGGATGACGAATGCTGGTACACGCGATTAACAATGCGGCTTATGAATTCGCTTCGGATGTGCGTGTCGGACTCACGCGGAGTGGACAGAAGGAGCTTCCGTCGAAATATCTCTATGACGACGTGGGCTCGGCTCTGTTCGAAGTCATCAGCCATTTGCCCGAGTATGGACTGACGCGCGCCGACGAGCGCCTGCTGCAGAGTCATGCCGACGAAATCGTCGAGCGCCTCGACGCGCCCGTGGCCGTCGCCGAACTCGGCAGTGGCAGCGGCAAGAAGACGCGATGGATATTGGAAGCGCTTGGCCGCTGGCAGCGGACATTTTATTATCCGGTGGAAATTTCGCGTTCAGCATTGGCCATGTGCGAGCGCGAGCTGAGCGATATCGATTCGCTGAGCATTGTAGGCTTTGAACGCGAGTACTTGGACGGGTTGCTGGAGGTGGCGGCGCATCGCCAGCGCAATCAACACCTCTTCGTCATGTTTCTGGGAAGCACGATTGGTAATTTTGATCGCGCTGCAGGAGTAAAGTTCTTGGCTGAAATTCGCCACATTCTTCAGCCCGGAGATTCGCTGCTTCTTGGAACAGACCTGGAAAAGCCCGCCGAGCAGTTGCTGAAAGCCTACAACGATGAGATCGGAGTGACCGCAGCTTTCAATCTCAACCTGCTCGCCCGTATCAATCGCGAACTCGATGGCAATTTTGATTTGCGCCAATTTGAGCACACCTCCAAGATCAACCGAGAGGCACGCAGCGTTGAAATGCATCTGGTATCGAAGCGGCGTCAGATCGTACGCATCCCGGCTTCAGATCTGCGGATTGAATTTCAAGAGGGCGAGACGATCTGGACCGAAAGTAGCCACAAGTACCAGCCGGAAGAAGTTTTTCAAATGGCCAAGAATGCCGGGTTCAGCTGCGAGGCGCAATGGATCGATGAGCAATGGCCCTTTGCTGAGAACCTGCTTATTGCGGAGTAAGTTGCGGAGTTGTGATTCGAACTTCTGCACTTTCAGGAACGCGCTTCAAGGAAGCCGGTGCGGCTTTTCGCCAATCCAGCAAATTGTTGGCACCCAGTGCGATGCAAAACAAGTTTGCCGGGATGAATCCTAATTGTGCCGTCTTGAATCCTATGACACACATGATGGCGCTGTTCATCACTCCCAAGAGCCAGCCCTGCCAGTATCCGCGGCCGACCAGGATTGTAGAGGTGACCGTTAATACGCACGAAACATAATCCAGCCTTACCACGACTAATACCCCTCGTATGATTCTGAATGAGAGTCATGCTTTTTTGTGTGATCTGGGGCCCTTTGACATGACCAAGGTCACAAGGCGTCTTATAAGGAGGGAAAAGTGAGCTTGAAGCGCCTCGCTGCTAGAATCGCAGGATTCCGGATGAAAAGGAGAAACTATGACGCAACAGTGTACCCACCTCGATCAAATCAAGATCAAGAAAACTGACAAGCACGTATGCGAAGAATGCGTTAAAACAGGGGACAAGTGGGTTCATCTCCGCATGTGCCTGGTATGCGGCAAGGTCGGTTGCTGCGATTCTTCAAAGAACAGGCACGCCACCAAGCACTTCCATCAGACGAAGCATCCGGTGATGCGATCGGTAGAACCGGGGGAATCGTGGATCTGGTGCTATGTTGACGAAATGCAAGTTGGCAATGTGGCGGCGTGATCGTATTTTTTAAGCGATAATTGCGACCGACCGGCGTCCATCGATATCTAAGTCGGTATTCCCTGCAGTTCATCTCAACCAGATCGGGGCCGGGCGCATGGCGAAACCGATTTTGCTGACTGTCGATGACGACGCTGATGTGTTGCGCGCGATTGAACGCGATCTGCGCTCGCATTATGGGGCGGAGTATCGAGTCATCGGTAGTGAATCTCCAGAAAAAGCTCTCGACCTGCTGAAGCAGTTGAAGATTCGAAACAACAGCGTTGCGCTCCTTTTGGCCGATCAGCGCATGCCGCATATGGATGGCGTCGAATTTCTGCAGGCGGCAACTCATATCTTTCCTGACGCCAAGCGTGCCTTGCTTACTGCTTATGCGGACACCACGGCAGCCATCAATGCCATCAATAAAGCCGGCATCAACTACTTCTTTTTGAAGCCATGGGACCCGCCAGCCGACCACCTCTACCCGCAAATAAACGATATGCTCGAGGATTGGCAGGCCTCGTACCGTCCGGCGTACGAGGGGATGCGTGTTCTGGGTACGCGATGGTCGCCGCGGTCTTATGATCTGCGTAATTTTCTGGCTCGCAACCGCGTTCCGTATCAGTGGATCGACGTGGAAGTTTCAGCCAACGATCCAGAGACGAAAAACCTTATCGAAGCTTTGGGTGCGGACATCAGCAAGCTTCCCGTGGTGCTCTTTCCGGATGGCACAAAGCTTCTGGAAGGCGTCGCCGGTGATGTAGCGCAAAAACTCGGCCTACGCACTCGCGCGCAGACCAACTTCTATGACCTGGCAATCGTGGGCGGGGGGCCGGCCGGACTTGCTGCCGCGGTCTACGGCGCGTCGGAGGGATTGCATACGGTGATGATTGAGCGCGAGGCTCCGGGCGGGCAGGCTGGCTTGAGTTCTAAGATAGAAAATTATCTAGGATTTCCGTCCGGCCTTAGCGGCAATGATTTGGCTCGGCGCGCGGTGGTGCAGGCGACACGTTTTGGAGTAGAAATTCTTGCTCCGCAGGAAGCGGTCGGCATACGGACTGAAGGATCGTACCGAATCATAAAAATGGCAGATGGCAATGAACTATCCTGCCACGCGTTGATGATTGCCAGCGGCGTGCAATGGCGGCTGCTCGATGTTCCGGGCATCGACAAATTGCAGGGAGCTGGGATTTACTACGGGGGCGGATCGACCGAAGCGCTCTCCTGCAAAGGGGAGACTTTGTATATCGTCGGTGGGGCCAATTCCGCGGGACAGGCCGCCATGAATTTTGCCAAGTATGCGAAAAGCGTGGTCATGGTTGTGCGCGGCAGTTCTCTGGGCAGCACTATGTCGCAATATCTGATTGATCAAATTAAAGAGACTCCCAATATTCAGGTGTGGCCGAATGCCAGCATCGCCGAGGTTCATGGCGAATCGCATATTGAAGAAATTTCGATTTTGTGTACGGATACAAATAAAGTTGAGCGGGTTAAAGCCGATGCGATGTTCATTTTTATTGGCGCGCTTCCGAGAACTGACTGGCTGGGAGACCTCGTGGAGCGTGACGATCGTGGTTTCTTGTTGACGGGGCCAGATCTCGTGCGGGAAGGCAGCCGCCCCAAGGGTTGGACGCTCGATCGCGACCCGTTTCTGCTCGAGACAAACGTGCCGGGCATCTTCGCCGTCGGCGACGTACGCCACGGCTCGGTAAAGCGAGTCGCTTCTGGCGTCGGTGAGGGATCAGTGGCTGTGCAATTCATCCATCAATATTTGAGCAAGGTATAAATGGCCGAAAAATCGGAATTACTTCGCGTTCCAGCATTCGCTGATTTGCCGGGCGATCAGATCGATTGGTTCCTCAGCCAGGCCCAAGAACTCAATTTCAAAGCCGGCGATTCCTACTCGCGTCAAGGCGACCTTGCCGATGCGATGTTTGTAGTTCTTTCCGGGCAGCTTGAGCTGCGCGGAGAACTAGCTGGCGAAACGATCATAATTCCACTGAACAGTGGGGATGTAACCGGAGCGCTGCCATTTTCAAGAATGAAGCAGTTCACGGTGAGCGGGCGCGCCGTTACTGACAGCCGTCTCTTACGATTCGCGGCAGCAAAGTTTCCGGAACTTGTACAGAAGATGCCGGAACTTACCAAGCGTCTGGTGGGCCTGATGTCTGACAGGATTCGTGAAGCGACCCGCTTCGAGCAGCAACGCGACCGCTTGGCATCACTCGGCAAGCTTTCCGCTGGACTGGCGCATGAGCTTAATAATCCGGCATCTGCCGCGCAACGCGCCACCAGCCAGTTGCGCGTGACGTTGAAGAAGATCAAGGATGCAAGCCTTGAATTGGGAAGGCGCGACTTAACTCCAGCGCAGAAGTCAGAGATTGAAAAATTGGAAACAGCCTTCACCCAGAACAAGGAGGCGCCTCCCGATGCTCTGACGGTCAGTGATTTGGAGGAAGAGGTTGATACGCTTTTGCGCAGTCACGGATTGAATGACTTGTGGCAACTGGCGGCCGATTTGGCGCGCAAGAACGTTAAGCCCAACGTTCTGGAATCAGTTTTCAATGCGCTCGATGCAGACACCGCGCGCGCTGCTTTGGTGCGAATCGCTGCCTCGGTCGAGATCGCGAATTTGCTCAATGAAATCGAGAGCAGCACGTCGCGAATCTCCGATCTGGTTGGCGCAATCAAAGAATACACATATATGGACCAATCACCGGTCCAGAATGTCGACATCGTGAAGAGCCTGGAAAACACGCTGACCATCATGAACCACAAGCTCAAACACGGCGTTGCTGTGCAGCGCGACTACGAGCGCATTCCGCTTTTGGTGAACTCATTCGGCAGCGAACTGAATCAAGTTTGGACTAACCTCATCGACAATGCCGTCGATGCCATGGGAGGCAAAGGCGAGCTCCGGGTTCGAACTTTTCGCGAAGACGATTGTGTAGTAGTGGAGATCGGTGACAATGGTCCCGGCATTCCGGCCGAAACCAAGGCGCACATTTTTGAACCATTTTTTACGACCAAGGCAGTGGGAGAGGGAACAGGGCTAGGGCTGGACACGGTGCAGCGGATTGTCAAGAAACACAGGGGTAATATTCAAGTGATTTCGAAAGCGGGCGACACGCGGTTTCAGGTGCGGCTTCCGTTGGCGGAAGCTGTTTCGTTCACTCACAATTAGCGTTCTGCTTGAAAGGAGATTTTTTATGGCGACAATCACCGTTAAAGATGGCACGCAGATTTATTACAAGGACTGGGGCAGCGGACAGCCAGTCGTTTTCAGTCACGGTTGGCCACTGAGCGCGGATGCTTTTGAAGACCAGATGCTTTATCTCGCCGAGCGCGGCTATCGCTGTATTGCGCATGATCGCCGCGGCCATGGACGATCAAGCCAGCCGTGGAATGGCAACGAGATGGACACTTACGCGGATGATCTAGCGGCGCTGGTTGAAAAACTTGATCTGAAGGATGCGATTCACGTTGGCCACTCGACTGGCGGCGGAGAAGTGGCGCGCTACATCGGCCGTCATGGGACGAAGCGTGTCGCGAAGGCGGTGCTAATCAGTGCCGTGCCTCCGCTCATGGTGAAGACCGCAGCGAATCCAAAAGGCTTGCCCATAGCGGTTTTCGACGATCTTCGCGCCCATGTGCTGGCGGATCGCTCGCAGTTCTTCAGGGAGCTCAGCGATCCGTTTTACGGTTACAACCGGCCAGGGGCAAAGATTTCGCAAGGCGTGAAAGATTCGTTCTGGCTGCAGGGCATGTTGTGCGGTCACAAAGCTGCGTACGATTGCATCAAAGTTTTTTCTGAAACCGATTTCACGGAAGATCTAAAGAAGTTCGATGTGCCGACGCTGATTCTTCACGGCGATGATGACCAGATCGTTCCCATCGAAGCAGCGGCGCTCCAATCGTCCAAAATTGTTAAGGGCGCGATTCTGAAGGTCTATCCGGGTTTTCCGCACGGCATGTGCTCAACGCAGAAAGACCAAATTAATGCGGATTTGCACCAGTTTTTTAAGAGCAGCAAACAAATAGCAGCGTAGATGGGGCCGGGCGGGGACGCCCGGCGCTCCACCGTGACAGGTCCAAAGCACTGGAGTATGAGCGATACTGTTGAAGGTGAATATGTCGATTCGACCGGTAAGAAAACTCATTAAATCGAAACCGACGCGAGAAGGCGCGGGCGTGCATTTGCGCCGTGCCTTCGGCTTCGGCAACACCGATGATTACGATCCGTTTCTGTTGCTCGACGATTTTCGCAATGATGTCCCGGAAGATTATCTGGCCGGTTTTCCATGGCATCCGCATCGCGGCATCGAGACCATCACCTACGTCCTCGCTGGGACCGTGGAGCACGGCGACAGCATGGGGAATCGCGGGGCGATAGCCTCCGGAGATGTGCAATGGATGACGGCGGGCAGCGGAATCATCCACCAGGAAATGCCGAAGGGCGATCCGGCTGGCCGCATGCACGGATTCCAGTTGTGGGCGAATCTTCCGTCGTCGCTCAAGATGACATCGCCGCGATACCAGGAGGTGAAGTCACTGGATATTCCGGAAGTGAAAGATGACGACGGAACTCACGTGAGAGTCGTATGCGGAAAATTCTGGGGAAAGATAGGCCCAGTCGATGGCATCGCGGCCGATCCGATTTATCTGGATGTGTCGGTTGCGCCGGGACGAAGGAAAACACTTCCCGTAGAGACTTCTCGCCAAGCGTTTGCTTATGTCTTCGGAGGGGCGGGGAAATTCTGCAATGCGTCGGGTCCGCTGGCAGTTCCGACTGAAGCGGTCGAGTGGGCAGATACGCATCCACCCGCTGAGGCCGACAATCGTTCGCTCGTTCTTTTCGATTCTGGAGATGAAGTGACGGTGCAGGCCGGCGACGATGGCATTCGGTTTCTGCTCGTCTCGGGGAAGCCGCTGGAGGAGCCGGTCGCGTGGTACGGTCCCATTGTGATGAATACGCAAGAGCAGTTACGGCAGGCGTTTCAGGAACTGGAGCAAGGCAAATTTCTGAAGTAGGTGTTAGTAGAGTAGCCGGGCGTCTCTGCCCGGCCCAAGCCAGACGGGCGAGGACGCCCGTCGCTCCATCGTCAAGATTACTTTGCGTGTTCGGGTTCGAGCGTGTGCACTAACCACGGAATGATGACCTCTTTGAAAATCCGTGGATCGGGCCAGACGCCGACTTGCCGTCCAAGGTGGCCGCCTTCTGGATTGACCCATGCCGTCTTCGGCACGTCGCCTTTACTCATCAACAGGTAAATGTCAGAGATTGGAACCTGGGTGTCTTTCACTCCGGCAAGAATAAGCATGGGCGCCATCGGCTTGCCGAGCAGCCCTTGTTTGACTAGCGACATTTTTGGCAGTACTTCCGCCATTTCGTCGATGGTGTGCACGTTGTCGAAGATCGCCATCAGCGCGGGAATCTGATCGAAGAGATATTCGCGATTGCCTAGGAGCGAATTCATCAGAAATTCTTTTTGAAAAAATGTGTCCGTCGGAGGGGATTGGGCGCTCGCGCCTTTCAACCGTGCGCGCTCTACGATCGCCATCTTCGCCGCCCAGTAGGCGCCCCAACTCACACCGTGCATGGCGACGCGGGTCTTGTCGATCTCTGGGCGAGTAGCAATGTAATCGAGCACGCGGGAAAGCATGCGGTCGGCATTTTCACTGACCTTGATCGGATTCTGTCCGGTGCCTGGGCCGTCTACCGCCAAATAGCCGATGCCGAAGGGCAGAATCGCGCTAAAGCTCTCGGTCAAATCTTCCTTGCGGCTATCGAGGCCGTTCACCGCGAGAACGAGCGGCACGGGGCCATTTGCATTTTTCGGCAGGCGCAGATAGCCGACAATTTCTTTTCCTTCAAATGGAATCTTCACGATCTCCAGCGGAGGATCGAGGAACCGGGCATGCGCCAGATACGCCTCGAGGGCTTTCTCATAGGAGCGCTGTTTGCCGGGGGAAGCGGGAACCGGCCAGCGTCCAAAGGAATAGAGCCGCCACGCACGAATGTAGTCGGCATTCGCTTTTGCGGGATCAGTCTTCTCCAGCGACTTTGCTTCGTTCATGTAGCGATCCGCCACTCCCATAAAGGCGGCGGCCCACTCGTCTTTATCGCGGGTGTGGATGGACTTCACCGCTTCCTGAATGTCGGCGGGATCAAGACCGATCAAGGGATACTGTCCCACTTGCGCACGCCGAACCGCTTCGGTCTTGATTTCTTCGATGGTGCGATCGGTTTTTTCTTGAGAGAAACATGGAGCGCTGAGCGAAAAGACAACTACCGAGCACAATGCAAATGAAACAACGGCTAATTGTTTTGAGCGATGACGACGTTCTAAATGAGCTGACACGGGATTTAATTCCTTTCCAAAAAATACGGGGCCGGTGGGAGTTCCGGCCCCGTTCAGGGGAGGTACACCTACCTAAAAAATTAGCTTTAGACCAAGTTGAACGGCGCGGCTTCCGCCCGAACCGATGACCGGGTTGGCGGCAGCGACGTCGGGAGTGGCGCATCCGCAGCCGAAGGGTTGAACTGAAGGATCGTTAAATCCGAAACCGTTTTGCCCGCCGTACGGGTTGGCTAGATTCGGATGATTGAAAATGTTGAAGAACTCCGCCCGGAACTGCGCGCGGAGGCGCTCGCCGAAATGAAAGTTCTTGGCCACAGAAAAATCCACATTTTTGAAGCCAGTGTCGGGGAACGCATTGCGGCTTACCGTCCCGAAACTGCCCAACGGCGGCGGAATCATGATCGAATTGCCCTGCTGATAGCAGCCGTGGAAGGCCAACGATTCGGTTGCAGCGCCCGGAGCTCCACCATCGAGCGCGAGCGCTTTGGCGTTGCAAGCGGCGTTGTTAGTCGGATTCGTTGGGCTGTTGTTTCCGGCGAAATATGGTATGCCTGTTGGCGTCGATTTGAAATCGTTCGGGTTGCCGAAGAAGTCCCAACGAATCGGACTCTGTGCCGGCGGACTGACAGGCAGAGGACCGATGCCGGCCGCGTCGGTACCTTCATCCATCGGACCCCAGTGTTGCGGGCTCTGCAGGGTCACGATGGAATTCAACTCCCATCCTTCCAACGCCTGCCCGTAACCTTTCTTGCCGGGGACGGCGTAGGTAAGAGACACCGTCAAACGATGCCTTACATCGAAGTCACTGTTCGCATACTCGCCGCCTGGGTTATAGGCATTCTGCGGGAGCCCGGAACCGTAGCCGAAATCCCAGTTGGCGCCCACGTTGTCAAGAGAGTGGGAGTAAGTGTAGCCAGCCACCATGCTGAGGCCGTGGTAATTGCGCGAGTTCAAAGTTACCTGCAGGCCGTCGTAGTTGGAGCGGTACACGTTCGCCATCTGGAAAATGTTGCTGAGATAGGGGAACTTCGTATTGTAGGGTCCAACCTCGGGCGCAGTTTGGCAATTCGCGTTATTGACAGTGTCGTAAAAACCCTTCACTAGGGCATCGGACGTACACGCAGCCACGTTCGCGGCAGGCCATCCCGAACCTACCGGCGGCTGGTTGATATCGCGAATGCCGGTTAAATTTGCACCGTGGTTTCCGACGTATGCCATTTCCAGCGTCAGATTTGGAGTGAAGGCGTGTTGCACACTCAACGACCAGTTCCACACGTAAGGCGTAGACATGTTTCGGCTGACGGTCATGACGGGACAAGGATTTGGCGGAGTGCAATCGACGACCGGGGTGCCATAAAGCGGAACGCCGGGAGTATCCCATGGAACTGGGTTCAAAAAATTCTTGACGGTGATGTTCCCGGTCGTGATCGTCCCACCTGGGTCGATCTGGGCTCCATTGAAGAGACCTCCCGTCGGAACGCTGCCGGGACCGAAGGCGTTGTTGAAGGCAATAAAGGATTGCCAGTTGATGGTCTCATAAACCATGCCAACGCCGCCGCGAACTACTGTCGAACCTTTGCCGTTGGTGTCCCAGGCAAAGCCGAAACGAGGAGCGAAATTCGTGGGATCGGGTTTGTAGAGGCTGCTGATTCGATTGGTTCCGGTGTTCACCTGTACCAAGCCGACGTTCGGATCAAAGTTGCCGAGCAGATTGTGGGCTTCCTGCACCACGGTGCTGTACTCGTATCGCAGCCCAAAGTTCAAGGTGAGGCGCTTAGTAGCGCGCCAGTCGTCTTGCGCAAAGAGGCCAAAGGCCCAGTTATGAAGTTGCAATGTCGGATTGCCGACTTCGACTGATGATTTAAAGGGCAAGCCCGCGAAGAAATCTTCCAGCGGGGTGGAAGAGCCTGACTGGACTCCGCCGAGGAACGTAACGCTGCCTCGAGCATTGCCGTAGGCTGCGTTCGTCACTTGATTGCGGTGCATATCGCCGCCGAATTTAATGGAATGGTTTCCGGCGGTGTAGGAGATGTGATCTACAAATTGGGTGACTGAGTCCGGGCCTTGAAATTTCGGCCACTTGAAGGCGCCCAGGCCGGTGAAAACACCGCCAAATCCGATGCGCGGCAAGCCGCCTGTGAAGGGACCTGCGACGCCAGTGTCTAATCCGTAGGCAGACGCGGGTATATTGAGATCGCCCGGCAAAGTCGGCTGATAAAGACGGCTATATCCGACGCGGGCTTCGTTAACCCAAAGCGGCGATGGAGTCCATACCCAGTTTCCGCCAACAACCTGGGCCCTAGTGTGAATGTCGGATCTCCACTTGGACTGCAACTCGGGGAAGTCTTCTACTGTTCCGCTGTTGTTGCCGAAGAAGTACATACCGCTTAAGCGACTATTCTGGCTCAGATTGGCGTCAACTTTTGCCACCACGTTGTAAACCTTGACGTCGTTGGGAAACCCATTGGGGACCGTGGTGCTCTGGCTGGTGTTAAGCGGGAATCCGGTTCCGTTGCACGTAACTGCGCCGCCGGTAAGCGCGCATCCGGCAATATTCAAGCTGGCCGGACTTACCGCGACGCCTCCCGCCTGAAGATCCGCTATCACGTCAGTGATGCTGTTCGCGCAATTGCCTGTCATCGAACCATAAAGACAGTTGGGAGTCGTGACGCCGTTCACGACGGGCGTCGGCAATGAGGCCGTCGTCGGAGCCGTGACGCCGCCGAAAGAATTTCCAACGTCATACATCTGCCCTTCATAGGCCCCAAAGAAAAACACCTTGTCTTTTACGATCGCTCCGCCAACGCTGCCGCCATATTGCTCCAAGGTTCTCGGTAGCTTCGCATTTGGGACGGTGTTGAAAAAGTTGCGAGCGTCCATCACGCCGTCTCGGCCAAATGCAAAGGCGGTGCCGTGGATCTGGTTGGTGCCCGCCTTCAGGCCAACGTTAACCACTGCTCCCGGCTTCCATCCGAACTCCGCCGGAGCCAGTTCTTCCACGTTGAATTCCTGGATCGAGTCAATCGGCAGAATGGTCGCTGAATCGCCAGCAATGCCTGCGCCATTAATAATCGCTTGGCCGGAATAAGGCTCGCTGTTGAATAAGCCTTCTATGAAGTAGGCGTTGTCTTCGGCGCGCAGCCCGTTGGTGCTCGTGGTCGAGAATCCGCCGCCCGGATATCGCACTACACCAGGACGCAATTGAAGCAGGTTCTCGTAGTTGCGCCCATTCAGCGGCAAATCATTGATCTCCGCATTGCTCAGCGTGCCGCCCAAAGTAGCGGAGGTACTGTTTACCAGGGGTACTTCATCCGTAACCACCACTGTCTCGGAAATCTGTCCTGTGGGGAGGGCGATGTCGACGCGCAAGTCTTGCGCAACTTCTACCACGATATTTGGGCGCTCGACCGCTTTGAAACCCTTGGCTTCGGCGCGAATTTTATACACTCCGGGCTGCAGTTCGGGCGCGGCATAGTCTCCGGAGGCGTCGGAGGTCACGGTTCTTTTCGTGTCGCGCTGCACATCGGTGATGATGACGGTAGCTCCGGCTACGCCAGCTCCCGACTGATCGCTAACCGTTCCCAGGATTCGGCCGGAGGTGGTTTGCGAAAATAAAGGAAGGCCAAGAGCGAGTAGCATGCCGGCAAGGGCGAGTGCCCGAATGCCATTCAACGGAGAATGCATACGACCTCCAAATCCTCATCATTGAGGTGTGCAACAGTTGGGACAGCAGTTCGCGACCGGTTTTCAATCCTTGAATGCGAGACTAAAATGAAATAGCGGGCGATTTGAAGGTATAGCCTTGACGCGGCCTACCCGTCAAGTAGTATTGTGGTTCGACCACAATACAGCTTTTCCACCCGAGGTTGCGGGTTGAGGCCGGACAATTAGCATTCGCTCCAGGAGAAAACCTAGCATCATGGCAATCGCAACGATTAATCCCTCAACCGGCGAACTGGTCAAAAGCTTCGAGCCGCTCACCGACGCGCAAATCGAGGAGAAGTTGCGGCTTGCAGCTTCGGCGTTCCGCAAGCATCGCAAGACTTCGTTCGCCGACCGGGCGAAAAAAATGATGCAGGTGGCCGAGATTCTGGAAGCGGAAAAGGACGAATGCGCCCGCTTGATGACGTTGGAGATGGGCAAGCCTCTCAAGGCTGCCATCGCGGAAGCCCTGAAATGCGCGACCGGTTGCCGGTTCTATGCGGAGAACGCTGAGAAGTTTCTCGCCGATGAGGTGATTGAGACTGGGGCAAAGCGCAGCTTTATTCGCTATCTGCCGATCGGACCGATCCTGGCCATCATGCCTTGGAATTTTCCCTTCTGGCAGGTATTTCGCTTTGTTGCGCCGGCGTTGATGGCGGGAAATGTGGGATTGCTGAAACATGCTTCCAACGTCCCCCAATGTGCATTGAAAATTGAGGACATCGTGCGCCGCGCTGGTTTTGCCGAAGGTGTTTTTCAGACGCTGCTAATCGGTTCCGGCCCAGTGGACGGCATTTTAAACGACCCTCGAGTAGTAGCAGCGACCTTAACCGGAAGCGAAGGCGCTGGAATTCAAGTGGGAATCTCCGCCGCCAAGCGCATTAAAAAAGTTGTGCTTGAACTCGGAGGCAGTGACCCGTTTATTGTCATGCCGAGCGCGGATCTCGATGCTGCCGTATCCACGGCTGTGGACGCGCGCGTTCAAAACAATGGCCAGTCGTGCATTGCGGCTAAGCGCTTCATCGTGTCAGAGAAAATTGCCGACGAATTCGAGCGCCGGTTCGTCAAACAGATGAAAGATCTGCGCGTGGGCGATCCCATGGATGACAGCACGCAGCTCGGTCCATTAGCCAACGCGGACGCCGTCACTTCGCTGGACGCCGATGTGAAAAAGACCGTTGCCGCAGGCGCGCGCGTTTTGACCGGGGGCCATCCTTTGAAGCGTCCTGGGAACTTCTATGCTCCGACCGTTTTGACCGACATACCGAAGACTTCGCCCGCTTATAAAGAAGAATTTTTTGGTCCGGTCGCGTCCATTTTTCGGGTAAAGGACATTGACCAGGCCATCCACATTGCGAATGATAGCCGCTTCGGGCTGGGTGCCAGCGCCTGGACGAACGATCCGGCGGAGACTGAGCGCTTCATCAATGAACTCGATGCCGGCATGGTGTTCTTAAACAAAATGGTCGCCTCCGATCCTCGTTTGCCATTCGGTGGAGTAAAGTATTCGGGCCACGGTCGCGAACTTTCCGAGCATGGCATCCGGGAGTTTATGAACATCAAGACGGTTTGGATTCAGTAATCGGGCCGATCATCGCAGAAGTATTCGACGAAACTTATCCCATTGCGGTATAGTGGTTGGACCACTGGACCGTCATGAGAAATAGCGTCGGGATTGCAGGCTTAATGTCGAACGAAGTAATCGATTCCCTTGCTCTGAAACCCATGTATCGCACGGTCAAGACCTCTCGCCTCTTTGAACAAATCGTGCAGCAGGTAGAGGATTCCATCCTGAAAGGTCAGCTCAAGCCCGGAGATCAACTGCCGGCGGAGCGCGACCTTGCGCAGCGTTTTGGAGTGAGTCGAACTGCGGTGCGCGAGGCGGTAAAGACCTTGCGGGAAAAGGGCTTGGTTGAAGCCTATTCCGGCCGCGGCACCTTTGTGACCAATGGGACGTCGCAGGCTATCCGCCAGTCGCTCGATTTAATGATTCGCATCAACAAGCAGGAAGGCTCAGCGCATCTTGCCGAACTGCGGTTGGTTCTGGAACCCGACATTGCGGCGTTGGCCGCCCAGAAGATTGAAGATCAGTTGCTGGTTACGATGAGCGAAGCAGTGGCGACGATGGATCGGAGCCTTCGAGATCCCGATGCTTACGTCGAGGCGGATCTTGATTTCCACTTGGCGCTGGCGGAAGCGGCCGGAAATCCGCTGATACTTTCCTTGCTCGATTCCATTGTGGGCCTATTGCGCGAGCAGCGTAGCCGCATTTTTAACGTTGAACGTGGACCGGAGCGCGGGCAATTCCATCACAAACGAATTCTGGCAGCGGTTCAGCAGCGCGATCCAGAAGCGGCGCGCGCCGCAATGCGCGCTCATCTGCTGCAGGTGCTGGAGGATTCATCGACTCCAACCGGAAGCGGCTTGATGCTTAATTCGGACGCCAAACCCAACTTATAACGGAAGGGAATTATCGATGGCCAAACTCGGCTTTATCGGTCTCGGTGTGATGGGCGGCAACATGGTGGCCCGTTTTCTCGAAAAAGGCCATAGTGTAACCGGCTACAACCGGACGCGATCCAAAGCGCAGTGGTTGATCGACAAAGGCATGAAATTTGCCGAGTCGCCGAAAGCTGTTGCCGCCGCCTCTGATGTGACATTCACGATGGTGACGAATGCCGCCGCGCTCGCCGCTGTAACCGATGGACCCGACGGATTACTCGCAGGTCTCAGCGCCGGCAAGTTTCACATCGACATGAGCACGGTGAGTCCTGAGGTCAGCCGCGCTTTGGCGGCGAAAGTTCGCGAGAAGGGCGCGGACATGATCGACGCCCCGGTATCGGGAAGCGTCATAACGCTGCAGCAAGGAAAATTGTCGGTGATGGTCGGTGGGCGCAAAGAAACTTTTAATCGGCTGAAGCCACTACTCGACGATGTTGGCCCGAAAGTCACACACGTTGGGGACAACGGCGTCGCCCTGTCGATGAAGATCGCTTTGAACCTGCAACTGGCGGTGCAGATGATGGGCTTCTGTGAAGGCGTGCTGCTCGCCGAAAAGAGCGGAATCGCTCGCGATGTGGCCGTGGACGTTATGGTTCACAGCGCGATTGCATCCCCGATGATTGTGTATCGCGGGCCGTTTGTTCTGCAGCAGCCTGAAGAAGCCTGGTTCGATTGCAACATGATGCAGAAGGATATGCTGCTGGCGATGGAGTTGGGCCGCAAACTGAATGTTCCGCTGCCCACAACGGCCGTCAGTAATGAATTTCTGACTGCAGCGCGGGGCATGGGCTGGGAGAAGCAGGATTTCGCAGTCGTCTTCGACGTGCTCGCCCGCATGTCTGGAATCCAGAAGTAAAGGTAGAGGTCAGAATTCAGAGGTCAGATTGTTCGATGCGAGTTAATCAATGACTACCGCAACTCAGCCCACAACTTCACAGGAAGTCGCTCTCTGGCTGCGCATGTACCGGCAGATGGTCGCCATCCGCGAGTTTGAAGGGCAGGTCAACGAACTTTATACCCGCGCATTAATGCCGGGGTTGGCCCATCTGTATATTGGCGAAGAAGCCATCGCCGTCGGTGTGTGCGAAGCGCTGGAGCGCACTGACTACATCACTAGCACGCATCGCGGTCATGGACATTGTTTGGCGAAGGGCGCCTCCCCGGATCAAATGTTCGCCGAGCTGCTGGGCAAAAAGGCCGGGTACTGCAAGGGCAAAGGCGGCTCCATGCACATTGCAGACCCGGCCACCGGCAACCTGGGAGCCAATGCGATCGTCTGCGGGAGCGCCGGTATCGCAACCGGAGCGGCGTTTTCGGCAAACCGTTTGGGCAACGGGCGCGTGGCCGTATGTTTTTTTGGAGAAGGCGCGCTCGGCCAAGGAGTTCTTTACGAAGAGATGAACCTTGCCCAACTGTTCAAGCTTCCCGTGATTTACGTGTGCGAAAACAATCTCTACACGGAATACACGCACTACTCGGAATGCACTGCCGGAGATGTATTGATGCGAGCGCAGGCCTTTGGTCTGGAAGCGGTGAGTGTCGACGGGCAGGATGTTCGCGCCGTCCACCAGACTGCGCAGCGCCTTGTGGATCGAGCCCGAAGCGGCGGCGGCCCTTCATTTTTACTCTGCAACACCTATCGCTATCACGGGCATCACGTCGGCGACATCAACCGCGAATACTATCGCTCCAAACAAGAAGAGCATATGTGGAAGACAGAACGGGATCCAATCCTCAACATGGGAAAGTGGTTAATCGAACAGAAACACGCTGATGCGCCAGCACTAGGGCGCGTGCAACAGGAACTCGAATCGGAGATGAAGAAAGCAGTTGAATTCGCGGTGGCGGCGCCCTATCCAAATGCCAGCGAAGTGGAAGAGGACGTGTATGCCTGAGACGGTTATGGGCGGGCAAAAAGTCCGTGAATTGACCTTCGCGCAGGCGATTAAGGAAGCTCTCGCCGAAGAAATGCGACGTGATTCCACCGTCTGCATTATGGGCGAAGATGTCGCAGAGGCGGGCACGCCCTTCAAAGTTCTCTCCGGCTTGTTAGAAGAATTCGGTAAAGACCGTGTTCTCGACACTCCGATCTCGGAAGCCGGCTTCACAGGTCTGGCGGTCGGTGCGGCCATGACCGGCATGCGACCGGTGGTCGACATCATGTTCGGTGACTTCATTACCCTTACCATGGATCAGATGGTCAACCAGGCTGCGAAAGTTCATTACATGTCAGGGGGAAAGTGGAAAGTTCCGATGGTTATGCGCACCACTATGGGCGCGACGCGCCGCTCAGCCGCGCAGCATTCGCAATCACTGCACGCGTGGTACTGCCATGTTCCCGGATTGAAAGTTGTATTGCCATCGACTCCCTACGACGCGAAGGGGCTGCTGAAAGCCGCGATACGCGACGAAAATCC
>Ga0182024_10011187_pt1 | contig 18081 bp, 9 predicted proteins | sample P32metaG_FD_120480 | JGI IMG/M metagenome (GOLD analysis project Ga0182024, IMG submission 120480) | Permafrost microbial communities from Stordalen Mire, Sweden - P3-2 metaG (Illumina Assembly) | ecosystem: Environmental > Terrestrial > Soil > Wetlands > Permafrost | place: Sweden: Stordalen... | reverse complement strand
GTTGGCGAAGAACGTGTTAGCCAGCCAGCCCGTTTCGCGAATAATGCCGAACAGCGAACCGTGTACCCGATTCTCGCCGGAGCGCATGACGGCATTGAAAACACCGCCGCCCGTGCGGCCCATTGACGCGTCGTAAGTGTTCGCCTGCACCTTCATTTCCTGCACGCCTTCCATGGCGGGAATCACCACCGCGCGGTTCGTCGAGTCCGTGATCGAGACACCGTCCAGCGTGTAGTTATTGGTCTGTAACGGACCGCCCGCAATCGATATCGACGCCTGTCCGCTCTGGTCTTCCATGCGGTCGAACTTCGGGTTACCCGTCCAGACCACACCTTCGCTCAGCCGCGCCAGCATGAACGGATCGCGCCCGAGGTTCGGCAGATCTTCCATCAATTTGCGATCGATGTCCGTACCGGTCGAAGCTTCCGACGTATTGAGCAGTTCCGCTTCCGCGGTAACGTCGATCGTCTCGGTGACCTGGCCGATGTCCAGCACCGCATCCTGCGTCACTGCGGACTGGGGCGCAATGACAATGCCTTTGCGTTCCAGCTTCTTGAAGCCGGGCGCTTCCACGTCCAGCGTATACGTGTTCGGATTGAGCACGGGGAATGAGTACTGGCCCTGGTCGTTGGTAACCGTGGAACTGGCTACGGAAGTCGCTTCCTCAATCAGGGTGACCTTAGCGGTTGGAATCACGGCGTCTTTCGGGTCCGTCACCCGGCCTCTGAGAGACCCCTGGAACGATTGGGACCACGCCAACTGGGAACAGGTCAACGCGGAAAATAGTGCAAGTGTGGACAAAAGTCGCATGATGAGTCTCCTTGGGTTTGGTTTTCTGCCCGCCGCTCTTAATCGAAAGAGCCTGCAGGGGGCGATCGGTCCGGCTCGGGGGGAAATGTCCGTGTGCTTACAATGCGCAACGGAAGCGTGAGTTACTCAACTGACAGAAACAAGTTAACTACGGAAAGTAATAGAAATCGGCTCAGGTCGTAGAGCTTGGACTGAAATAAGAAGACGGTCGCATCAAGGCGTGTCTCCAAACTGAATATAAGAATGTTACTCAATATCGGAATTTAAGTCAACGGAATCCGGATTCAAAAAACAAATGCCCGGTATACGCAATCTCTGCATACACCGGGCAAATAACTAACAACAAATAGCTTAAGTCTGCGACTATGCGGCATTCGGGGGTGAGCCGCTGGCGTTGTGTCTGCAAATAACCAGGCAGACTGTGGGGCGGGCTTCAGCCTGCCGCCGCCTTTAGGCGGCTTTCGGGGGAAATGCACAATGTCTACTCATTTCCTGGACACGACAACTAATTCTCCGTCGGAACCTGGTCCAGATGATCCACCACCAGCATCTCAACGGGGGCCGTCGTCTTCTCCAGGTTCAGCCCCATCTTTGAGAAACCTGCGTCAATTCTCCCGCAATCAGCCCAGGCGTGATCGGTATCGGGATCGTCGGACCGTCCTGCGGGCTCAGCGCGACGTCTTCAAAAACCCGCTCCACCGTCACGTCCCACTTTCCCTGCAGTTCCGTCCGGTCGATCGCCTGCGCGTACGGAATCTGACGCCCCGCAGGCCCCGCCAGGATAGTGTTCGTCAGATACTCCGCAAGCTGAGGCATGGTGATCGCGTAGAACTCCGTGTCCGACACCGTCTTCGAAATCGACGAGCGGGAAGGTCCGAACCTGGAGTCGGTCCGCACGGTGAGGGACGTCCTCCCGCCGTCCGTTGTCGCCGACGAACTGCACATCTGCGCCCCGGTGAACTGCCGATCGTCCGTCCACGTATCGCAGCCGGTCTTATCCACTTCCCGTGGGGGCTTCATCTTGTTGCCGCCCTTCGCAATCGTCAGCGCATACGCCGTTTGATCGCTCGTCTCGCGGCGAGCCACAAGGTGGAATCTCTCTTCGAGGAGCGCCCGCAGCATTTCGGGAAACTGCTCTTTCGTCGCGCCTTCCGCCATCACGGCCTGAATCGAGAAATACGCCTGGGCGGTCCACGCGGGCGCGGTAATCCGCTGAAGATCCATGCGGTACGCGCTGGCAAGCATATTTTTCATTGCCATGCTGCCAATATCGACCCGCGTCCCCGAAAAATTCGTCCCTCCCGCCACCATCTTGCCCGCCCGCATCATCTCCATCGGCGATTGCGCGACCTTAACCGACGCTACCTCAAACTTGAGGCCGGGCGCCGCAGTCTGCGCCATCAGAGCCATCGCGAGTAACCAAGCAGCCACAACTCGTCGTGGAGTGATCATGTCAATTCAAATCTTTGCCCGGGGAACACACTTTTCCGTGTCCTCCCCGGGGCATTCGAAAACAACCGCCCCTAACCGGCGGAAGCGGCTGCCTTCGGCGGACCCTCCTTAACAATCTCCGCCAGCGCAGCATTGAACTTCGTCATATCCTCGTGACTGCCGATCGTCACCCGGATGTGTTGCGGCCATTCAGTCGCCCATCTGTTGGCGAGCGAGATCTTTTTCGCACGCATGGCCTCGCCGACCTGTGTCCCGGTCATCCCCTTCACCGACATCATGAAGAAATTGCCGACAGTCGGAACGTAGCTCACACCCAGTTTTTCCATCGCCTCGTAAGTCATAGCGCGATTCTTCTGGTAGGTCGCGATGCGCTCCGGCAACACCGTGGCGTTTGCCTTCAGGCTCGCCGCGGCGCAAGCCATGGTGCCTTGCGACAGGTTGCCGGGCTTGCCGAACTGGCGGAGTTGCGCCAGCAGATCAGGGCGTCCGTAAGCAAGACCAGCCCGAAGACCCGCCATGCCGTAGATCTTCGAGAATGTGCGAAGAACGATGACATCCTTATCCTTCGCCACCAGATCCGTTGACATGTTGTCGCGGCCGGAGAAGTGGACGTACGCCTCGTCGATCACCAGGATGGAACCCTTCGGCTTGTTAGCCAGAATGTATTCCATATCCTTTCGCGGCGTGAACGTCCCAGTCGGATTGTTGGGGTTGCAGATGTAAAAGACGCCCGCATTCGGGTCGGCCTTGATCATCGCTTCCACGTCGTGGGTATAGTCCGGCCGCAGCTTCACCTGAATCGTTTTGCTGCCGCGCTCCCCGTTCCTGCCACCGCCGCCACTGCCATAGCCCGGAGATCCCATCACCCAGCTGCGGGTGGGCGATGTAAACGCGGGATGCAGATCCGCCAGTGCGGGACCCGAACCCGGGTAGATCGTGACATAGCCCGACTTCACTCCCTCTGTGGTCTCGACCAGGCTTTGGAGATCGTTGTTGTCGCCCGCCGGACTGTATCTCCAGGCCAGCGGCGATACTTTATTGATCGCCTCCAGCCCTTGCATGGTGGGTCCCATCGGGTTCTCATTCATGCCGATCCGAACCGCATCCGGATCCGCGGCCCCGCGGCCACCGCCGCCGCTACCACCCCTCGCCCCGCGCCCGCCGCGACCCCTTGCCGGCGGCGCCGGAGCATCTTCGGCGTCCTGCCCCAGGGCAAATTCATGGAAGAACGGCAACACTGCGGCGGCTCCTAACGCAATATGCGCGATGTGACGCCGTGAGTATCCCCGGTTGAGTAAGTCTCTTACAGCTTCTTTACTGAGTGACATTGATTTTGATGTCTCCTGATTCGATCTCTGAGGGAGTTATATTGGCTCCCGCGAAAGATTGGTTGGATGGTTTGGAGGGGAGCGCCGGAGAACTTGCGACGCTTAGGAGGAATGGAGCTACCGACCGGGAGCTCGCGAAGAAAACGGTACCCGCAACGTGGCGACCCGTTGAAAGTCATACTTCCTGCATTTCGGGAGAAGCCCCGGGGCGCGCAAATAAATTGCTCGCCCCGGAGCAAGCCAACAACCCGGCGAAACTAGCCCTTTGCGACCGCCCCCGGACCTTCTTTGACAACCTGAGCCAACGCGGCGTTGAACTTGGTCATCTCGTCGAAACTACCCACGGTCACACGGATGTGGTTCGGCCATTCCGCCCATCGGCTGGCCTGGGCGACATAGATTTTCTTCGCCTGCAGCGCCGCGCCCACCTGAACCGCCGTCATTCCTGGCACGTTCATCATGAAGAAGTTAGCAACGGTCGGGACGTATTTGACGCCCAGTTTATCCATCGCCTCATAAGTAAGAGCGCGATTCTTCTCATACGTCGCCACGCGTTCCGGAATCACCGTCGCGTTGGCCTTCAGGCTGGCGGCGGCGCATGCCATCGTTCCCTGCGACAGATTGCCGCCCTTGTCGAACTTGGCGATCTGTGTGTGGTATTCCGGCTTCGCGTAAACGATGCCGGCGCGCAGACCAGCCATGCCGTAGATCTTCGAGAAAGTGCGGAGAACAACAACATCCTTGTCCTTCGCCACCAGATCCGTGGACATATTCTCGCGTCCGGAGAAGTGGACGTACGCTTCGTCGATCACGAGGATGGCATCCTTGGGCTTATTCGCCAGAATGTACTCCATATCCTTTCGCGGCGTGATCGTCCCCGTCGGATTGTTGGGGTTGCAGATGTAGTAAACGCCTGCCTTCGGATCGGCCTTGATCATCGCTTCCACATCGTGCGTGTAGTCCTTACGCAACGGAACGTGATTGACCTTCACCCCATACTGCTCTCCCCGCTGCGTGTAGCCGGGAGCGCCCATCACCCAGCTGCGGGTGGGCGAACAGAACGCGGGCATCAGGGCTGCCAGCGCAGGGCCGGAACCAGGGAACACCGTCGCATAGCCACTCTTCACTCCCTCGGTGGTTTCGACCAGGCTCTGGAGATCGTTGTTGTCTCCCGCCGGGCCGTACCGCCATGCCAGCGGCGAAACCCTGGCGATAGATTCCAGCCCTTCTTTGGTGGGGCCCATCGGGTTCTCATTGGAGCCGATGACGACAGCGTCCGGATCCGTATTGGGACGCCGGCCACCACCGCCGGCACGGCCACCGCCGCTGAAGCCTCGGGCACCGCGCGTTGGCGGAGCGGCGGCGTCCTGCGCGTAAGCAAATTCGTGGAACAACGGCAGTGCCGCGGCAGTGCCTAAGGCGATCTGGGCGATTCCACGGCGTGTGAAACCTCTGTCGAGCAACTCTCTGGTAACTTTTGGTGTCAATGACATTGGATGGAATAGCTCCTGTTTTTTGATCCAAATCGGAGGGGTACCACTCCTATTGGAGACTTTGTTGGAAAGTTAGAGGGGGAGCGCCGGGAACCTGCGACGCCGGAAAGAAATGAAGCTGCCGACCGGGAGCTTGGGAGAGAGCGATGGTCCGCGACGCGGCGCCCCGCTTGAAAACTTAAAAAACGCCCCGGAATGCATGTGGGAACATGCACCCCGGGACCAACACAACAACAAAACGTTTAGCCTGCCGAGGCTGTCTTCGGCGGACCTTCCTGCACAACCTGATCGAGCGCGGCGTTGAACTTCGTCATCTCTTCTTTCGTGCCCACCGTCACGCGGACATGGTTCGGCATCGACGGCCACCGCGAGGACTGCGCGAACTGAATCTTCTTAGCCCCGAAAGCCGAGCCAACCTGCGTGCCCGTCATGCCCTTCAGCGACAGCATGAAGAAGTTGCCAACCGGAGTGCCGATCCACGATCCGCCCATTTTCTGAACGTGCTCGAGCGCGAGATCGCGATTCTGCTTGTTCAGCGCCATCCGTTCCTTCATCAGACCCGGATTGGCTTTCATGCTGGCAGCGGCGCAGGCCGTCGCCGTAACCGGCAGGAACTGAGTACCGCCATAGTCGGAGATCTTTTTCAGCAGATCCGGACGTCCGAAAGTCGCGCCGCACCGGAGACCAGCCATTCCGTACGCCTTCGAGAAGGTTCGCAGCACGATGACATCTTTATCCTGTCTCACGAGCTCCGTCGAATAATTCTCGGGACCCGCGAAGTGAACATACGCCTCGTCGATAATCAGGACCGCGTCCTTCGGCTTGTTGGCCAGAATATACTCGAAATCCTTCATCGGCGTGAGCGTCGAGGTCGGGTTGTTGGGGTTGCAGATGTAGTAGGCGCCCGCGTTCGGGGATGCCTTGACCATCGCCTCCACATCGTGCGTGTAGTCCTTGCGCAACGGAACGGCAATCAATTTGGCTCCGGTCCAGCGGTTTCCCGCGCCATAGCCCGGGTTACCCATGACCCAGGGCTTGTCGGGTCCGGCAAACGCGGCGACCGCGTTCGCGAGGGGAATGCTGGAACCGGGATAACCGACCGCATAACCCGCTTTGACGTTCTCGGACTTTAAGAGTTCAGCCTGGAAATCGAGGTTCTCGCCCTGCGGTCCGTAGCGCCAGCCCATGGGCGCCACCTTGACCAGAGCCTCCAGTCCTTCTTTGCTCGGCCCCATCGGATTCTCGTTGGACGAGATGACGACGCGTTCCGGATCGTAGGCCTGGCGCGCGCCACCGCCCCCGGCACCGGCGCCACGTCGGCCTGCCGGAGCATCCCCATCGGATGACTGGGCAAACGAGGCTTCGCTGAAGAAAGGAATGACTGCGGCAGCACCCAGCGCAATCCGGCTGATGTGCCGGCGGCTGTAGCCTCTGCTGATTAAATCGTCGATAAGTTTAGGTGTAAGACCCATGTTGGAAATCTCCTGGAGTGGTACCACTCCTGTCTGATATCTGTTTTGGTTGGAGGTGGAGCGCCAGGAACTTGTGACGCCAAGAGGAAAGAGGGCTACAGACCAGGAGCCCGAGGGAGAATGAGCCGCGCAGCGTGGCGGCGCATTTTAAGATTTACTAATACCGCTAGATGGGATCATACCCGCCAGGGTCTGCCCATGTCAAGTGTCAAGTTCTTTTGGTCGAGGCAAAGTAGAAGGTAAAGCTCTTCTAACGGCCAGTAAACTACTGATTTTCTGTGTGGCGCAGGCGGTTCCGCCTGCGTTTACTTAGCCGTAGGCTGGGCAACATTCACCGTCTTCGCGGGATCCTGCATGTCCGGCGATCTCAACTGCTGGTCAGTCGGCAGCGCGGCCTGATCCCATCCGCCGCCCAACGCCAGGATAAGATTCACCGCGTCCGTCATGCGTTCCTGATGCAGCGTAACCGCGGTGCGCGCGGCGCTCAGTTCCAGCTGCTGAGTCGTAATAACGTTCAGGTACGAGTCAGTTCCCGCCTTATAACGTTCAATCTCAAGATTCAGAGACTTTATGGAAGCATCCACCGCCTTCGCCTGGATGCTTGCTTCCTGAGCAAGAACCCGCAGCGCAGATAGATTATCTTCCACCTGCTGGAACGCGCTCAGTACCGTTTGGCGATACAAAGCAGCCGTGGCGTCATACGTCGCCTCGGCCTGCCGAAGCTGCGCCCGCCGTTTTCCCGCGTCGAAAATCGTCTGCGCCAGTGACGGACCCACGGTCCAGACACGGCTGCCCCAGGTCAGAAGATTCAGCAGGCTGCCGCTCGATAGCCCCGCTGTCGCACCCAGAGTGAGTTCGGGGTACCAGGCGGTCCTCGCAATTCCGATATTGGCATTGGCCGCCGCCGCCGCCCGTTCCATGGAAGCGATGTCCGGACGCCGCTGCAGCAGCGCCGAAGGCAGGCCGACGGGAATCGGCGGCGGCGCCAGTATGGAATAGTCGGTTCCGGGGGGCGCCGATAGCTGAGTCATTGTGGAAGCCGGGCTGGCTGGATCCGGCGCCGGCGCAATGACGATAAAGCCAGTCGCACTCGCCGACTTGGGGGGAGTCGCCGAATCCACCACCGTCACCGTCAGGTTGGGGGTGGAAGGGGTAGACTCCGCAGTCGGCGTGCCCGTGATCGCGCCCGTCGACGGATTCATGCTCAGACCCGCCGGCAGCGAGCCCGAAGTGATGGAGAACGTGTACGGAGCAATGCCGCCGACTGCGGTAAACGAACCGCTGTAAGGCGTACCCACCCTCCCGCCGGCAACGGGAAGCTTCGCTGTCAGGACCGGTACAATCGAGAATCCGGCCGGGGCCTGCCCCATCAGGACGGCAATAGCATGCTCATACTGGCTGCGCGTAATCCCCAGGTCGATCGCCTGCGCCTGCGTCGTATAAAGCTGGGTTTCCGCAAGTTCCACATCCGATAAAGCCGCCACTCCGCCATGGTATCGGTTATTGGTGAGATCGAGATATTGCTGGTAGATATCGATGTTGTCGTTCAGCAGATTGAGTTGCTCGTCGTCGCCACGCAGCAGAAAATAATCGACCGCCAGCGTCGCCTGCAGACTCAGCCGCAGATTTTCCAGATTCGCCGCGCTTACCTGAGCGTTCGCATTCGCATTCTGAACGGCCAGCCCCACCCGGTTCCACAGATCGGGTATCCATGACGCGCTGAACGGAAGCGAGAAGTTCGCCGATGACCCATGTCCAGGCGCGCCACCCGCATTCGGACCGCGATCGCTCTGCGTAATCGCCGGAGCTGTGCTGACGGTTGGATAGTAAGCCGATCGGCTCTCCGCAATCAGCGCCACCGACTCCCGGAACTCCGCTTCCAGCTCTTTCACGTTGTAATTCGAGACGCTGACCTGTTCTTCGAGCTTGTTGAGCTCGACGTCGTTGAATATCTCCCACCACTTACCTTTGAGCACGCCATCGCCGGGAACCGCCGTCTTCCACTGGTCGCTCCCTGCGATTTCCTTAAACGCCGGGGGCGCCGGCATCGCCGGCGCCTGATACTTCTGGGTGATGGCGCACGATGAGGAAAAGATGGATACAACAACTGCAACGGGAACTGCAAAATAGGATCGGCGCATTATCGTTTGGTCGGCACTTCTAGTCGGCACTTCCGGCCAGCCCGCCAGGAATCAGGATTCCCGGCTTATATTTCCCGGGTTGACGGCTGAATCGTACCCGCAGACGATCGAGAGACAAATAAATCACGGGTGTTGTAAACAGGGTCAGCATCTGGCTCACCACCAGTCCGCCCACAATTGCGTACCCCAGCGGGTGCCGCAGTTCGGAGCCCGTTCCGTTGCGCAGCACCAGCGGCAAACCGCCCAGCAGCGCACAACAGGTCGTCATCATGATCGGGCGGAAACGCAGCAGGCACGCCTCATAAATCGCATCGCGCGGACTCAGCCCCTGATTGCGTTCGGCGGCCAGGGCGAAATCTATCATCATGATGGCATTTTTCTTCACGATACCGATCAGCAGAATGATGCCGATCATCGCAATAATCGTCAATTCGGTACGGAACAGCACCAGCGCAATCAGCGCGCCGACACCCGCCGAAGGCAGCGTCGAAATGATCGTCAACGGATGAATCAGGCTCTCATACAGAATACCCAGCACGATATAGACCGCCAGCAGCGCCGTCAGAATCAGCACCGGCTGCCCATCGATCGAATCCTGTAAAGCCTGCGCCGTGCCGGCCCACTTGCCCGTAATCGACGCGGGCATCCCCAGGTCGATCACCGCCTTCTCGATCGCCAGTTCCGCGTCGCCGAGCGCAACGCCCTCGGGCAGATTGAAGGAAATCGTGGTCGCGGGGAATTGCCCCTGGTGCGGCAGAGAAAGCGGCGTTAGCCCCTCGTTGAAATGCGTGAAAGTCGATAACGGAATAGAGACGCCTCTCGGCGTCTGAATATAAACCTTGTTCAGCACGTCCGGACTTGCCCACCATTTTTGCTGGAGCGCCTCCACCACGTGGTACTGGTTGATCGACTTGTACATCGTCGAAACCTGGCGCTGGCCGAAGGCATCGTTCAGCGCGCTGTCCACGGCCTGCGCGGTCAGGCCCAGGCGCGACGCCGTATCCCGATCGATCACGATGTTCGAAGACAGTCCGGAATTCTGCTGATCGGAGCTGACGTCCACGATCTCCGGAAGCCGCATGAGACGTTGCAGCACCTTCGGCCCCCATTCCGCAAGCGCGCTCAGTTCCGGCGTCTGCAGCGTGTACTGGTATTGCGCGTTCGATTGCCTGCCGCCAATACGAATATCCTGCGCCGATTGCAGAAACAGCGTTGCGCCCGGCATGCCTGCGGTCTTGCGGCGAATGCGGGCGATCACTTCGTCGGCGGTCACTTTGCGCTCTTCGAGGGGCTTCAGTTCCAGAAACAGCATGCCGGAATTTCCGCCACGCCCGCCGGATCCCGCGAACGCATCCACAGTTCTCACCGCCGGATCGCTGCGCACCTGTTCTTCGAAATACTGGATTTTTTCGGAAAGCGCCGCGAAGGAAATATGCTGCTGGCCCTGGACCTGTCCCTGCATGCGCCCGGTATCCTGCTGCGGGAAAAAACCCTTCGGAATTTTGATATAGAGATAGACGTTGATCCCGATCGTCGCCAGCATGACGAGCATGGTGATCGCCGTGTGATTGAGCACTACCCGCAGCGCGGAACCGTAGGTGTCGATGATCCACTGAAATATAGCTTCGGTCCGGCGATACAACCACCCGTGATTGTGCTCCACCTTGAGCAGCCGCGAACACATCATCGGCGTGACCGTCAGCGAGACCACCATCGACATGAAAATCGCCACGCTGAGGACCACCGCGAATTCCCGGAAGAGCCTTCCCACAATGCCGCCCATCATCAGGATCGGAATAAACACGGCGATCAGCGACACGCTCATCGAAAGCACGGTAAAGCCGATTTCCTGCGCGCCGCGCAGCGCCGCCTGCATGGGCTGTATGCCCTGTTCGATATAACGCGTGATATTTTCGATCACGACTATCGCGTCGTCCACCACAAATCCGGTCGCGATCGTCAGCGCCATCAGCGAGAGGTTGTCGAGCGTGTACCCCAGCAGATACATCGCGCCGAACGTGCCGATCAGTGAAACCGGGACTGAAATGCTGGGAATCAGCGTCGCCCAGCCATTGCGAAGGAAAACGAACACCACCAAAACGACCAGGCACATGGAAATGCCCATCGTGATCTGAGCCTCATAGACGGAAGCGCGGATCGTCCCCGTACGGTCGTTATCCACGGATAGCTCGATCGTGGGCGGCAACGACGCCTGAAACTGCGGCAGCAGCGCCTTCACGCGATCCACCGTGTCGATAATGTTGGCGTTCGGCTGCCGGCTGATAATCATCAGCACGGCCGGCTTGCCGTCGGCCAGGCCCATGTTACGAACGTCTTCCACTGAATCGGTGACGGTGCCCAGATCGGACAATCTTACCGGCGAGTTATTCCGGTAGATCACGATCAGATCTTTGTAATCCTTCGCTTCCAGCAACTGGTCCGTCGTCGAAAGCGGAATCGTCATGTCCTTCGTCGAGAGCTCGCCTTTCGCCGTATTGGCGTTTGCCCCCGCCAGAAAGCTGCCGATCTCGTCCATCCCGATGTTGTAATCGGACACCGGCTGCGGATTCAGTTCCACGCGCACGGCGGGCAGCGAACTGCCACCGACCTGGACCTGCCCGACACCCGGAACCTGCGCCAGCTTCTGGGCAAACACCGAAGAGGCGATGTCGTACAGCTGCGACCGTGGCACCACGTCCGAACGCATGGACATGATCATGATCGGCGCATCGGCGGGATTGATTTTCCGGTAAGTGGGATTGATCGGCAGGTTCGCCGGCAAATTCGGAGCCGCCGCGTTGATCGCCGCCTGAACGTCGCGCGCCGCGGCATTAATATCGCGGCTGAGATCGAATTGCAGCGTCACGTTCGCCGAGCCCGTCGAGCTGTTCGACGTCATCTCCGTAATGCCCGCAATGCGCGTGAACGTCTTCTCAAGCGGAGTCGCCACCGAAGCGGCCATCACCTCCGGACTCCCTCCCGGCAGCGATGCGCTCACGTTAATCGTCGGGAAATCCACCTGCGGCAGCGGCGAAACCGCCAGCTGTGTATAACCGATCGCTCCTGAGAGGCCCACCGCAATCGTCAGCAGCGTGGTCGCCACGGGCCGATGAATAAAGGGAGTGGAAATACTCAAGCCACCACCCCCACCCGGGACCCTGCATCTGCACCACCCCAGATCCGTGCATCAGCCGCCACCCATGCATCAGCCGCCACCCAGGGCCGTGCATCCGCCGCCCCCCATGTGGGTACGGCCTTTAGCCCGTACGGTCGAGCGCAGCTCGACGGCGCTTTCACCACACCTCTCAAGCCGGCACCTCCGGCAAATTCAGCTGCTCCGCCGGGTGATTCTTCCGCAGACTTGCCAGCCACGTCGCCAGCCGTCCAAACGCCAGGTAAATCACCGGCGTCGTGAACAGCGTCAGAACCTGGCTGACCACCAGCCCGCCGATAATCGTAATCCCTAACGGCTTCCGCAACTCCGAACCGACACCCGTCCCGAACGCCAGAGGCACCGCGCCAAGCAAAGCAGCCATGGTCGTCATCATGATCGGACGGAACCGCAGCAGGCAAGCCTGATAAATCGCCTCCTCGGGACTCTTCCCCTCATGCCGCTCGGCTTCGAGCGCGAAGTCGATCATCATGATCGCGTTCTTTTTCACGATCCCGATCAGCAGAATGATGCCGATCAGCGCAATCACATCCATATCTTCATGGAACAAAATCAGCGACGCGATCGCTCCCACCCCGGCCGAAGGCAGCGTCGACAGAATCGTAATCGGATGGATGTAGCTTTCATACAGCACCCCCAGCACGATATAAACCGTAAGAATTGCCGCCAGAATCAAAACCGGCTCGCTCGCAAGCGAAGTCTCGAACGACTTCGCGGTTCCCTGCCACGTTGGCTCAATGCTGGCCGGCATCCCGACTTCCTTGGTCGCCGCGTTGATCTTATCGACCGCCGCGCCCAGTGACGCGCCCGGAGCCAGATTAAAGGAAAGCGTCACCACCGGGAACTGGCCCTGATGGTTGATGGACGTGGGAACGCTGATCGTGCGCATCGTGGTGAATGAACTCAGCGGCGCGTTCGGAATCGAGGCCGCGCCCGTCAGCGCCGTATTCGTGCCCGCCAGCGCCACCGTCGACGCCAGGTTGGCCGAGGCCGATCCCACCTGTATATACAGATCCTTCAATGATCCCGAACTGAGTTGCCACTGCGGCCCCGCCTCCAGAATCACGTGGAACTGATTCGACTGCGTGAAAATCGTCGAGACCTGCCGCTGCCCGAAGGCGTCGTAAAGCGTATCGTCGATATTCTGCGGAGTGATGCCGAAACGGCCTGCCGTATCGCGGTCGATGACGAGTTGTATGCCAACGCCGCCGTTTTGCTGGTCGGTTGCCACGTCGCGCAATTCGGGAATCTGCTTCAGGCGTTCCACCAGCGGCGGAATCCATTGATCCAGCGTCGCCTTGTTCGGAGAATCCAGCGAATACTGATACTGGGTTTTGCTGATGCGGTCTTCCACCGTCAGATCCTGCACCGGCTGCATGTACAGCGTGATGCCATCGATGCGCGCCAATTTCGGCTGTAGCCGGCGGATCACCTCTAGAGCCGACGAGTTCTCGCCGCGTTCTTCGAGCGGTTTCAGCGTGATCTGAATGCGTCCGTCGTTGGGTGAAGTATTCGTGCCGTCCACGCCGATGAAAGAAGTGAGATTCTCCACCGCCGGATCCTCGCGGATCACCGCTGCCAGCCTCTGCTGGAGGATACCCATATTTTCAAAGGAAACGGTCTCCGGCGCTTCCGAAATCCCCAGAATCACGCCCGTATCCTGCACCGGGAAAAATCCCTTGGGGACAATGTTAAACAGATAAACCGTCAGAACCAGCGTTCCCACCGCGACCATCAGCGTAATAACCTGATGCCGCAACACCACGCGGACCATCTTTCCGTACTGTTCGATCGTCTTGACGAAACACCATTCCGACCCGCGGTAAAACCAGCCCTGCTCGTGCTCCGGATGATGGCGCAGAATTCGTGCCGCCATCATGGGCGTGAGCGTCAGCGAAACAAACGCCGAAAACAGAATCGTGACCGCCAGCGTCACCGCGAACTCGCGGAACAGGCGGCCCACGATATCCGCCATGAACAGCAGCGGAATCAGCACCGCAATCAGCGAAACCGTCAGCGAAACGATGGTAAATCCGATCTCGCCCGAGCCTTTCAGCGCCGCCTGCATGGGCGATTCGCCCATTTCGATATAGCGCGAAATATTCTCGATCATCACGATCGCGTCGTCCACCACGAAGCCGGTCGAAATCGTCAGCGCCATCAGCGAAAGGTTGTCCAGGCTGTAGCCCAGCAGATACATCACACCAAACGTGCCGATCAGCGACAACGGTACCGCGATGCCGGGAATAATTGTTGCCGAGACGCTGCGCAGGAAAACGAAAATCACCATCACGACCAGAAAGATCGTCAGCAGCAGTTCAAACTTCACGTCTTTCACCGAAGCGCGGATCGTCGTGGTCCGGTCCGTAATGACCTGGACTTTGACCGCATCGCCCACGGAATTCTGCATCGTCGGCAACAGGCTCGTAATCGTGTTCACCACGTCGATGATGTTGGTGCCCGGTTGCCGCTGGATGTTGAGAATGATCGCCGGAGTCGCGTTCACCCATGCCGCCTGCTTGGTGTTTTCCGCGCCGTCGATGACGGTGGCCACGTCCGAGAGCCGGATCGGCGCGCCGTTGCGGTAGGCGATGATGATCGGCGCATACTCGGCCGCCTTCTGAAGCTGATCGTTATCGTTGATCGTCCAGGCCTGATCCGGACCGTCGAAGCTGCCTTTCGCGGCGTTGACCGTGGCGCTCGAAAGAGCCGTTCTTAAAGTCTCCAGGCTCAGTCCGTACGAGGCGAGAGCCAGAGGATTGGCCTGAATCCGCACCGCTGGCCGCTGGCCGCCGCTGATACTCACCTGGCCGACACCCCGGAACTGCGAAATGCGCTGCGCCATTCGCGTTTCGGCAAGTTCCTCCACTTTCGGAAGAGGCAGCGTATCGGAGGTCAGCGCCAGCGTCAGAATCGGCGCGTCGGCCGGATTCGTTTTCGAATAGACGGGGGGCAGCGGCAGGCCCTTCGGAAGGAACCCGCCGGCTGCGTTGATGGACGCCTGGACTTCCTGCTCCGCAATATCGATATTCAGCGCAAGGTCGAACTGCAGAGTAATCAGCGAACTGCCAAAGGAACTGATCGACGTCATCTGCGACAGTCCCGGCACCTGCCCGAACTGTTTTTCGAGCGGCGCGGTCACCGCCGACGTCATCACCTCCGGACTGGCGCCCGGATAAAACGTCTGGATCTGTATGGTCGGATAATCCACCTGCGGCAGAGCCGAAACAGGTAGTTGCATGTACGCGACAACGCCGGTCAGCACCACGCCGGCCATCATGAGCGACGTGGCAACCGGCCGCTCAATAAAGATGCTCGAAATGCTCACTCGGGTGTGCCGCCTCCGCGGCGTCCTCTGCCGTGACCACTGCCGCCGCGTCCCCCGCGTCCGCCACCACCACGCCGGCCGCCGCCCGAGCCCGCATCGCCGGCGGCGCTATCCGTGGATGCCCCGGCATCGGCCTGAGCTCCACCGCCCTGACCACCACGGCCCCGGCCGCTTCCACCCCGTCCGCCGCGTCGTCCGCTTCCACCACGGCCGCCCGCGTCAACACCACCCGCCGGCCGCAGCCGCACCTGGGTATTGTTCTGCAGTCTGTCGGTTCCGTCCACCACGACCTGTTCCCCGTCTTCGAGGCCGGTCAGAATCTGCGTACCGAGTTCGTCGCTCACATTCCCGGTCGTGACCGGGCGCAACGACACCCGGGAATTGGCGTTCACGACATAGACGAAGGGACCCTGCTGCCCGGTCTGCACCGCTACGCTCGGAACCACGATCTGGTTTTGCTGCGTATCCACAAGCAGACGGATATTCACAAACTGGCTCGGGAACAGTTCTTCATGAGGGTTCTGGAAAATCGCCTTGAGCCTTGCAGTCCCGGTCGTGTTGTCAATCACGTTGTCCATCGTCAGCAGATAACCGGTGTCCAGTTTTACTGAATTGTCGCGGTTCCACGCTTCCACGGGCAATTTCAGGCCGGATCGCAGTTTCCTCAATACCGGGGGCAAACTGTCTTCCGGAACCGTAAAGAGCACCGCAATCGGCTGAACCTGCTCGATGACCAGCAAGCCGGTCGTGTTGGCCTGGACGACGTTGCCCGGATCCACCAGCCTCAGGCCGCACCGTCCGTCATACGGCGCCTGCACCTTCGAATAGACAATATTCAGGTTCGCGCTGTCGATGTTCGCCTGATCCGTCTTCACTGTGCCCTGCAGCTGACCCACCAGAGCGTCCTGCGTGTCGGCCGTTTGTGTCGGAATCGCGTTGGTTTTCAGCAGATCCTTATAGCGGGCCTGATCCAGCAGCGCATCCTTGAGCTGCGCCTGGTCGCGGGCCAGCGTCCCTTCAGCCTGCTTAAGGGAAACCTCGAAAGGACGTGGATCGATGACAAACAGGACCTGGTCCTTCTTAACCAGATCGCCTTCCTGGAAGTTGATGGACATGACCGTCCCGCTCACCAGTGGCTTCAGCGTGGACGTGTAATACGGCGTCACGTTCCCCAGTCCGGTGCTGTAGATCGGCACGCTCGTGCGCTTCACTTTGCTGACGACCACGGGAACCGGACCAAGCCCGGCGCCGCCGCGTCTGCCACCGCCGCCGCTCCCGCCGCGGCCCCCGCCACCACCGGAAGTGACGACGATCTGGCCCGGCTGACCGGCTTTGTAGACCGCGTAGCCCGCCACACAGGCGACAATCAGGAACAGCACCAGCCAGACCAGACCGCGTTTTTTCGGCTTGGCGTCGATGCCGTGAGTAGATTCGGGAGTAGGTGTATTTGTCGTCATTCGGACCGTGTTCTCAATTAAGAAATGGTACTCTGAACCAACCCTTGGACAGGAAGGCCGCGGCACGGCGCGGATCGGACATCAGGTTACCGCAAACTAATGATTGTACTGCGTAGACCCCATTAAGAGGTGGCCAGCGGATGTAAATGGCCGTAAATATGTATGGACGCCCACAACCGTAAATCCCATCCCTTGATGCTTCCCTAATGCGTATTGAACCATCCGCTCACCCTGGATTCGAATTCCGCCCCGGCTGTCTTCCATGCGTCCGCATGTCCGGACCCTGGAACGAGCCACAGCTGAACGGCCCCGTTCGCGGGCTTCACCGTAGCCAGTCGCCGCGAATTGTCCGGTGATGTCTTACCGTCCGCCAGCCCGTGAATCAGCAGCACCGGCGTCGTCGTGGACTTCAGGCCATCGGCGGCGGATGCCTTCCGCAGATCGATTCCGTCGTGCCATCTTACCCAACTCATCCCGGAAGCGACGAACGGCGCGGCAATCCATTTCAGCCCCTCCGGCAGCACACGGGTAACACGTTCCCTGGCGATAGACGGAAAATCGAAATAGGCGCTTTCGGCAACAACGGCGCGGAAGCGCGTCTCATGCTTCAGCGATTCGAGTAAAACCGCGCCTCCGAGCGACGCCCCGAATCCATAGATCTGCTGCGGGCGCCCGCTCTCGACAAGCCAGTCGAGCCACGCGTGAACATCGCCTTCCTCGAGAATCCCGTAGGTCGTAAGCCCGCCGCTCTCGCCGTGGCCGCGCAAATCGGGTTCGAGAACCGCGTATCCCTGGCGCAGAAACAAGTAGCCCAGCGCGATCATGTCCTGCCGATTGCTTCCGACGCCATGCAGCAGAAGGATCGCCTTGTGGTTCGGCGTAATCGATGTCGCGGGCGTGTAATACCAGCCGCGCAGCGCAACACCGTCCGGCGCGGTAACCGCGACAGACTTGCAGCTCACATGCGCAAAACACGGACACACCAGCGCGACGGGAAGTCGAGCCGGCCGCAACGCATTTTCTGCGGCGACGGCGCCGAGCGCAAAAACCGCCGCGCAGGCGACAGCGCAGAACGTGGCCGCCGCGATAACCGCGAATTTGACAGCTCGCCGCAATCAGGAACTACAATACCGCCGACATCCGCCTGTGGAACAACGTGGCGCACGACGCTTAGTTTTCGGACGGTTTACTCACGCTGTCAACCACAAGCACTTCCAGCGGTGCTTTGGCCGATTCCAACTTCATTCCAATGTCCTGAATCGCCGTGAAGAGCAAGGGAGCCGTGGATTCGGTGGACTGCGAACTGGCGGCGGGCTTGCTGAACTCGAGATTGATATCGAAGAGCCCGGTAAACCCGGTCTTATCCAGAATGATGCGGTCGGATTGCCCCTGCAATAAGCTGAGGAGTTTTGAAACCGGTATTGCGGT
>Ga0182024_10011186_pt1 | contig 18081 bp, 19 predicted proteins | sample P32metaG_FD_120480 | JGI IMG/M metagenome (GOLD analysis project Ga0182024, IMG submission 120480) | Permafrost microbial communities from Stordalen Mire, Sweden - P3-2 metaG (Illumina Assembly) | ecosystem: Environmental > Terrestrial > Soil > Wetlands > Permafrost | place: Sweden: Stordalen... | reverse complement strand
CTCCGCACCCGGCCGCGAAACGCTTCTTCCTCGGTCGAGAAGGTCAGGTCCATCCGCGCGCTCCGACAATGGGTCTGCGTGCGATCATAGGGGCAAAACTGCGGTGGGCAAGGCGGCCGGCGGCGACAGTTGAAATGACCGCTTCGAAATCGGTTGAAAAATGGCGGAGATATCAAGTAGCGAGAACGGGTAGCGGTGCGGCCTGAAGCGACAAACTTCTCCAGAGGAAATCCGGTTTGGCGAACAATCGAGCGGAACGGGCCGTGAGCGGAATTCCCGCGGCGCTGCAAACTCCCATATTGCCCGACCTGCTTGCGAACGGGTTGACGCTTGTTTTCTGCGGCACCGCGGCGGGCGCCATATCCGCGGCCAAAGGAGAGTATTACGCTCATCCGCAAAACAAATTCTGGCGCGTGCTCCGGGACGTCGAACTCATTCCCCGCGATTTCAATTCCGCCAGGTGGCGAGAACTTCTGGAGTTCGGGATCGGACTGACGGACATTGCGAAATACGCGTCGGGGATGGACCATCAGCTCGCTCGCGGCAGTCTCGGCGCAGATGCGATTGCCGGTCTGAAGGAACGCATTCGGGAAGTGCAACCGAAAATCCTCGCCTTTACCAGCCTCACCGGTGGCGGAAAATTCCTGGGAACCAAGGCAGTTGTCGGCGAACAATCCGAGCGGATCGGCGCAACGCGCATCTGGATTCTGCCCTCGCCATCGGCCGCCGCGCGCCGGTATTGGGATGAAAAAATATGGCGTGCGCTGGCGAAAGAAGTTCGCGCTGCTTCGACAGGCTCAGCATGAGGGAATTGAAAGGTTCCTCACCCTGAACCCGCCGAAGGGTGGCACACGCGATTCAACCAAATTCGGTCTAGTCGGCGGTGCCGGGCTGCGGAACGATGCGCAGATAGGGGCGCGGCGCCTTCCATCCCTTGGGATAGATCCTCTTCGCCTCTTCGTCGGAAACGGAGCCCGCGATGATCACGTCCTCGCCCGGTTTCCAGTTCGCGGGCGTCGCCACCTTGTGCTTCGCGGTCAGCTGCAGCGAGTCGATGACGCGCAGCACCTCGTCGAAATTGCGCCCCGTGGTCATCGGATAGACGAGTATCAGTTTCAGCTTCTTGTCGGGTCCGACCACGAAGACGTTGCGCACGGTGAGGTTGTCGGCGGCGGTGCGTTTGGAGGGATCGCCGCTCGTCGACGCGGGCAGCATATTGTAGAGCTTCGACACCTTGAAATCCGCGTCTCCGATCAGCGGATAGTTCGGCGCGGTCCCCTGCGTTTCGCGGATGTCCTCCGCCCAGCGCGCATGGTCGCCGACCGGATCGACGGAGAGCCCGACGATCTTGACGTTGCGCTTGTCGAATTCCGGTTTCATGCGCGCCATGTAGCCAAGCTCGGTGGTGCAGACGGGCGTGAAATCCTTGGGATGGGAGAACAACACGCCCCAGCTGTCGCCCAGCCAGTCGTGGAAGCGGATGGTCCCTTCGGTTGTCTGCGCTTCGAAATCGGGGGCCGTATCGCCGATCTTCAAGGTCATGGTCTTCTCCATCGCTGGTTGTCGGGGCCTGCTTATAGCGCAGCCATGGCGCGGCGATCAAATGTCGAGCTATGCAGTCGTGATTAGCCCCGCGGGCCCGCGCCGCGCCCATTGATCGCTTCGTGATGGCGGATCACTTCCTGGACGATGAAGGCCAGGAATTTCTCCGCGAAATCCGGGTCGAGCCTTGCTTCCTTCGCCAGTGCCCGCAGGCGCGCGATCTGCTCGGCCTCGCGCCCCGGATCGGCGGGAGGCAGGCCGCGCTCGGCCTTGAATCGTCCCACGACCTGGGTGAACTTGAAGCGCTCGGCGAGGAGATAGAGAAGCGCCGCATCGATATTGTCGATGCTGTCCCGCAGCCGTTGCAGTTCGGGATCGACGCCTGCCTTGTCCGCGACATTGGCCATGCGGCGCTCCTTCGCGTTGCCATCTCCATTGAAGCCGCAAAGGAGCGCCGAAGTCGAGTTCTACGCTCCCACCCAGCCATAGGCGCGGTTGCTGCGCAACGCGCCGCATTAGTTATACGCGGCCTTGTGCCGTGCCAGGCGGTCGTCGCTTGCCGCCCGGCGCAACCGCTGTGCTTCGGGGAAAATCCGCGCCGCGTTCTCGCCAAAGATGCCGCGTTTGACCGGGCCGTCGGCGGGACCGAGCGGCGCAAAGCCGAAGCGGCGCTGCATGTCCTCGGGAATTTCCAGCCGGCGCAGCGCTTCGATCTGCCATTGCGGCGAGCCGAACCAGAAAGACCGGCTGCGTCGGGATGGGCGACGCGAACCGCGCCGGCTTCAATTGTCGAAGTTCTTCCTCGCTGAGGAATTCCATGGCAGCGCCTCCCTGTGCCGTGTTTCCACGCAACGCCCAAGCGGCCTTCCTGATCCTTTGCAAACGACCGTGGACGCGCGTTACGGGCTGGAAGCCTGCCGCGGATAGATAATCATCTGGGTCTGGCAGACGATGGCGACCAGCTTCCCGGTTTCGGTTTCGATGCGGGTTTGCCAGACCTGCGTTTGACGGCCGCGGTGAACCGGGGTTGCCGTCGCAATCAGCGTGGCGCCCAGCGGCGCGCCGCTCACGAAATTGGTCTTGCTCTCGATGGTTGTGGTGCCCGCGGCGCCTTCAGGCAGGCTGACCGCCGTGCCTGTCGCAGCCGCCGTATCGGCGAACGCCATCAGCGCGCCGCCATGCACGCGCTCCCCTGCGGTGCAGAGATCCGCGCGGACGATCATTTCCGCGACCACGCGCTCGCGATCGGCCTCGCGGAATACGATTCCGAGAAGGCGCGCCAGCGGCAAAGGCGCGCGATTGAGCGCATCGGCACCGGACACGAAAATCTCCTCCGCTCGAGTTGTTCGCAGGTCCCGCGAACCTGTATGAAGGTCCTAGCACGGAAGCGGAGACGACGTGAGCGAGATGCCGCCCAAACGCCTGATCGTGGGCATCACCGGCGCGTCGGGCGCGATCGTCGGCGTGCGCATACTCGAGCTGCTCGCGAATACGGGCGTCGAATCCCATCTCGTGATGAGCAAAGCGGCCGAGATGGCGCTGGGCTACGAGACCGATCTGCAGCCGAAGGACGTGCGCGCGCTTGCGAACGTGCATCACGCGGTGATGGCGCTCGGCGCCTCCATTTCGTCGGGTTCGTTCCAGACCATGGGCATGCTCATCGCGCCCTGCTCGATCCGCACCATGAGCGAGATCGCCACCGGCGTGACCAGTACGCTGATGTCGCGCGCGGCCGATGTGGTGCTGAAGGAGCGCCGTCGCCTCGTGCTGGCGGTCCGCGAGACGCCGCTGCATCTGGGGCACTTGCGGACCATGACGGCGCTCGCTGAAATGGGCGCTGTGATCGCGCCGATGGCGCCGGCCTACTACACACGCCCGAAATCCGTGGACGACATCGTCGATCACAGCGCGGGCCGGTTGCTCGATCTGTTCGGAATCGAAACCGGCGCGGTCAAGCGCTGGCAGGATCCGCCGATCCGCTGAATCCAATCCTGTTGTTATTCACGACATCACCCCGAAGGGCACGATCTTGTTGTCGATGTCGTGGCCGATGTCGGCGGAGCCCAGAAAAGGAATGCCGGACACCGCGCACCAGTGGCGGAAAATTTGTTCCGGCGTCTGGCCGAAGGGCGGATCGTTGGGCGGGATGTCGCTGATGCGGCCGATTCGTAGTCCCGCGGCCTTGCGGATGCCGGGATTGCTCGTGATCTGACAGAGCGCCCGATCGACCCGATAGAGGTGTTCGGAAACGTCTTCGATCATGATCACGTGACGGGCGAGATCGGGCTGCCACGGTGTCCCGAGCAGATGCGAGAGGATCGTCAGGTTGAACGCGGCCGTGAGCGTGGTGCCGGTGACGGACGGTTCGAGTGTGTCGGCCTCGCGCTCGACGAGAAACGCCAGCCCGCGCGCGACGGCGGTCTCGCCGCCGGGGCGCAGCATGTCGGCCGGCATGGGGCCGTGTGTGGCGGCGGGAGCCCCGCGGCCGTAAAGGGCGGCCAGCAGAGAGCCCGCGTCGCTATAGCCGAGGTAGGTCTTTCCCATCGCCGCAGGTGCGAGGTTCTCCAGCACCTGCGGCACGATGCGGGCCGCGCCATAGCCGCCGCGCGCGATCCACACCGCGTCGAGCGAGGGGTCGTTCGCGAAATCGAGAAAGGCCGTGGCGCGCGCCGCGTCGTCGCCCGCGAAATGTCCCGACGACAGGAAGCATTGCGGGTGAAAGCGCAGTTCGGCGCGTTCGGGATAGAGATCCCTCGCCAGTTGCGTCACGCGCCCGGCCAGCGCCGCATCGATGCGCGAGCCCGGTGCCACGATTCCGATCCTGACCGTGCGCGCCAACGAACGTCCCGGGCCTGGTTGTGCCGCTTCCGGGGGCCTTATAGCTTCCGGCGATGGAATCGGACAAAGCCTATTTCTTCAGCGGCATCGGCGGCAGCGGCATGCTGCCGCTCGCGCTCATCCTGCAGGCGCAGGGCCACCTTGTGACAGGATCGGACCGCGCGCTCGATCAGGGCCGCACGCCGCAAAAATTCGCGTTTTTGCGCGGGCGCGGCATCGCGCTGTTCGCGCAGGACGGAAGCGGCATCGCGGGCCCGGACCAGATCGTGGTGTTTTCCACCGCGGTGGAGGAAACGGTGCCCGACATGTTGATGGCCCGCCGGGCCGGCGCCAGAACCGTCACGCGCGCCGAGCTGCTCGCGCAACTCTTCAATGCCGCGCCCGTGCCTGTCGGCATTGCGGGCACCAGCGGAAAATCCACGGTCACCGGCATGACCGGCTGGATCCTCCATTCCGCAGGCCGAAATCCCACCATCATGAACGGCGCCGTGATGAAGAACTTCGTTTCGGCCGCCGCGCCCTTTGGGAGCGCTGTGGTGGGAGAGGGCGATTTATTCGTCAGCGAAGTCGACGAGAGTGACGCCTCCATCGCGCATTATCGCCCGCGGATCGCCGTCGTCACCAATATCGCGCTCGACCACAAATTGCTCGACGAGCTGCGCCTCCTGTTTTGGGACTTCGTCGGCAAACCGGAAACCGCGGTGCTCAATCTCGACAATGACGAGACCGCCGTGATGGCCGCGCAGATTCCGTCGCACAAGCTTCTGTCGTTCAGCCTCGCGGACGACCGCGCAGATTATTTCGGCTCGCAATTGTCGCCTTCTTCCGGGGGGATTGTGTTCGAGGCGCACGAAAGGGCAAGCGGCGCGCATATTCCGGTCGCGTTGCGCGTTCCCGGGCGCCACAATGTGCAGAATGCGCTGGCTGCGATCGCGGCAGCGCGCGCCTGCGGCGTCTCGCTTGCGATGGCGGCACAATCGCTTGCGGAATTTGCCGGGCTGCGGCGCAGGTTCGAGACGGTGGGCACGGCGCGGGGCATCACCGTCATCGACGATTTCGCCCACAATCCCGACAAGATCGCTGCCACGCTCGCCACGGCGCACGATTATCCGGGGCGCCTGCTTCTTCTGTTCCAGCCGCACGGCTTCGGCCCGCTCCGGCTGATGAAGGATCAGCTCATTGAGGCGTTCGCGCGCGGCATGCGTGCGGCCGACATCCTCGTCATGCCCGATCCCGTTTATTATGGCGGCACGACGGAGCGAAGCGTCACCAGCGCGCACATTGCGGCAGGAATCGCCGCGCGTGGTCGCAAGGCGCGCGCGATCGCCGATCGCGCGGATTGCGGCGAGGCGCTCGTCGCCGAGGCGCGGCCGGGCGACCGCATCCTCGTCATGGGCGCCCGCGACGACACGCTGACGACCTTCGCTTCGGACCTCCTACGGGACATCGAAGCCTGCGAGTGATTTTCGTCGCGCGGCGGCAGATGTGTTCTCCGTGTCTCCGCGATGAAGTCCCTGGCTCCCCGTGATTTGGCTTGTATCCGGGCATCGTCCGCGCATGATTGTGGTGGGAGCGGGGAGGGGATTCGATGGCAACTTACGTCGATGAGGTTCTGCAGCCGGGCGAGACGGTGCGCTATTCGGGCACGCTGCACTGGATCATATTTCTGCCCGGCATCGCGCTTCTCGCTTTCGGCGTCGCGGGCCTTGCGGCAATGGTGACAATGAACGCCGGATACAGCTTCCACGTCTATTCGATGCTCGTTTATTTCGCACTGGCGATCGGAGCCGTGCAGCTTCTGAGCGCCTGGGTCCTCCGGCTGACGACAGAAATCGCCGTGACCGACAGGCGTGTGATCTACAAGACCGGGCTCGTCTCCCGCCGCTCGGTCGAGATGAACATGGACAAGGTGGAGAGCGTCGATGTCACGCAAGACGTTTTCGGCCGTCTCTTCGACTACGGAACCGTGCTGATCCGCGGTACAGGCGCAGGCCTCGAGCCTTTGTCCAACATCGCCAGTCCCGTCGCGCTCCGCAATGCGATTACGGCACGATAGGACGCGCCGTCGAGGGGCGTAAAATACTCAGGTGTGCGCGGCCAGCGCATGCGCCAGATAAAACAGAAGACCGCCCGCCAGCAGCACGAGGAGGGCGGCCAGCGCCAGATCGACGCGAGAGCCGGTTCCCGGATACACGCGCTCCTCGTCGATCTCCCTTGCCGTTCGCGCAAATCGTGCTGCCGCCAGAATGATCATCACGATGCCGAGCACGATCAGAACGAGGCCTGCCAAATGTCCGAACTCGCTTCTGGCGATCACCGTACGGGCTTTGCCGGCCGTGGGCGCGATGAAAGCGAGAAAAAGATCGAACCGCTCGACCAGGAAGCCGAAGGCGATGACGGCGATCGATGTGCGCACCCAGGCGAGGAAGGTGCGTTCGTTCGCGGCGTGATCTCCGAAATTCCGGATCATGCCGACTCCCCCATTCTTGTATCCTACGTCGCGACCAGTACGATGGTGCCGTCCCACTGTGCCAGCACGTTGGCCACGGTCTGCCCCAAATACAATATGTCGCCGGTGCGCCGTCCGGCGCCGATCACAATCAGATCGGCCCCCATGCGCCGGGCCTCGGCGATGATCGCCTTGTCGGGCGCTTCCTTGGTGTGGACGGCGGTGCGAATGCTGGAATAGCCGTAACGCCGCGCCAGCGTCGACAGGTCTTCCATCAGCGCCTTTTCGGCCTTGCGCCGCGAGACGCCGCGCAGCGGCGACCGGCCCCGCCCGGTCGGTATGCGCTCCGCGACGTGCAGCGCGGTGGCTTTGCCGGTGCTGGCGGGCGAAAGCGCAAACGCGATCTCGGCGCCGCGCCGCGAGGCTTCGGTGCCGTTGACCGGAACAAGAATGTTGAAGCCCTCCGCGGAAAGCGCGTCCGCGCGGCTGCCCGCCATCGTCAGGGCAATGGGTCCTTCGAAACCGGTGGCGAGGCGGTCGACATTGGCCGTAAACGTGCCGTCGGCCTTGCGCATCGTCTCGATGCCGACAAACAGAACGTCGTATCCCTTCCGGCCTTCCTTCGCGACGACGCGGTCGGCATCTTTGGTTTCCACGCGCGCCGAGACTTCCACGCGATCCGGTCTGCCTTCGCCCGATTCCTCGACGGCGGCGCGATGGCCTTCCTTCGCGCCCGCCGTCGCAAGTGCCTCCAGCTCCGCTTTGACGCCCTGATTGTCCTTGTCTGTTCTGTTCGTCCCCTGCTCCGGCAAATGCAGCACGGTGACGGGCAGACCGCGCTGACCGGCGATGAAGCTGGCGAGCCGCGTGGCGAACCTGCCGTTGGCACCCTCGTCGGCGGCGATGAGGAGCCGCTCGAACCTGCCGACAAATCCGGTGGCGTCGATCGCTTCCTTTTCGAGACGTTTGCGTTCCTCTGCGCCCATGGGCAGCCTGAGAAGCGCCCAGCGCAGCATGGGCGGCATCGCCATGGTGGTGACGATCGCCATGGTGACGATCATGGTATAGAGATTGTGCGTCAGCACGCCCAGGCTGAGGCCGATGCTGGCAACGATCACCTCGGTGCTGCCGCGCGCGTTCATCGCGCAGCCGAGCGCCAGCGATTCGCGCAGCGACAATCCGCTCGCCACGCCGCCCGCAAAGGCGCCCCCGAACTTGCCGAGGCTTGCGACCGCGACCAGCGCGGCGGCGAGTATCGCCAGATGCGGGTCCTTCAGGACAGTAAGATCCGCGGAGAGGCCCGAGAGGCCGAAAAAGATCGGCATCATGAACGCGGTGATCAGGCCGCGCAGCTGGTCGCGGATGTGCTGCGAGAGAATGGGCGACTCGCCAACCAGCACGCCCGCGACGAAGGCGCCCAGCACCGTGTTCACGCCGATCGCTTGGGTGGTCAGCGCCAGCACGCACATGACGATCAGAATGGCGGTGACGACGGCGTATTCGCTGACGAACGTGTCGTTGACCCAGCGGATCAGCCAGAACACGAGCCGGCGGCCGACCGTATAGCTGAGCACGAGGAACAGCGCCGTCCCTATCAGGGGCTTCGCCAGGGAGCCGAGCAACGGCCCGCCGACTCCGGCGATGCCGAGCGTCAGCGAGATGATCACCCACCCGGCCGTATCCTCCATGATCGCGGAGGCGACGATGATCTGACCGAGATTGCGGCGGGTGAAGTTCATTTCGCTCACCACCATCGCCACGATCTTGATCGAGGAGATGGACAGCGCGGTGCCGAGGAAGAGCGAGGCCACGAGTCGATGGCGGGGATCGGGAGGCAGGGAGTCGGGCAGGTACTGCGCGAGCGCAAGACCGCAGAGAAACGGCAGCGCCACGCCGGCCGCCGCGACCGTGACCGCCGGCGCGCCCACCTTGCGGACCAGTTTGAGGTCGATCTCCATGCCCGTCAGCAGGAGCAGCATCATCACGCCGACATTGGCGACACCCGCAATCAGGCTCTTCTGTGCCGCGGTGTCGGGAAAGATCAGGTGATGCGCGGCGGGCATGAGCCAGCCGAACAGCGAAGGACCGAGAATCAGTCCCGCGAGCAGCTGGCCGATAATCGCGGGCTGTCCCATTCGCTGCATGATCTCGCCGAGACCGCGTCCGACCAGCAGCAAGAGGGCGATCTGCGCCACCAGAATGGCTTCGCCAGGTCCGCCCACGCCATTGCCGCTTGCCGTGTTGCCGGCGGCCCCCAACGCGGCAGAAACAACGAGGCAAGCCGCAGGCGCGGCTAGCCAGGGAGCGATGCGTTTCGTCAAGCAGCAGATCCGCAAGGAGAGGATGCGATCATGGCCGGCTCGTAGAAAGACTGGCGCTGCCCGCACGGTTCATCGGGCGGCTGCTTCGGCGACGATCGACCGTTGTTCGCTCTTGCGGGGAGCAGGGGCCGGGGTTTCGGGTTGGGGAGCGGCCACTCCGACCGACGCTACGATGCGATCCACCGCTTCGCTCAGCGAGCTCGCGACATCGCCGCCCGTGGCCGCAATGATATTCAGGTACTGACCGTCGTCGCCGGAAAATCCCCAATAACCTGTCAGAGAGTGAATTGCCGGAATGCGCCGGCGCAGCCGCCGCATGAGGTAATGCGCGTTGGTGCCGCTGCCGGGGTCTAGAAAGGACAGACAAACGAACCGGACGCCCGCGGGATCGAGCTGCTGGATATTCGCGGCCGACACCTCGTCGGCGGAGACCACGCGCGCTCCGATGCCGCGTTTTTCGAGCAGATGAACGAGCAGCGACGCCGCGGCCTCGTCCAGCTGGCTGCGTCCGGCGACGCAAAGCACGGGCGTGCCGGCCCAATCCGCGGGCAGCGTCTCCGCGGTAAAGATTTTCTCGGCATCTGTTTCAGGCTCTGCAGAATCCGCCGCCGGCGTCTCCTCATGGTCGGAAAGATTTTGAATCACGCCGTCGAGCACGTCCCTGACACTCCCGCAACGGTCGGGATCGAGTGCGCCGCGGCTGGCATCGGCCTGCGCGAGAACGAGCGCCTTCAGGGCGATGTCGCAATATTCGGCGGGCGAATTCCGCTTGAGGAACATTTTGGCAAGGCCCGCGGCGTCGTCCGGATCGCCGGCGAGGATGCGCAGGTAGAAACTCTGCTCCTGGGCCAGCGGCGGCCGGTTCCCCAATAGCACGTCGAGGAATCTGAGCCGTTCGACATGATGACCCAGAACGGCGAGACACAAAGTGAGCGGCGTGGACAGGAGAAGGCCGACCGGCCCCCACACCCATGTCCAGAACGTGGCGGCGACGACGATGGCGACGGGCGACAGGCCGACGCTGTGCCCGTAAAGGAAGGGTTCGATCGCCTGGCCCGTGATCGTTTCCAGCACCAGATACAGCCCGGCCGTCCAGAACATCATTGCCCAGCCCGGATCCACCGCGAGCGACAGCATGAGCGGCAGCGCGGCTGCGAGCGGAACGCCCACATAGGGAATGAATCGAAAGATCGCCGCGACCAGTCCCCAAAGCCACGGATGGGGCACGCCGATCAGCCAGAGGCCCGTTCCGACGAGCGCGCCGAACAATGTGTTGATGCCGGTCTGGGTCAGAAGAAACCGGCTCAGGCGCTCGGCGCCGTCGTCGAGCGCCACCGTGGCCCGCTGCAAATCGCGCGATCCCGCCATCCAGATGAAACGGTCGCGCAGATCTTCCTTCTGCAACAGAATGAAGACGACGAAGATGATGGCGATTCCCGCCGTGGCGAGGGGGTCGATCAGCGGCCGGAATATGTTTCCGATGATGACGATCGGGGAGGCGTTCGGCTGATGAATTTCGACCGGCACCGGGACCACGGATCCTTTACCCGTGAGCGCATGCGCAAGTCCGGTCGCGTGAGGCCTGACATCTGTGGACGTGGCGGAAAGCTGGTTGTCGAGATTGTTGAACAAAGAGAAGAGGCGCCCGATCGCGGTGTTCGACGACGCCGAAGTCCGAAAGGAATGGATCTTTTCGGCAATGTTGTCCTGATAGCGCGGAAGGTCCGCCGCCAGATGGGCGAGCTGCGTCCCGATGAACGCGATTACGATGCCGATGATCGCAATGGCGAGCAGCGTAGCCACAACGACGGAAAGCACGCGGCCGAGATGCAGACGCCGCAGCAGGGTGACGGCCGGCGCCAGCGCGAATGCGAGCAGGATCGCGAGCGCCAGCGGCACAAGGATGGGACGGGCGAAATAGACGCCCGCCACCAGAACTGCCGCGATGACGACAGACGCCGCCAGACGAAGCTGGCCGTCCGCGCTCGCGGCCCCCTCCCTCGCTGCCGGACGTGAACTGATCTGAGCCATTGGCCCCTTTATTCGGCCCCCGCAAAGAGAGGGAACGTTCCTGCGCTCGATCGGTTCGCGGCGCCGCCGGCAGCCGTGGCCGAGTCTGGCGGCAGTGTATCGGAACATCCGGTCAGCGGGGTGTTTTCGCCGGTCGAACGTCGATGGCCACGCCTTCACGAAATGCTCCCGGACATTTCGGTTGAGAGCGGGCGCGCGGTCGGATATCGCCACGCGCATGGAACGGCCTCGTGCCGCTCCGAACGGGGCGACAGCCGATGTGGTTCGGGATCCTCTTTTTCGCCTCGATCTGGGCCGGCGCGCAGAACGCGCTTGCGGGCGGCGGGTCTTTCATCACCCTGCCGTCGCTGATGCTGACCGGCATGGATGCAAGGGCGGCGAACATCACCTCCACCATCGCCCTCTTTCCCGCGCAGATCGCAACCGGCTGGACGGGACGCAATTCGGTTTCCGGCGCCGCCGGGCTTTCCTTCGGCGTGCTCGCCGCCATCAGTCTGGCGGGCGGTGCGGCCGGCGCGGTGCTTCTCCTGATCACGCCGCCATCGTTCTTCGCCCGGCTGGTGCCGTGGCTGGTTCTGTTCGCGACGGCCATGTTCGCCTGGGGCATCTTCGGGCCGAAGAAGGAGGCCGCGCCGAAGCTCAACCGCTGGGGCGCCGCCGCGGCCCAATTCCTGATCTCGATCTATGGCGGCTATTTCGGCGGCGGCATCGGATTTCTCATGCTCGCGGCGCTCACCGCGGCCGGCCTGGTCCTGCGCTCCGCCGGCGCCACCAAGAATGTGCTGGCCGGGGTCATGAACGCATCGGCGGTTGCGATCTTTGTCTTCTCGCCCGAAGTGAGATGGCTTCAGGCGGCCGTTTGCAGCGCAGGCGCGCTCGGCGGCGGAGTTCTGGGCGGTCTGCTGCTCAACCGCGCCAACGAACGCGCATTGCGGGTATTCGTGATCCTCGTCGGCATTGCGCTGACGATCGGCCTGTTCCTGCGCTCCGCGTGAAGTGATTGGTCGCGCGGCGCAGTTCGCGCAATGGAACTACAATCACCAGTTCCCGCAAACGCAGCGTTCGGGATATGGAATCGTTATTCGAACCCTGCCGGGGTATTGGCAACCACCTTGAGCGACGCCCGCAAGATCATTCACGTCGACATGGACGCGTTCTATGCGTCGGTGGAGCAGCGCGACAATCCCGATTTGCGCGGGCGCCCCGTGGCGGTGGGACATGCCGGCAAGCGGGGAGTGGTTGCGGCGGCGAGCTACGAAGCGCGCGCCTTCGGCGTGCGCTCGGCCATGCCGTCGACCACCGCGCTAAGGCAATGTCCGGACCTCGTCTTCGTGCCGCCGCGCTTCGAGGTCTATCGCGTGGTCTCCCGGAGTATCCGCGCGATCTTCGCCGACTATACGCCGCTCATCGAACCGCTCTCGCTCGACGAAGCCTATCTCGACGTGACCGCGAACCTTCGCGGACTTGCCTCGGCATCGGCCACCGCCGCCGAAATCCGGGCGCGCATCTTCGGGGAGACGGGTCTCACCGCGTCGGCCGGCATTTCCTACAACAAGTTCCTGGCCAAGCTCGCCTCCGACCACAGGAAGCCCAATGGCCAGTTCGTGGTGACGCCCGCGATGGGGCCTTCGTTCGTGGAAGCGTTGCCGGTGCGGAAGTTCCACGGTGTCGGTCCGGTCACGGCCGGAAGAATGAATCAGCTCGGCATCTTCACCGGCGCCGATCTGAAGCGGCAGACGCGCGAATTCCTGCGGCAGCATTTCGGCAAATCCGGTCCCTGGTATCATGCTATCGCGCATGGCGAAGACGACCGCGAAGTGGTGCCCGACCGCCCGCGCAAATCCTCGGGTTCCGAGACGACGTTTTCCGAAGATCTGACCGATCCTTCCGCCATCGAGGCGGGCGTGGCCGCCATGGCGGACGAGGTGTGGGCGTGGTGCGAGAAGGAACATGCCTTCGGCCGCACCGTCACGGTGAAGCTGAAATTCGCCGATTTCCGTCAGGCCACGCGCAGCCGGACACAGGCCGCTCCGGTCGCGTCCCGCGAGATGCTGCACGACATCGGCATCGCGCTGGTGCGGACGGTATGTCCGCCCAGCATCGGCATCCGGCTGCTCGGAGTGACAGTGTCCAACTTCGACAACACCGACAAACCGGACCCTCCCCAGCTAGACCTGGGATTGTAGTGCGTTCGCTACGAGTTACTCCGGAGCCCGGACTGACATCCTTTGTGTAACCAACCCTCTCCCCCGCTACGCGGGGGCGAGGGAGTTGTGCTACGTACCTCTTCCGGTCGCGTGACCGGGAGCGCGTCGATCAAAGGGGGATCAGAAGATGTGGAATGCCGGGGAAAAGCGCTTCGGCGCAGTTCCACGAACCAGCCTACGCAACGGCGGCTGTGCGCTCGCAATGGCGCTCGCCATTCTTGCGACACCGGTTCTGGCGAAGGGGGCGATCACGACGTTCGGCATCTCCGGCGCGACCGGCACCTTTGCGACCGCCATCAATGCCGGCGGTTCGGTCACCGGCTATTACCTGGCCGGCCGCCTATACGACCACGGCTTTGTGCGGAGCGCCGACGGAACCATCACCACCTTCGATCCGCCGGGATCCACAAACACCTTTGCCTATGGCATCAACCGCAAAGGCACAGTCGCGGGATTCTACAGCGACGCGAACGGCATCCACGGCTTCGTGCGCGAGGCGACGGGCGCCATCGCGAATTTCGATGTGACGGGAGCGGCCGAGACGGAGCCGTATTGCATCGGCGATTCCGGCTCCGTCGCAGGTTATTACCTCGACAGCAGCTATGTCCCCCATGGATTCGTGCGGAACTCCGACGGCAACATCGCGACCTTCGATCCCCAAGGCTCGGTCAACACGCAGGCCTACGCCGTGAACGCCGCCGGCGCGGTGACGGGATATTATTCCGATGGTGGCGCCGATCACGGATTCGTCCGCGCGCCGGATGGCACAATCACACGTTTCGACGTCGGAAGCGCGGGCGACACTCTTCCCGTCGCCATCGACGCGAAGGGCACGATCACCGGCTTCTATTTCGTGGGCAGGGCGGTCCACGGCTTCCTGCGCCGCCCCGACGGCCGGATCACCACCTTCGACGCGAAGGGCTCCAAGGACACGAAAGGATACGGCATCAACAGCGCTGGCGCGGTGACGGGCCTCCACTACGACGGCACCTCCACCGACGCACACGGTTTCGTGCGGAGCGCAGCCGGAAAATTCACCAGCTTCGATCCGGCGGGCTCGACCGACACCGAACCCTACGGCATCAACGACAAAGGCGCGGTCGCCGGCTGGTACAACACCGGCTATCAAAGCTTCATCCGCACACCGTAATTTCCCCTCTCCCCGTCGGGGGAGAGGGCAGGGAGAGGGGGCCGCTGCCGCGGTCACCCACTCCCCTTACTATTACTTGCGATGGGTTGCGTCGTCCGTGGCGTTCTCGGTGGCCGCGTTGCTTTCACAGCCCCCTCACCCCGGCCCTCTCCCCGGCTTCGCGGGGGCGAGGGAGTTATGCTTGAGGCGAGGGGAGTGGCGCGGTAGGCTTGGCGGCACAGTGCGGATAGCAACGTTCGCCGAGACACGATCGGCTTCCGGGAAGAAAATGAGAGTCACGCCGTTTCTTGCGGTGGCGTTTCTGACGGGCGGCTGCCAATTGTTCGGCGCCCATTCGGACAATCCCGATGAGGCGAACGCCCCGCAACAGGCCGTCACCATGCAGGACGGGGTGACGTACCTGCCGGGCTGGATGGTCGAGCTGCACACCGCCCATTTTCCGAACGGCCTCTACAAGATGAACCCCGGCTATATCGCGGCATACCGGGGGCGCGGACCGCAATTCGACGAAGCGACGATCGTCAAACGATCGAGGCTCGGCGGCTCTAGCCAGGTCGTGGTCGGCAACGCCGTTGCGAAATTCGTGGCGCGCGCGGCCGGACAGTATCAATTCGGCTTGCGGCTCGAGCCCGACGATGCGTGGTGCGTCGGAAACCTGTCGCTCAATGGCAGTTCGCTGATCGAACGGATCGGAATTACCGAGAGCCAGATCGTCGTCGTGCCGGTGAACTTGTCGCCCGGGCTTTATGACGCCAGGCTCGAATTCGGCTGCACCGATGAAAGTTCCGGTCCGACCGATCGCGGCAAGGTCACTGTCGTCGTCGAGCATCCGGGCGACCTCGCGCCGAAGCCGGCCCTTCCCTCCGATTTCATCTCTCCGGCTCCAGGCGACGCGACGCCGGCACAGCGTCCCGCAAAGGGCGTGCCGGTCATCTGGCCCAGCGAACCGTTGCCGCCGGACGCTAGTCCGGCGCAGTGACCGTTGACAGGTGATGCGCGAAACCGGAGTGCGCGGCGCCAGGGTTGCCGTTTCCGGATGCGGCATCGATAAGCGGCGCAAGGCACCGAAAATCGGATAGTCTCGGCAAAAAGGCGCCTCATGTCGCAGCCCTCCATCATGGAAACCCGCCGCGCGCAGATGTTCCCCGTGCTCGCGCCCGCCGAAGTCGACAGGCTGCGGCGGTTCGGCGAGGTGCGCCGCTACGAGGCCGGCCAGAGCGTGGTTCGCGCGGGGCAGCCCAGCGAGGGGCTGATGCTCATCCTTGCCGGCCACGTGCGCATGGCGCCGCATGACAGGCCGGACGCTGCCATCGTCACCCACGGTCCGGGAGAGTTTCAGGGAGAGCTGGCGCAATTGTCGGGCCGGCCCTCGCTAGTGGACGGCACGGCGGAAGGCGATGTGGAAGTCGTTCTCATCCCGCCGGCGCGCATCCGCGATCTGATGGTGGAACAGGCCGAGCTCGGCGAGCACATCATGCGGGCGCTGATCCTGCGCCGCGTCGGCCTTCTCGAACAGAATGTCGGCGGCCCCATCATCATCGGCAGCGAGGACAATCGCGACGTGCTGCGGCTGGAGAACTTTCTCGCGCGCAACGGCCATCCGCACCAGCGGCTCGACCCCGATACGGACGATTGCGCGAAAACGCTGATCGACCGCTTTCACGTGGTGCCAGCGGAATTGCCGACCGTTCTCTGTCCGAGCGGTACCATGCTTCGCAACCCGAGCGAGAACCAGCTCGCGCGCTGCATCGGACTGTCGCGCGCCATCGATGCCTCGACCGTCTATGACGTTGCCATCGTGGGCGCGGGGCCGGCCGGCCTCGCAACGGCGGTCTACGCAACCACGGAAGGTCTCTCGGTCCTGGTGCTCGACTGTCGCGCCTTTGGCGGTCAGGCCGGCGCGTCGGCGCGCATCGAAAATTATCTGGGATTTCCCACCGGCATAACCGGCCTGCACCTGATGGCACGCGCCTACAACCAGGCGCAGAAATTCGGCGCCGAGATGGCGATCCCGGAAGAAGTGACGAGTCTGCGTTGCGGCGGCGCGTTCCAGCTCGGCCTCGGGAGCGGCGACACAGTGCAGGCGCGCGCGATCGTGATTGCGAGTGGCGCGGAATATCGCCACCTCGATGTGGCCAATGTCGCGGACTACGAAGGCTCGCATGTGCATTACTGGGCCTCGCCGCTCGAAGCGCGGCTGTGCGCCGGCACGGAGGTGGCGCTGGTCGGCGCGGGCAATTCCGCGGGCCAGGCCGCGGTCTTCCTTGCGAGCCACGCGGAAAAAGTCTGGATGATCGTGCGCGGCAAGGGGCTCGACTCCACCATGTCCCGCTATCTTTGCGACCGCATCGCCGCGCAGCCCAACATCGAAGTGCTGACCGGGACGGAAGTGACCGCGCTCGAAGGCGCGAATGGCGCGCTCGAAAGCGTGCGCTGGAGGAATCGCGCGACGGGCGAGGAGACCGGGCGCCCCATCCGGCATCTGTTTCTCCTGATCGGCGCCGAGCCGAACACGAAGTGGCTCACGCAATCGGGCATCGAGACCGACGCGAAGGGGTTCGTGTGCGCCGACGCGCTCGCGGGCAACGGCCGCGATCCGTTCCAGACCAACCGGCGAGGCATTTTTGCGATCGGCGACGTGCGCTCGGGATCCGTCAAACGCGTCGCGGCCGCCGTGGGCGAGGGTTCGCAAGTGGTCGCCGCCATTCATGCCTATTTTTCCGAAGCCCCGCATATTCCGGCGAAGGAGGCCGCACATGCCTGACGCCTGCACGCATCTCGATACGATCCGCGACGTGGTGCCGAGCGCGCTGGGCTGCGAAGAGTGCCTGAAAACCGGTTCGCCCTGGGTGCATCTGAGACTCTGCCGCAGTTGCGGCCATGTCGGCTGCTGCGACTCCTCGCCCAACAGGCACGCGACCAAACATTTCCACCGCACGAAGCATCCGATCGTCGAAGGCTACGATCCGCCCGAGGGGTGGGGATGGTGCTTTGTCGACGAGGTGATGTTCGATCTTTCGGACCGCATGACGCCGCACAATGGCCCGATCCCGCGTTACGTCTGAAACCCGTCCAGGAGTTCCCATTATGACCGAGACGATTCGCGAAGGCTTCGATGTGTTCGTGCATGACGGCGAGAAGGCGTTCGGCGCGGTGCGGTCGGTTTCGCCGGGCGGCAAGCCGCAGATCGTCGTCTATGTCGAAAACGCGGGCGACTTCGTCGTGCCGCTCACCGCGGTTCGCGAGGTCCACGACGAGAAGGTCGTTCTCGATTGCGCCAAGATCGCCCCCGACCTGAAGCAGGCCATCGGCCACGCCCACCAGGGGGAAGATCCGTCGATATAGAGCAGGCTCCGCTCAAGCGCTTCGGCTCGATGGTCCGCAAAGCGCGGGGAAGGGCGACACGCTTTACCTCTATCCGTCATGGCCCGCTCTCGTGTTCAGCCCGGGTACATGGCTGACAGGTGTTCGGGGACATGGCTGACACATCATCCTTGCATGGAATTGGCTTCAGAGGAGGCGATCCATGCCATGGCAAGAGGT
>Ga0182024_10011185_pt1 | contig 18082 bp, 18 predicted proteins | sample P32metaG_FD_120480 | JGI IMG/M metagenome (GOLD analysis project Ga0182024, IMG submission 120480) | Permafrost microbial communities from Stordalen Mire, Sweden - P3-2 metaG (Illumina Assembly) | ecosystem: Environmental > Terrestrial > Soil > Wetlands > Permafrost | place: Sweden: Stordalen... | reverse complement strand
TCGGCGCCAGGTCGCGGAGTTTCTTACCGAGCCCGCGGTCGTGAAGAAGCTCGTCGAGCAGATCGCTCCCGCGCTCAAAGGTCGAACCGGCGGTTACACGCGCATCACCAAGACGCGCGTTCGCCCCGGCGACGCTGCCGAACTCTCGCTCGTCGAACTCCTAAGCGCGTCCACCTAACCCTTGTCACCCTGACCCTTCCAGTGTCACCCTGAACGCAGTCGAAGGGTGATTGTGCGGAACCCGTGGACTATCACTTAGAATCTCAGGCGCTCGATCGCGAAATCCTCGGCGTCATAAACGCTTGGCGCCAGCACGGCGCCGAACTAAAGCAGGGCGAGTTCAACGACCTCGCCCTGCGGCTTTTCGATTACCAACTTCGCTACAATGCTCGCTACGCGCGCTACTGCGAACGCCTGGGGGTGACGCGCGATGCGTTTCCCGGGTCGTGGGAAGCGATCCCGGCGGTTCCCGCGCCGGCCTTCAAAGAAGCGACGCTCGCAACATTCGACGTGCGCAATGCCGCGCTCACGTTCGAAACCAGCGGCACGACGGACGGCAGACCCGGCCGGCATTACCTCGAAACCACGGCGCTCTACGACGCGGCGCTGCTGGCCGGCTTCGATCGCTTCATGCTTGCCGGCGGAGCTGCGCTGCGCTACTTCAACTGCGTGCCGAATCCGCACGAGGTGCCGCACTCATCGTTAGGCTACATGATGAAGCGAGTGGCCGAAGAGCGCAGCGATGGAAAGACGGGTTGGTACCTGCGCGACGGCGAGCTGCTTTTTGAAACATTCAAGGGCGATCTGCACCTCACGATCGCGCAGAGTCAACCGGTCTGCCTCGCGGCGACCGCCTTTGCGCTCATGCATGTGCTCGACGCTATGGAGGGCGAAGGGCTGCGCGTCTCATTGCCGCCGGGTTCGCGGATCATGGAGACGGGCGGCTTCAAAGGACGTTCGCGCATGGTATCGCGCGAGAAGCTGTACCAACGAACCTGCGACCGCTTCGGAGTCAATCCGGGGGCGATCGTGGCCGAGTACGGGATGACGGAGCTTTCTTCGCAGTACTACGATCGCGTACCGGCCGGCGCCGTGCTTGCGCAGCGGCGCAAGGTTGCGCCGCCGTGGCTGCGGGCTCGCGTCGTCGGGCCGGATCGTAAAACGCTTCCCAACGGCGAGATTGGCTCGCTGCTGCACATCGATCTGGCGAACCGCTCTTCGTGCATCGCGATCCAAACCGACGATCTCGGCATACAGTACGACGATGGGCTTCTGTTAATCGGGCGCGACGTGGATGTCGAGCCACGCGGTTGTTCGCTGGAGGCCGAAGACCTTCGGGCCTAGACTAACGGCCGGCGCGAGGTAATCAAGCCGCTGTTAAGGCCGCTCGTGGAGAGGCCGCCGCAAAAGCGCGCGTGCTCGACCTTCATGCAACGATCGACGACGACGTCGAAGCCGGCTCGGTCGGCGAGTGCGATCGCCTCGTCGTTGATCACACCGTATTGGAACCAGATCGCCCGTGCGCCGGCGGCGATTGCATCGTTCACGACGCCCACCACTTCGCTAGGCTTGCGAAAGACGTCCACGACGTCGGGCGCACCGCGCTGCTTGGCGTATGCGGCGAGCGTTGGATAGGCCTCGATCCCATCGATCTCGGTCAGCGTCGGATTGATCGGCGCGACGTCGTACGGCGTCTGCGTTCGCAAATAGGAGAAGACCGTGTAGCTCGGCCGCAGCGCGTTGCTCGATGCGCCGACCATCGCGATCGTGCGCACGCGCGCGAGTAGATCGCGAATCTGCGCCGGGGTTGAAAGGATCATGCGCTCAGGGTGACACGACGGCCGCGCGCAGGCCGTTATCGAGGTCCCAGAGCAAGTCGTCGATCTCTTCCAGACCGACCGATAGACGAATGCTCTCGGGCTCGACTCCGGCCAAGCGCAACTCTTCATCGGAAAGCTGCGAGTGCGTTGTCGACGCTGGATGGATCACCAGGCTCTTCGCGTCGCCGATGTTGGCGAGGTGGCTCCACAGCTCGAGCGCGTCGATGAAGCGGCGCCCCGCCTCGCGGCCGCCGACCAGCCCAAAAGTAAAGACCGAACCCATCTGCGGCTCACGTACCCACGCAACCTCGGGTCGATTGCGAAGAAAGTCCACGACCGCGCGTGCGTTGCGCACGTGACGGTCCATTCGCAGTTCCAGTGTTTCCAGACCCAGGAGCATCAGCCACGCATCCATCGGCGACATCGCGGCGCCGACGTCGCGTGAGACTTCGGCGCGCGCTCGCATCAGGAACGCGTACTCTCCGAACGTTTCGGTGAAGACCTTGCCATGGTAGCCCGGGCTCGGCGTGTCGAGCAGTGGAAAGCGGCCGTTGCCCCAGGGGAACTTTCCCGATTCGATCAAGACGCCGCCGATTGCCGTACCGTGCCCGTTGATGAACTTGGTCGCGGAGTGCAGTACGATGTCGGCGCCCAGCTCGATCGGCCGGCAGAGATAGGGTGTGGCGAACGTGTTGTCCACCACCAGCGGAATGCCCGCTTCATGTGCAATCGCCGCGAAGGCGCGCAAATCCGCAACGATGCCCGACGGATTGCCGATCGTTTCCACGAAAAGAAACCTCGTTTTGGGGCCGATCGCCGCCCGAGCCGCGTCCGGGTTCTCGGCGGAGATGAACGTCGTGTCGATTCCCATCCGTTTGACCGTCACGCTGAGCTGAGTTACCGTGCCGCCGTAGACGTTTTGCGCGCAGACTAAGTGGTCGCCGGCCTGCGCCAGCGAGAGAATCGTGCAGAGCTGCGCGGCCAGGCCGCTGGAAAACGCGATCGCGCCGAGCCCGCCTTCGAGGCTGGCCATACGCTCTTCGAACGCAGCGACCGTCGGATTGCTGATGCGGCTGTAAATGTAACCGTAACTGCGCAATGCAAAAAGCTCGGCCGCCTGCTCGGTCGAGCCGAAGACGTACGCCGCCGTTTGGTAGATCGGGGCTGCGCGGGAACCCGTCGCCGGATCGGGTGGCGTTCCGGCGTGAATCGCGCGCGTTGCAAAGCCAAATCTGTGCTCGTGCTGCATCTGAATCGAAGGTCTCAGAGCCTACTTCGCGCTATAATGCTCTTATCATGGGGATGACACTGACTGAAAAAATTCTCGCGCGGCATGCCGGCCTCGAGAGCGTCGAGCCGGGGCAAATCATCAACGCGAAGGTAGATCTGGTCCTGGCAAACGAGCTCTCCGCAGCCGTTGCCATCGGCGTCATGCGAGGCATCAAAGGTGCCGGCAAGGTTTTCGATCCGAGTAAGATCGCACTGGTCGCGGACCATTTCGTTCCGGCAAAGGACGCGCAATCTGCCGGGCTCGCCCGCCTCATGAAAGAGTTTGCGGCCGAGCAGAAGGTCGAGCACTTCTTCGATGTCGGCCGGGGCGGGATCGAACACGTCGTGCTTCCGGAGGAAGGTTTGGTCGCGCCGGGGGAGCTGATCGTGGGCGGCGACTCGCACACGTGTACGTACGGTGCGTTCGGCGCCTTCGCGACGGGAATGGGCTCGACGGATATCGCCGCTGCGTTCGTCCTCGGCGAAGTGTGGCTGAAGGTTCCGGCTTCGATCAAGCTGGTCTACAGCGGCAAACCGGGTCCGTTCGTGTACGCAAAGGACATCATGCTGCGGACCGTTGGCGAGTTGGGCATCGACGGCGCGACCTATCGCGCGATCGAATATCACGGCACGACGGTCGACGAGCTCTCGATCACCGGCCGCATCACGATGGCCAACATGGCGATTGAGGCGGGCGCTAAGAACGGCATCTTCCACGCCGACGCCAAGACGCTCGCATACGTGAAAGAACGCACCGATCGGCCGTTCGTCGTCGAGCGGGCCGATGCCGACGCCGTCTACGAGCGCGTGATCTCCATCGACATTAGCGCGCTCGAGCCTCAGGTCGCGTGTCCGCATACGCCCGATAACGTGCATCCGATCTCGGATGTCACGCGCGACGACTTGAAGGTCGATCAGGTCTTCATCGGCTCGTGCACCAACGGCTATATCGACGACCTGCGTGTCGTCGCGAAGATCCTCGACGGTAAACGAATCGCTCCCAACCTTCGCGTGATCGTCAATCCGGGCTCCCAGAAAGTCTGGATGCAGGCCGCCGATGAGGGCATTCTCACGACCCTGGCTGCCGCGGGTTGCGCCGTTAATACGCCGGGCTGTGGTGCCTGTTTCGGTGGCCACATGGGCACGCTAGGAGACGGCGAACGCGCGATTTCGACGACCAATCGAAACTACGTTGGACGGATGGGTTCGCCGAAGGCCGAGATCTATCTCGCTTCGCCGGCCACCTGCGCGGCATCGGCGCTCACCGGGCGCATCACCGACCCGCGCGTCGTCGAAGCGGTACCGGTGTAGGAATGGAAGCGACGCTACGCGGCCACGCGCACAAGTATGGCAAGAACGTCGACACCGACGTGATCATTCCCGGAAAATACTGCAACATCATTGATAAGACGGAGCTTGGGAAGCATGCGCTCGAAGGGCTCGATCCCGAGTACACGGCCAAGATGAAGCCCGGCGACATCATCGTCGCCGATACGAACTTCGGCTGCGGATCGAGTCGCGAAGTCGCGCCGATTGCGATCAAAGCTTCCGGAACCTCGGCGGTCATCGCCAAGAGCTTTGCTCGAATCTTCTACCGCAACGCCCTCAACATTGGGTTTCCGATCTTCGAGTCGGCCGAAGCAGTCGACGGAATCGAACCGGGCGACGAAATCGAAGTCGAGCCTGCCAGCGGAATCGTCCGCAACCTGACTAAAGGCACGACCTATCGGGCCGCGGAGTTTCCGCCCTTCATGCAATCGCTAATCGACGCCGGCGGCCTGGTCCCATACGTCGAGCGCCGTCTACAAGAGCAACGCTCAATAGGTTTAGATTCCGAAGCCGACTAGGTTGCGTTCGTAAGGAGGACCGGCTGACCGAGAGCTACTAGGATAGGCTTCCTACGGTGGGGTGTAGCTACCCGGTGCCCCGATGCCACCCGGCGACGGATTGACGTTCTCAATCCATTTCTCTTTGGCCCGATAGGCCGCGGTAAATGGTAACTGGCCGCCGGCCGACGTCAGCATTCCGACCATGTCGGTCGTGCCGTCCAGCTTGCCCTCCATTAGCAGCGTCGTGCCGTTGGGCAGCGAGACGATGAGGCGCACGTCTTGTCCGTCAACGGTTCCCACGAGCGGATACTGTTTCTTCTTCCCATCGAGGTAGGTGCCGGTCAGCGCGCCGCCTTGTTGATGCAATTGGATGTGAGTGTAATCGGTGGTCATAGGGTGCTGAATCTGAACCTCCCAGACGCCGTCTAGCCCCTTTCGCGCATTGGGCGGCGGGCTGGGCGTTGCCGTGCTCTTGGTGGCCTTGGAAGGGCTTCCAAGCGGGAAGAGCGTCGCTGCCGGCTGGGGCAGCGTCGAGGAATCCGGTTGGGGAGTCATCGCGGCGGTTGAGTCGATGGGCGGCGGGGTCGGCGGTGGCGTTGCGGCCATCGCTGCAATGCGGCCTTGCGGCAGGCCGCCAAATAGGGCGACGGCGACGATCGCGCCGCCGGCAAAAGCAAAAAAGGAAGACGGCTTCACATGTCTTGGCTTTGGGGGCAGCGGGGCGGGCTCCTGTGTCCCTTCGACTGCGCTCAGGGTGCTTGCCCTCTCTGATATAATGCTAAAGCTGTGAAGAGTAAGACTCATCCCAAATGGTATCCCGAGGCGCGCGTTCACTGTGCCTGCGGCAACACTTTCGTGACCGGTTCGACGCTCCCGGAGATTGCCGTCGAGATATGCGCCGCGTGCCATCCGCTCTTCACCGGTCAGCAAAAGTTAGTCGATACGGCGGGTCGCGTCGATAAGTTCAATCAACGCTCGGCCGCCGCGCTCAAGAAACAAGAGGAGGCCGCAGCCCGCCAGAAGACGCGCGAAGCTAAAAAGGCGGCTGCCGCACCCTAACTGGCATTCCAGACTGACGCGCTGACGGAGCGGCTGGCGACGATGGCGCGCCGCTTCGACGAGATCGAAGCCGAGCTCGCCAACCCTGCCGGTGGCTTCGACCAAGAGCGCTACACCGCGCTGATAAGAGAGCGCGCGCAACTCGAGCCTCCGGTTCAAACGTACCGGCAGATCTCCGAACACCGCGCTCACATCAATGCCAACGAAGAGCTTGCGCGATTGGAAGCGGGCGAACTGCGAGACCTGGCGCTTGAAGAGAACCGCGCGCTGATCGACCAAGCCGCCGCGCTCGAAGAAGAGTTGGCGGCGCTAATGGTGCCTCAAGATCCCGACGATTCCAAGGACGTTTTCGTGGAAATCCGCGCCGGTACCGGAGGCGACGAAGCCGCGATCTTTGCCGGCGACCTCGCGCGTATGTATATGCGCTTTGCCGAATCGGCGGGAATGAAGGTCGAACTCGTTTCGGAGAGCTTAAGCGACGCGGGCGGCTACAAAGAGATCGTCTTTACGGTCAACGGAAATCAGCCGTATCGCGTGTTGAAGCACGAATCGGGGGTGCACCGCGTTCAACGCGTTCCCGCCACCGAAGCACAGGGTCGCATTCATACGAGCACCGCAACGGTTGCCGTCTTGCCGCAAGTGGAGAACGACGCGGAGGTGGAGATCAGGCCGGCGGATCTCCAGGTCGACACGTATAAAGCTTCGGGCGCCGGCGGCCAGCACGTCAATAAGACCGAATCGGCAATTCGCATCACGCACGTCCCGACGGGAATTATCGTCGCGTCGCAGCAGGAGCGTTCGCAGACGCAAAACCGCGAAAAGGCGATGCAGATGTTGCGCGCTACGCTCTACGACCGTAAACGCCGCGAGCAAGAAGAGGCGGTCGATTCGCTGCGCCGCTCGCAGGTCGGCAGCGGCGAGCGCTCCGAGAAGATTCGCACCTACAACTTTCCGCAGGACCGCGTGACCGACCACCGGATCAATCGCAGCTTCGGAAATATACGAGCGATCGTCGACGGCGATCTCGGACGGATCGCGCAGGAGCTCATCGCCGATCAGCGAGCTCGCCAGCTCGCAGGAGAAGCGCAGTGACGAGCGTCGCGCAAACCTTGGCAGTGGGGACGGTACTCTTGCACGACTCGAGCGCCTCGCCGCGTGCCGATGCGCTGCTGCTCTTGGGCCACGCGCTGAATCGCGGGCGCGACTGGATCGTCGCTCACGGTGACGCGACGCCGTCGCGAGAAGAAGCCCAAGCATTCGAACGGCTCAGCACGCAGCGCTCCGAGGGCGTGCCGGTGGCGTATCTGCTCGGGAGCGCCGGCTTCTACGGGCGCGAGTTCTTCGTTAACGAAAGCGTTCTCGTCCCGCGCCCCGAAACCGAACATCTCGTTGCGGAGGCGATTGCCTTTATCGGAAAGCGGTCTTCGCGCGTTCTCGACGTGGGGACCGGCTCCGGCGTAATCGCGTGCACGATCGCCGCCGAAACGCAGACGACCGTGCACGCGACCGACATCTCCCCGGCCGCCATCGGGGTCGCAAAGAAAAACGCACAACGCCTCGGCGTTGCGGACCGTTGCAAGTTTCTCGCCGGCGACCTCACCGAACCAGTAAGAAACGAACGATACGACGTCGTCGTCGCAAACCTGCCGTACATTCCGACCGCCGAGATTCCCAGTAAGCCCGACCCAATCGCTTACGAACCACGCGAGGCTCTCGACGGCGGCCCCGACGGTCTAAACCTTTATCGGCGTCTCCTCAACCAGTTGCCGGCGTTCCTCACCCCAAACTCCATGCTCTTACTGGAAGCGGCCCCACCAACAATCCGGAGGCTCCGCGACCTGATGCGCCATTCTCTCCCCCACTTCACCATCGCGGTTTGCAACGATTACGCCGGTCTCGCCAGGTATGTCAGGGCAAAGAGACCCGATGGACCGCTCGGCTCCGCCCCTCAATAGGTCTGGAGCGCGAACGGGTGGAATAAGAACCTCCCGAGATGGCGAAGTACATTTTCTTCACCGGGGGCGTTGTGAGTTCGCTCGGCAAGGGCATCACGGCGGCCTCGCTCGGACGGCTCCTCAAAGCGCGCGGTTTCAGCGTCTCGATCCAAAAGCTCGATCCGTACATCAACGTCGATGCCGGTACGATGAACCCGTACCAGCACGGAGAGGTCTTCGTGACCGAAGACGGGGCGGAGACGGACCTCGACCTTGGCCACTACGAGCGCTTCATCGACGAGAACCTGCAGCGGGCCAATAACGTCACGACCGGTCAGGTCTACAACTCCGTTATCGAAAAGGAGCGGCGCGGCGATTATCTGGGCGCGACCGTGCAAGTAATTCCCCACATCACCAACGAGATCAAGGCGCACATCAAACGGGTCGCCGAGGCCAGCCGCGCGGACGTTTTCATCGTCGAGGTCGGCGGGACGGTCGGCGACATCGAATCCTTGCCGTTCTTGGAAGCGATTCGCCAGATGCGTTACGATGTTGGGGACGAAAACGTAATGTACGTTCATCTGACCCTGGTTCCGCATCTCGGTGCGGCCGACGAACTCAAGACCAAGCCGACGCAACACTCGGTGCGCGAGCTGCGCGGAATCGGAATCTCACCCGACGCCATCGTCTGCCGCACGCAATCGGCACTGCCGATGCCGCTGGAGCTGAAGGAGAAGATCGCGCTCTTCTGTGACGTTCCGCCCAGCGCGGTCGTTCAGAACGGCGACGCGCGCACGATCTATCAGGTTCCGCTCAATCTCGAGGCCGAGGGTCTGGCGCAGGCCGCGATCCGCAAGCTGAACCTTCCGGCAACGCGGCCATCCCTTAATGATTGGGTTGCGATCGCGGACCGTCTGCTTCATCCGGAGCATCACGTCACGATCGCGTTGATCGGCAAGTACGTCGAGCTCAAAGACGCCTACATCTCGATTAACGAGGCGCTCGCGCACGCGGGAGTCTTCTACCATGCGTCGGTCGAGATCAAGCGAATCGATTCGGAGTTGGTTGAGAAAGAGGGCACCGACGTGCTGCGTGGCGCGCATGGAGTGCTCGTGGCTCCGGGCTTCGGAGCGCGCGGCGTCAAAGGAAAACTGCGGGCCATACACTACGTGCGCGAGCACAAGATTCCGTTTCTGGGCATCTGCTACGGGATGCAGCTCGCCTGCGTCGAGTTTGCGCGAAACGTTTGCGAGCTGCCCGAAGCCATGACGAGCGAAGTGGACGAGACGACCGTCGATCCGGTCATCGACTTCATGCCGGATCAGCGCAACTTGGAGATGTACGGTGGAACGATGCGGCTGGGCACGTACGCCTGCACGTTGCAAGAAGGGAGCCAGGCTGCGCGAGCCTACGGAACGCTCGAGATCAGCGAACGGCACCGTCACCGGTACGAGTTCAACAACCGCTACCGGCCGATCTTCGAAGAGCACGGGATGCGCTTTAGCGGCCATCATACGATCGGCAAGACGCGTCTGGTCGAAGTGGTCGAACTGCCGCCCGAAATGCATCCATGGTTCGTTGCGACGCAGGCCCATCCGGAGTTCAAATCTCGGCCCAATCGGCCGGCACCGCTCTATCGCGACTTCATCGGTGCGGCGCTGGCGCACCAAGAACGGATCGATGGAAAGGCGAGCCTTCGTGAGGCTGCGACCTGGACCCAGGCCTAATCACTGCCGTCGTTCTCACCCGCGACGAAGAGCGCAATCTGCCACGTGCCCTCACCAGCCTGCCTCGCGCAATCCACGTGTTCGTGCTCGACGCGTACTCGCGAGATCATACCGTGCAGTTCGCGCGTGGGGCCGGCGCCGTCGTCGTGCAGCGTGAATGGACCGATTTCGTCGATGCCCGCCGCTTCGCACTCGCCTCCGTCCGGACGCCTTGGGCGTTGATGCTCGATGCCGATGAAGCGCTCGACGACGTGCTCTGCGACGCGATCGGCGAAGCCCCCGACGATGTCGACGGATATAACGTGCGTCGCACGACGTATTTCTGCGGCCACCCGATGCGTATGTGGCGCAACGAGCCGCTTTTGCGTCTCTTTCGCACCGACCGCGTGACCCTCAAAGCCAACCCGGCCGCATCGGCCGACGCGCTTTTGCATGAAGCGTGGTCCTGCGCGGGTTCGGTCGGCGAACTGCGCGGCACGCTGCTGCACTTTTCGTACCCCGACGTGGCGTCGTATCGAGCCAAATACGACCGGTATACCTCGCTGGAAGCGCAGCGGCTGCACGGCTCGGTTCTCGGATTTATCGGCGCGTGCGCCACGAGCGTCCTGCGGCTGGCGTGGCTGCTGTTCGGCAAAGGTGCGCTGCTCGACGGTCCGCGCGGCTGGTACGTCGCGTACGAATCGGCGATCTATCCGGCGGTAGCGATGGGGAAAGCGTTACTTCAATGAGGCCCGCGCGCGTTGGTCTCGACGCGCGATTGACTCGTCAGCTCTCGGTCGGAATGAAAACGTACGCTCGCGAGCTCGTCGCGCGTTTGCCGCGCGTCGCTCCCGAGTTTACCTTCGTGCCGTTGGGTCGTGGGGGAAACTTCGGATGGGACGAGCAGGTGCGGCTGCCACTGGCGATTGCGCGCTCACGCGTCGAACTGGTCCATTTCCTTTCACAATACGTCCCGGCGGTCGTGCCGGGACGTTTCGTCGTGACGATTCACGATTTAATTCACTTGCATTTTCCTGCGCACTTCAAGTCGAAAGTGCGGCCGTACTACGAGACGTTCGTCCGCTGGGCATGCGCGCGGGCGGCCCGCGTGATCACCGACGACGAGCGTACCGTGGAGGATCTCGTGAGTTTTCTCGGCACGCGCCGCTCGAAAATCCGGGTCGTTCCGCTTGGGGTCGGCGAAGCGTTTTCGCGCGCGGTCGCGGCGCACGTCGCTCCGCGCCCCTACCTGCTCTATGTCGGCAACCATCGCCGCCACAAGGATCTTGCAACGCTCTTTACGGCGTGGTCGGCGCTCCCGCCGGGTTTGAACGTCGACCTCTACATCACGGGCCCCGACGACTTCGATGGCGAGCTCGAGCGCCGCAGCGACCCGACACGCGCGATAATCGCTTTGGGAGAGATCCGCAGCGACGAACTCGCGTCCTATTACGCGGGAGCGACGGCGCTCGTGCACCCGTCGTTGCGAGAGGGCTTCGGATTGCCGATGCTGGAGGCGATGGCCGCCGGGTGCCCGGTCGTCGCCTGCGAAGACTCGCTGCCGCGCGTGCTCGATTCCGCTGCCCTCTCGTTTAAAGCCCGAGACGTCGACGGGCTGCGAATCCTCCTCGAGCAGATACTTACCGACCAGGGTACGCGCGAACGGTCGGTCAACCTAGGGCGCGAGGCTGCAGGCCGGCTGTCCTGGGATCGCTGCGCGCGAGCCACTGCCGACGTCTATCGAGAGGTGCTGGAGTAAGCCACTGAAAGTGAAATGGATTTTCGCATTGCTGCCGCTGTTGCTACTGGCTGCCGCAGCACCGCGCCCGATCGGGATCGTCATTAACGGCAACGTACTATCGCTCGATCCCGGGCCCCGTTTCGAGCGCAATCTGCTTTACGTGCCCGTGCGCCGCACGATCGAGGCGCTGGGACTGGCGTTCGATCGCTCCGGCAATCGCATCGTGACGCGGATCGGATCGAAGACCGTCGTCCTCACGATTGGCAGCCCAATCGCGCAGGTCGATACCGGCGAGCTCGCGCTGGAAGGACCGCTGCTGGAGATCAAGGACGTGCTCTACGTTCCGTTGCGCTTCTTCACCGACATTCTGGGCGCCCAGGCGCATTTCGACCGGCACACCAATACGGTCACGATCGTCGCCCAGCTCGTGGGACGCTCCAGTCGCGGCTTGGTTCCGGTCGGAAGCGGCTTTGAACGATTTGGCACCGTCGAGGCAGTTGACGTACTCTCGGATCCGCCGACGCTGACGCTCGGATATAACGGCGGCATCAAGACGATCAAAATCGGCCCCAATGCGGCCATCGACGTCGAGGACGTCAACGTGGACGTGACCTCACCCGGCGAGCTCGGCGACGTGCGCCCGGGCGACTTCGCGCGAGTCGAGATACGCAAGGAAGGCCGCGTCGAGCGGATCGTTGACGAGTTCGGCTCGAGAAACGGTCGCGTCGTGGCAATTGCCGGCAATCAGTTCGTGCTCGACGACGGTCAGGTGATTTCGCCTGGCCGCACGGCGGAGATCTCGCTCAACGGAAAGGCCGCCGGCTTCGGCGATCTGCAACCCAACGATGAGGTCAGCGTTCGCTACAACGTCGAGACCAACGAAGTGCGAGAGATACTCGCCAGCCGGCGAATAGCCACGGTCGCGCAGCGCGTTACGATCGACAGCATCGAGACCGACGTGACTCGTCCGTTGCGTGCGGGAGATACCATTGCGGTCACGATGCACGGAACGCCCGGTGCGGCCGCGACGTTCGATATCGGCTCCGATGTGGCGAATCAAGCGATGCAACAGCGAGCGCCCGGAGTGTACGACGGAAGTTACGTCATCCCGCGCGGTGCGAACTTTGACGATGACGCACTGATCGGTCGGCTTGCGGCAGGCAACGACATAGCGCACGCGGCCGCGCCGCAGACGATCTCGGCGTCGAGTACGCCGCCGGGCATTGCCGATTTTGCGCCCGACGCCGGTGCGACGGTCAACAACAATCGGCCGGCGGTCTATGCGAGCTTTGCTGCGGATGCGGTGCCTGTGAATCCGTCGAGCGCGATGCTCTGGGTCGACGGGCGCGACGTCACGTCGGAGTGCGTGCGAACCTCACAGTTCATTCAGTACCTGCCGTCATACGAATATCCGAACGGCTCGGTGCGAGTTACCGTGCGCGTCTCAGACCAAGCCGGTAATACGACGACGAAATCGTGGAGTTTCACGATCCGGGGGCACTAATGAACGGCTGCATTTTCTGCAGAATCGCCGGCGGGCAGGTGCCCGCCAATATCATTGCGCGCGACGACGACGTGATCGCCATCGAGGATCTCAATCCGCAGGCGCCGTCGCACACGCTCGTGCTCCCGGTTGCGCATTACGCGACGATCGTCGATTTGACTCGGGCCGAGCCGGCCCTCGCGGCCCGTTTGATGACGGTGGCGTCACAGTTGGGCAGCGAGCGCGGCGGAGAGCGGGGGTTTCGCTTGGTGGTCAACACCGGCGAGTACGGAGGGCAAACCGTCGACCACGTGCACGTCCATGTGTTGGCCGGCCGTCGAATGTCGTGGCCGCCCGGCTGAGGATTTGACGCTCTGCCGGGGCTGTGTTACCCTAGCACGAGGCCCTTCGGGGCCTAATTTTTCGCGCCAACGAGCGCGCCGAGAGGGGGTCGTCAACAGAATGGAAGTTCGCATCGCTCCAGGCGAAACTATTGAGAGCGCGTTGCGCCGTTTCAAGAAGGCCACCCAGAAGGCTGGGATCCTGGCCGAGGCGCGCAAGCACGAGCATTACGAAAAGCCCAGCGTTCGCAAAAAGAAGAAGTCGGCTGCGGCACGCAAGCGCCGCGCTTAGCACGTCCCGAACGCGAAGTGGGAACGCTCAAGGACCGAATCTCTGCCGACCTCAAGGACGCAATGCGAGCTCGCGATCAGCTTCGCCTCGATACGCTGCGCTCGGCCCTTTCGGGGTTTATCTACAAGCGCTCTGAAGCCGGTAGCGAGCTCTCCGATGCCGACGAGCGCGATGTCGTTACGCGGCTGGTAAAGCAGCGCGGCGATTCGCTGACGGAGTTCGAAAAGGCCGGGCGCACCGATCTCGCGGAAAAGGAGCGAGCCGAGCGGGAGATTCTGCTCGCATATTTGCCGCCCCAGTGTTCCGCCGCAGAGGTGCGCGAAATCGTCCAAAGCGTCCTCGCCGAGCTGCCTCCGGAGTCGCGAAATGCCGGAGCCGTGATGAAGGTCGTGATGCCGCAACTCAAAGGCGTCGCTGACGGCAATCTCGTGCGCCGGATCGTCACCGAAGAGCTCTCATCCTAAGGCGTAACTTCCGCTACCTCCCTAGGTAGCTACCGGTATGAAGGTATTACGGCTGCGGGCATGGCTCTCGTGCGCGCTACTGCTGGGCGGTCTGGCCGGCGCGGCCGGCGCTTCTTCGATCGACAGGCCCATCGTCGTCGTTCCGATCACTGGAACCGTTGACGACGGCATGGCCCATCTCGTGGAGCGCTCGGTCGACGAAGCCAACCGTTCCAACGCTCGTGCAATCTTACTGACCGTCAACAGTCCGGGCGGCCTCGTGAGCTCGGCGTTTCGGATTCGCGACGCGCTCTTTAGCGCGCAGGAACCCGTGGATGCCTACGTTACGCAACGAGCCTACTCGGCCGCGGCACTGATCACGCTCTCCGCCAATCGGATTATCATGGCTCCGGGTGCGTCCATCGGCGCCGCCGAGCCCGTTGAAGCGGGCGGCACCGTTCCGCCGAGTGATAAGATCATCTCGGCATTGCGCGGTGAGTTCGAATCGACCGCGGAGCGGACGCATCACAGTCCGCAGATCGCCGGGGCGATGGTCGATAAGAACGCGAGTCTTCCGCAATATAAGCGTTCGGGCATGGTGCTCACCCTCAACACCGACGACGCGGTGCGCGCGGGCGTTGCCGAAGGCACCGCAACGACGTTGGATGCGGCGCTCGCCGACCTGAAACTCGCCGGTGCGCCGTTGGTAACGCAATCCTATTCCTTTGGCGAAACGCTCGCGCGCTTCGCCACCGATCCGGTCGTAAGCGGCCTCTTGCTGACGCTGGGAATGCTCGGCCTTTTGATCGAGATGCAAACGTTGCACGGCATTGCCGGCATCATCGGCGTCGGCGCGCTCGCGCTCTTTTTCGGAAGCCACGTCTATGCCGGCTTCTCCAACGACTTCGTCGTCGCGTTGGCCGTGATCGGACTCATCGGCATCCTTTGGGAGCTGCACGTCGTTCCCGGCCACGGTCTCCCCGGGATCTTGGGGGCCGGTGCGCTCTTGGTGGCCGTCTTGCTGGCCTTCGGCTTGCCGTTTCTCTTCGTCGGCGTCGAAACGATCGCTACGGCGATCGTCCTTACGGTTATTGGATTCACGTTGACGGTACGGGCCGTCCCTCAGAACGCGTGGGCGCATCGGCTGGCGCTCTCTGCGGCCCAAGGGCCGGAGTACGTCACGAGCACCGATTTCGGTGCGTTACGCGGGCGAGCGGGAACGGCGACTAGTTTTCTTCGACCCGCCGGCATCGCTTCGATCGACGGACGGCGAATCGACGTTCTCACCGCCGGCGAGTTCATCGCCGCTGGTACCCCGATCCGGGTAGTGCGCGTCGAAGGCGCTCGGATTTTTGTTGAGCCACTTATTTCGTAAGGAGCACACATGATTGCCGTCAGCGGCGCCGTCGTCATCTTTCTCGTCGTCATCGCGTTTTTCGCATTCCTCTATTACTTTCCGATCGGCCTGTGGATTCGAACCATCGCGGCCGGCGTTCCGCTCGGCATTATCGCTTTGGTGAGAATGCGTCTGATCGGCATTCCGCCCAGCGTGATCGTCACCAACTACGTCCGAGCGCGCAAGGCGGGTCTCGATCTCACCGTCGATCAGATGCAATCGCACTTTCTTGCCGGCGGAAACGTCGAGAACGTGACGCTGGCCATGATCGCAGCGCAACGCGCTCAGATTCCCTTGGAATGGCAGCGCGCGGCGGCAATCGACTTGGCCGGACGCAACGTGCTCGAGGCGCTGCAGACCTCCGTGACCCCGCGAGTCATCGAGACACCGACCTTTCAGGGCGTCGCCCAGAACGGAATCCAGCTCAACGTCAAAGCGCGGATCACGGTGCGCAGCAACCTGGACCGGTACGTCGGCGGCGCCGGCGAGCCGACGATCATCGCGCGCGTTGGCGAGGGAGTGGTCTCGGCAGTCGGCGCTGCGATCGATCACAAGGAAGTTCTCGAGTACCCCGATCGGATAAGTAAAGCCGTCCTTGCCAAGGGGCTCGACGCCGGCACGGCATTCGAGATCGTTTCCATCGACATCGCCGACGTGGACGTCGGCAAGAATATCGGTGCCGAGCTGCAGACGAGTCAGGCCGAGGCCGATCGCCGGATCGCGCAGGCGAAAGCGGCAGAGCGGCAATATGCGGCACAGGCAGCCGAGCAGGAACAAAAGGCCGAGACGCAAGCGATGCGCGCAAAGGTCGTCGAAGCCGAGGCTACGATTCCCCAGGCGATCGCCCAAGCGTTTCGCAGCGGCAATCTCGGCGTGATGGATTACTACCGGTTAAAGAACGTTCAGGCGGATACCGAGATGCGCTCCTCGATCGGTGCCTCGACCGAAGCAGCGACCGACTCGCAGCAGCAGCCTCCGCCGCTCACGGGTCCGGCCAACAAGTAGGCTGCCGCGGTGCGCGACGTCGGCATCCTCGTATGGGTAGTCTTCTTGGTAATCGGGGTGATCGGGAGCATGGTTTCGAGCGCGCGGCGTCAGGCGGCGGCCGGGCCGCAAGCGCGGCGGCCGCAAGTACCGCCGGCGCCCGCGGCCGCGGCCCAACAGCGGCTCGTCCAGGCGCTGCAGGCTCGGGCGCAGGCTCAAGTACAGGCCCCCGCCTCCTCCCCACGCCCGCCACCGCCGCGTCCAGCTCCGCCGCGTCCGGCGTCTGCCCCGCGCAGCGAGCCTGCGGCCACGCCCTCGGCGCACAGAGCTAGGCAGCGCTCATTCTTTGGGACCGGGCCCGAGCTGGTCCGGGCGGTGATCGCCGCGGAAGTGCTTGGAAAGCCCCGGGGCTTAAATGACGAATACCGGTAGGGTTGACCGCGCAACGATCCATTGATCTGCAGAAACTCTCCGACCGCGTCCGCCTCTTTGGAGAGTACGACCGCAATCTTTCCGCCATTGAAGCGACGCTGGGCGTTGCGGTCCATGCCGACGGCGACCGTTTGTTGCTTGCCGGCGACGACGCCGCGGTTACGCGCGCCGAAAACGTCGTGCGGCGCGTGCTCGATGCGGCGGTCGGAGGTGCTCACATAACGCCGGACGACGTCGCGTTGGCGCTCTCGGACTCCGCAACGCAGCATGCGGCCGTCGCGCTGCCGGCCACGCTGCTGCGAACCGAACGCGGACGCGAGGTGCGACCGCGGACGCCCGGGCAGCGTCAGTTCGTGCGCGCGATCGAAGAATCGACGCTTACCATCGGAATCGGTCCGGCCGGCACGGGAAAGACGTATCTGGCCATTGTGATGGCGGTCCGGGCGCTCAAGCGCCGGGAAGCCTCGCGCGTGATTCTCTCGCGGCCCGCGGTCGAGGCCGGCGAGCGTCTGGGCTTTCTTCCCGGCGACCTGCGCGAAAAGGTCGATCCTTACATGCGTCCGCTCTTCGATGCGCTGGCCGAGTTGCTCGACGACTCGCTGGTCGGCAAATACATGGAACGCGGCACGCTGGAAGTGGCACCGCTGGCCTACATGCGCGGACGAACGCTCTCCGACGCGTTCGTGATCCTCGACGAGGCACAGAACGCGACCGACGACCAGCTCAAGATGTTTCTTACGCGCCTGGGCAGCGGCTCGAAGATGGTCGTAACCGGCGATGTAACGCAAATCGATCTTCCGGCGGGGCAGCGTAGCGGTCTTCGAACGGCTGCGGCTCGGCTGCGCGACATTGAAGACGTCAGCGTGGTGGAGCTCGGCGACCTCGACATCGTTCGTCATCCGCTTGTGGCGCGAATCGTCCGCGCATATGCAAGTGATCCACTACCGAAATGACGTGCGCCGCAGCGGCGTGGACGGGCGCGCGCTGATCTCCACCGCCAAGCGTTTGCTCCGCGCGCTGGAAGAGTCCGGCGCGCTCTCGCTGACGTTGATCGGTGACGAAGCTATACGCGCGCTCAACCGCGCTTATCGAGGGAAGGATACGCCGACCGACGTTCTGAGCTTTCCGATGGACGGGCCGGGGACGCCCCTGGCCGGCGAGCGCCTTTTGGGGGACGTCGTGATCTCGGTCGATACCGCGCGGCGTCAGGCGGCGGAGTACGATGCCTCTCTTCAGCGTGAAATTTATCGATTGCTGATTCACGGGCTGCTGCATCTCATGGGCCACGATCACGAGCTCGCCGAGCAACGGCGCGCGATGGAACGTGAGGAGCGGCGGCTGGCTGATGCTATC
>Ga0182024_10011184_pt1 | contig 18082 bp, 21 predicted proteins | sample P32metaG_FD_120480 | JGI IMG/M metagenome (GOLD analysis project Ga0182024, IMG submission 120480) | Permafrost microbial communities from Stordalen Mire, Sweden - P3-2 metaG (Illumina Assembly) | ecosystem: Environmental > Terrestrial > Soil > Wetlands > Permafrost | place: Sweden: Stordalen... | reverse complement strand
GCCGGTGCAGGCTCGGGCTTACCAATTGGTTCGGACGTTCTCAGTATCTGGAAAGTGAACATTGTGCTATCCATCCGCAAATCAGCAGAATACCCTCTGGGACCTCATGGAACTTCGGGTTAGACTGTTAGACTTTATTTCTGTTCCAGTGTCGCTTGAGCCGGGTCTTCACCCAACCGCCGAGTGCCACGTAATCGCGCTGGCCTAGGATTTCTGCCTCTTTGGACGTTTCACCAATTTTGAGCAGGAGTTCACGTCTCAAATTGCTGTCGAGACTGTCATACTGCTGTTGCGCCGTCATAAGTTCCTCCTTTGCGTAGCACAATCCAACACATTTCAATTGATAAGTACAAAGCCTCGAGGTTACGAATCGTCCGCCAATTCCGAGGCGAACCGGCTTTCCACCTGCTCGCGGGTTAATGGGAACGGCACGTCTAGCTGCACGTGGAAGCGTTCTTTCCCTTCGACTTGCGCCGTTATGTCAGCCAACTTAGGCGCCCGCTCGTGACAGGTATAGGTGACCTGTCTCCCTCTGCGGGTTGTAGCTTTCCATCCTTCTCGTTTCATAGTCCCTTAACGTCTATTACTTCCACGTTCCATGTTTTTTCTGGAAGCTCATACGATGTGCTCCTCCCGGCAATGGCGAAGAGCGCCAGCTGCCATCCATCGCATTTTTCAAAGGCGTTTCAACTAACGCTGGATTCACGCCTAACCTCGGGCTTTGGCGGATTTATTGACGTAAACAACTCCTCTTGTATCTTCCGGTATTGCTCGTAAGCAACGAGCTCCACCGTTCGCTGTCTCAGTAGGTCGTGATACGAAGTCCAGCTAGACGGGTCTCTTGTTTGAGCCAGCAATACGCTCAGTTTTTCAGCTTCGTGAGAATAAAGGCCAAAGGCTTTGTCCATTCTTGCGAGCAATACTTGACCATTTTCTAAAAATTGCATGGGAGCTCTCCGCGAATCGCTCATGCCGATAGCTGATATCCGTCAGCGACGACCAACGTCCGAGCTGCTGCTTGGGTTTCACCGGCGTTGATGCCCTCGTGAGCGTAAAACCGTCTATAACAGCGGGCGCACCGACAAGGCCTCAAGCCTTTGATGGCGTCGTCTAACATTCCGATTGCCGCATGAAGGGCAAATACCGCCAGCATGGGTCTCCCCGGGATGGCTGCCCTTCATTTAAGAACCCAACTCGCCCGGAAAGTTCACGCGGCCGGAGCGGCTCCAATCATTCGCACTTTTCCGGTCGTCATCGCTGGGAGGATCAATCTGGACGAAGCCATGAATTGAATGATCCGCAGGACGGGTGTATTGGCCCTGATTTCGGATTATAAAATCAAGATCCTCTGCCAGCGTCTTCGAACGATAAGAATTCTCAAAAATACATCCTGACTGCTGCGAGACCACGGGGGATGGATCAGAACAGCGGCACACGAGCATTCCATATCCGCGTTTCTTTATCATCCAGACTTCGAGCGAGGCCACTGGAAGCGTGGATACGTTCTTATATTCGACATGCACGGAACTGGGTTCACCCGTGGAAACGAGCTCATGCCAAGAGGAAACCACTGCGAGTTCGAGTGCTCGATCCAGTTCCATTTGGTTTTGCCTTTCAACGGTAAAGCTTAAGTGGATGGTTCGTGCTGATGGCGTCGCGAGCCAATTCCATTCGCCCTGGAAACTTGAAGGTCTGCAGCATCCACGAAACGCAATCGCGGACCCTGATTTCGGTTAAGTTGAGCCGGTTCGCGATTTCGCGATCGTCGAAACCGCGACCAACCAAGCGATAAACCGGTCCGAGTATTCCTATTCTGTCCCAGTAAACTCGCACGTGATTCGCCTCTCGATAAGTCCGTTCCAGCCGCTGCACTTCCGGGGCGCGGTCTGACTTCACTCGAAGGTACGCACGCCCCGAAAGGAGTTCATGTGTTTAGTACATTCCGCCGCCGCCCATACCACCGCCATGACCCGCGCCCACCGCGGCCATTTCTTCTTCCTTGATGTCGGCGATCAAAACTTCGGTCGTCAGCATTAGCGCCACGACGGACGCAGCATTCTGAAGCGCGAGTCGCGTGACCTTGGTCGGATCAATCACGCCGGCTTTGATCATGTCTCCGAACGCGCCGGTCTCTGCGTTGAATCCGAAGTTGTCATCTTTTGAATCGCGCACACGGCCCACGATAATCGCGCCTTCGTGCCCCGCATTGTGTACGATCTGGCGCATAGGCTCCTCGAGAGCCCGCTTCACGATGGCAACGCCGGTAGCCTCGTCATCCTCAAGCTTTAGCCTATCGAGTGCGGAGATACAACGAAGCAGTGCAACGCCACCGCCGGGAACGATACCTTCTTCTACGGCTGCGCGGGTTGCGTGCATTGCGTCTTCGACGCGGGCCTTTTTCTCCTTCAGCTCCGTTTCGGTTGCCGCACCGACTTTGATGACTGCTACGCCGCCTACCAGCTTCGCTAGGCGCTCCTGGAGCTTTTCTTTGTCGTAGTCGGAGGTTGCGTCTTCGATCTGAGTGCGAAGTTGCTTGATACGGACCTCTATTTCGCCTGACTTGCCGCCGCCTTCAATGATCGTCGTCTTGTCTTTGTCGATGATCACTTTCTTGGCACGACCAAGATCCTCAAGCGCCACGTTCTCAAGCTTGATGCCGAGATCCTCGGTGATAGCTTTACCGCCCGTCAAAATGGCAATGTCGTCCAGCATGGCCTTCCGGCGATCACCGAAGCCCGGGGCCTTGACGGCGACGCACTGCAGGGTGCCGCGCAGTTTGTTTACCACGAGCGTCGCGAGCGCCTCCCCCTCGATGTCCTCCGAGATAATCAGGAGCGGCTTGTTCATCTTTGTAGTTTGCTCGAGCAAGGGCAGAATATCCCTCAGAGAACTTACCTTTTTTTCGTGAATCAGGATGTGGACGTCTTCGAGCACGCATTCCATGCGATCGGGATTCGTGACGAAATAAGGTGAAAGGTAGCCGCGGTCAAACTGCATTCCTTCGACCACTTCGAGCGTCGTCTCCATCGTCTTCGATTCTTCGACCGTGATGACGCCGTCCTTACCAACCTTTTTCATCGCCTCGGCGATAATCGTGCCGATGTGTCGATCGTTGTTCGCGCTAATCGTGCCAACCTGGGTGATCATGTCGCCCTTCACGTCACGATGGAGCTTCTTGAGTTCCTCGACAGCAACTTCCACGGCCTTCTCGATGCCGCGCTTCAGCGCCATGGGGTTTGCGCCAGCCGCAAGCGTTCTTACACCCTCGCGGAAGATCGCCTGCGCCAACACGGTCGCTGTGGTGGTGCCATCACCCGCAACGTCGGAGGTCTTGGAGGCGACCTCCTTGACCATTTGCGCACCCATATTTTCAAGCGGATCGGGTAGTTCGATTTCTTTTGCGACTGTGACTCCATCTTTTGTGATGATCGGCGCGCCGAACTTCTTCTCAATTACGGCATTGCGTCCCTTCGGTCCCAGCGTGATCTTGACCGCGTCCGCCAGAATATTGACGCCCCGCAAAATCGCCTGACGTGAACTCGTGCCCGTTACGATTTGTTTTGCCATAGACTTCACCCTCCCAGGTGCGTGCGAACTTCTGTCCGTTTCGCATTGCGAACCGGAGAATTTACTTCTTGCCGCCAGCAGCTTCTGCCCGGCCGCTCAATTTCGCCAAGATTTCCTCTTCGCGGAGGATCAGGTATTCCTGATCGTCGACGTTGATTTCGCTCCCGGTGTACTTGCCAAATAGGATCCGGTCACCAACCTTTACGTCAACCGGCACCCGGTTCCCTTTCTCAATTTTCCCAAGCCCAACCGCCACCACTTCGCCCTCTTGCGGCTTTTCCTTGGCGCTGTCGGGAATGATGATGCCCGACCTCGCCATGTCTTTTGCTTTCAGTCTCGTTACTAAAATGCGATCGTGCAGTGGCGTTACATTTACGGTCATAGTCATTAATCCTCATCCTCGTTTCGTCGTCTCGAAAAATCGATCTACGGTCGAAATGTCTTTAAATTTTCCTGTCGCTCTATTTCCAGGTCGTCCGCCGCCTTTTTCCCTCGAGCAATTTCGGTTTGCGGCGCGTCGGCCCGCTCCTGCTTTGCGGCTTCGATAACGGACGCTTCCGCCTGAGCGTTTACTTGCGTTGTAAGCACGATGAGGTGAAAGGTATCCAAAAAGGAGTCGCGAGAGAGAGTCACACTGTTTTGCCCGTTTTCCCACTGGGCGAGTGGCGGCGCTACATTTCCATAGCTTGTGACGGCGTGGGAACCGGCATCGGCTGCGGTTTTCGTCGCGGTACCGTAACTCGGGGAGATGGCTCCTATCATGTCCGCCGCGGTAAGCCCGGCGGTCGCTTCGTTGTCGTACACCGCCTCAATTTTGTAGAGCGTGTGATTGTAGAAAGAAAAAATAACCTTCTGGACAGGCTCGGATCCGTTTAATAAATTGAGCGGCACCGGCCACCATTCCATCTGCTGAAGGGTCGCTGGGCTTTGTTGAACCAATGTGGCATCGCCTGGACGCTGGTCAACCTGCTTTGAAATCCCGACCAGACTCGTCCCGAGAGAAAACTGGCGGTATTTGGAGAGATCCTGTGCGCGCATCAGCGGAACACAAAGCAGCGTAACCGCAATGCAGATCACTACATTTCTTGTCAGTTTCATTTGAATCTCCTGAGGCATCAGAAACTTAAGGCCGGGGTTTCACTGCTCGCGAGTTCCGTACGTTCGCCAGAGATCTTGTTTTTTGCCGGCTCGTGCCCTAGAGAATCCTGGGCACGGAAAAGAAACAGGTCCTGCTGAATGTGCCGTGCATGGGCAGAGACCGTTACATACCAAATTCCCGGGAAACGCACCGAGCCCAGTGATGAACCTTTCGAGATTTCCAAGCAATTAAATCGCTCCAACTTCGGGTTCTTTAGGATTCGCGCAATCGCCCTGCGAGCCATTTTGGGCCCGTTCGTACCGAAGGCGCCCGCTTTAACTTCGGCAGCGTTGTAGAAAAACGCCCATCCTGCTTTTTCGACCACTCGACCCAGTTCGTATCCATCAAGCTGCGTGACAAGTTTCCAACCTGGCACGCATGGCTCACTTTCGATATGCAGCGATGTTGGTAGCAGCGTGCCGTCTTTGATCAGGATATTGCCCACCTTGATTGCATCTTGCACCTGATCCTCCTTCTTCGGACTGCCGTCCGTCCTCTTTGCCCGACACGCCTGAATCATCAAGGCCGAATCCGCTCTTCCTCAGGGCACGCTTCGTGCCTCGATCGAAGAAGAGCGGCGAATCCTCGGCGCTTAGCTGCTTGCGGACTCTTTCGATTCGTTCCGAGGTGAATGTGTCTGTAACACGGCAACCAGGTGGCGGCCGGATGGAGGAACGCTGGCCTTCCCGCCTAGCACGATTTCTCGTGCAGTGAGCTTGCGGCCGTAAACGTCCGCCGTGGCGTCGTTATCGGGCCGGAGCGTGGAACCTTCCAGCGAGACGCCGGCAAACAGACCGCGCGAACGCGAGTAGCTGAGGACCTCCGCTCGCATATACGCATCGGTGTTCGCGGAAGCATCGCGGCCCACAGGACCCGCCGCGATTGAGGCGTCACCACCCAACTTGACTTTGCTCTCGAGAATCGAACTCGCGCCTCTCTTGTTCATGATCAACAAAACGAGATCGGTCGCTTGTCCCCCGATTTGAAATCCAATGCTCCCACCTTCAAGCGCGTACATTGCTGGCGCGCCCCACGGTCCCCTAAATTCCTTCCCTGTCCGGCAAACCATCGCTCCACGGCCGTAGCTTGCGCCCACGATGAACGCTGCTTTGAGGACCGACGGAAATACGATCACGCACTCGGCCTTCTCGATTACCTTTCGGGGAATATTTTCGGGTGTGTTCATGATTTCCTGCATCACAACACCGGAATCTTCCAGACGCCGTTGTTCTTTGTTTGCGGCATTCAGCGCCGCTGTTGAAACGAGCCCCAAGCACAGAACAAGAATTGTTTTACGTATCATCTTAGGCATCATCTTAGGCATCATCGCCGATCTCCGTTTGATCAGAATTACGGCTGCGGAAGCAGTGCTCTCCGAAACCTTTGTCATACGCTCCGAACCGCGCCGTGGGGATGAGAACAATTCTTTAACTTTCGAACCGGAATGCTTCCGTGCCGGACCTGCGATCAAAACCTTTAATGGTCTAAAAGTGATGCATGCATAGATTGTTTGCTCAAACCGATGTAGCGCTAACAATTTTGTGAAAGGTGGAGTTGGCCACATCGAAGGTTTCCAGCTGCGGCGTTCCGTCGATCACGTTCGAAAGTATCTTCATGACAGCGGGGTAGATGTTGCGCCCATACATCTCTGCGCTCTCCGCCCGATCCCACAGGCTGATCGTAAACGCCTCCGTCCCTCGGTGGTTCACAAAAGTGATTTCATCATGGAAACCTTTGAGCTTTCGGAGCATAGGCAGAACTTCCTTGTCTACTCGCTGGGTGAGCTCGGCGACACTGTTCGGCTTTAAGTGCATCGATACTTGACGTGCGAACACAGGAGCCCCCTTGCATGCGGATGGCGAAGGGCGATTCAGATAACCAAATTTCTGTTAAGTTCCCTTAAAGAACGGCCTTGTCGTTAACCAGAATGAGTTAATTAACTTGAACTGTCAAGTTAATTGTGCAAATATCTCCATCAGTTAACCATTTACTGTAAACAGGAGCGCCTCCGTGGATGTGCCTTTCGTCATTAAGCAGCGCCTAAGCGAATTGGGTCTGGAACAAAAGGACTTAGCGACGCACGCCGGGGTCACCGATTCCTATGTTTCCCAGCTGCTAACTGGAAAGAAGATGCCCCCTGCCCCCGATCGCACAGACATCTACATCAAGATGGAGAGATTCTTGAAACTCCCTGAGGGCAGGCTCTCGGAGCTGGCCGAGCAGCGACGGAAGGAAGAGATCAGAAAGACCTTGGGTGATCCACCCGCACCCCTGTTTAAGGGAGTTCGGGAGCTGGTTCTGCGCAAGTGCGTGCCTGAAAAGGAGAAGGAAGTACGCGCCATTTTTGGCACGCGGCCATTTGGCGAGCTGGAGCGGTTAGTGACGCAGAAACTCCTCGACGTCGCCAAGCGAATTGCCAAGGAGGAATTGGAAAGCGAGAACTGGTTGCACCTCGTAGCGCGGATGAGCGGACGGAGCTATGAGCAAATGAGAGTCACCATTCTCGAATTCCTGGACACCGACATCTTCAACATCTCCGTTGAGAACTGCATCTCTTTCCTCGATCCGCTCATTGACTCCTGGGATATCGACCTCGCGACGTTTGCCATCGCGATTGTATTGAACAAGAGACTCGCTCCAGGAAATCCCAAGAAGTTTGAATTCGTCGAGACGGAAGCCGACGAATGTCTTGAGGAAGAACCTGGGCTGAAAGAATTCCTGGAAAGTGATTCGTTCAACGCGAACGCTACGCCCAACGAAATTGAATTTCTGAAAAGAATGAAGTTCCGAGGGAAACATCCCACTCCACTGTACTACTACAGGGCATTGCAGAACCTCCGAGATCCGCTCCATTTCCGGGTAGCATCCGTTGCGCCGAAGCACAAATACCACGAGGCCGATGCCGTTGAAAAGCAAATGCAGCGTCACGCCAGGCAAGGTGAGGTAAAGCGCTGGGCAAAAGAAAAGACGATTCGCTCATCAACGTGACGGTCCGCTCTGTACCCCATGCTTTACAGACCTCGCGGGAGATAAAAGCCCTGCACACGATTCTGTACGGGCTCGGACCACAACGAGAGACCGCAATCGTAGTAGTTTGTAAGGGCATCGTCGTTACCGACAAATCCCTATAAAACATCGAAACATTAGTTAGCCGCACAACTCTAAAAGAATGCTTCAACCTAGAGGTATTTTCCCCCACGGCTCAACGGAAATATCGGGCGAGATACGTGCTAACGGCAGCTCTTTTTCCTTCGAAGACGCGTCAAACTATTCGGAGGCCCGGTACTCTGATTGAGGCTTCTTCCAGGAGGCTCATGGATTACAGCAATTCTTCAGACCCTAGCAATAGCAAGCCCCTAATGGCGCGAGCTTTATGAGAAAGCGATAGTTGAACCGCATCACGCGGATCTCGCCGCACGCCTTAATGAAGCAGAAACCGCTATCTTTTCGCGATTGCTAGATTTGTCAGTGGAAAATCCTCAGATCAATCGTCCCGAGGAGTTCCAAGCTCTGAACGATGCCATTTCCAGTCTCAGGAAAGTACGTACCACAGTTTTAGAATATCCCGACTGGGAGGCGTAGTTTTCTCGGCCATGGCGAAACGGGTGCTGTTAGTCGATGATAATCAGCTGGTCCGGCGTGCGCTGAGGGAACTTTTCTCAAGCAATGGACTGTTTAATGGACTGTTTGTGGTTGCTGGGGAGGCTACGAACGGTCAGGAGGCCATACAGCTTGCGGAACAACTAAGGCCAGACCTCATCATCCTCGATGTATCAATGCCCGTAATGACGGGGATCCGAGCCGCACCTGTGCTGCTCAACTTACTTCCCAAAACGTGCATCATTCTTTTTCGCTTTATGCGAACAATGAAATTGAACGGCACGCGCGCAGTATTGGCATCCATAGCCGTAGTTGCTAAGACACAAGGCTTGGATGCGTCGATCCGGGCTGCCTCCGCACTTTATGGTGAGCAAGCAGACTCCGCGACTACTACTTGAAGACGTTGGGTAATCCGGGTTAGGTGCTTCCCCGCCCTAGGAGCCCGAGTGAGAGGAAAGAGAACGCTGCGGAAGATAGAAGGCATGTCTACTGATACCGAGCACGTGTACGAATGCGATTCTTGTATTTGGATGGTGCACGTTTCTCCAGATCGAAGCTTCGGTGAGATACAGGCGGAATTTAACGATCACGACTGTAAGGACAATTCTCTTAAGAAAAAGCCGATCAGCTATCATCCCTAGCCTTGGCATCGATTGCGTGAGTAAGATTCGGGTGCGATTTTTTGGGCTAGAGAGCCACGCTCTCAGTCTATTCTTTCCCGCATTAAATGAGGGAGGAAGGGCCAAGGCTATGGCATTCGCTTATATGGCTGGTTTGTATTTCGTGATTGCGGAAGATCATGGCTGGGTCGCGAAGTGGGGAAGTGATCCCGATCGGCAACGCGCGGACGCTAAGAAGGCAAAGTTTGAAAAGAGCAAAGAATGCGAAGGATGTACCGTGAGGATCGAATTCCGAAAGGCACCGCAATGTGCCGATTTTATTCGCCTATTGGAACGGATGCAAGTCCGGAAAACGGCGCTGCCGAAAAGCGATTAGAGGGACGGACGGCAGAACTCCGAAATGTTTTTTCAACAAAAATCGCCATGTTCGGGATTGGCAGATGGAAGCTCTTGCTTTACCACATCCTACGAGAGACCGCGAACGGCATGGCCGCGCTAGTGAGAGGATCGGTACATTTCGACCGGTACTTTGCGTGAGTACTGATCAACGCGAAGCCACAACGCTATTCGGTTCGTCGCGCCGAACGGATTCTCGCGTAGTTGAGGATGTCCCAACTCGTGAGGAGCTGTTTTTGCGCGAGGCCGCGGAGTTCCTCTTCTGAGAGTAAGTGGCCGTTCACGTGATAAACCCATTTGCCATTTGACGTTGTTGGGCCGGTGACGTCCATATGGTGCATTACGAGTGCCTGAATAATACGTTGAATGTCAGAAGGTACTCCGTACGACATATGATCCTCTTATTTATCGATCCGAAAGGCCAACCTTACCGTCTCGCAACGGGAGAGCTGAGACGGGTCCCTTGGACGAGCATTCTTGACGCCGGCCGAAATTCTATTCCCGAGGGGAATGACTGTTCCGACCGCAATCAAGTGCGGCTCGGCTCCCGACCTAACCGAGACTACTGATGTGAATTCTGCCTGGCCATGCCGAAATATCCTGGGATTGAACAAGGCAATCACCGAGTCTGTGAGTACTCGTACCCCCCGCCTATGCATGAGGAAACCTTCCGCGAAGGCAGTTCATCACACATCTGTTTTTCCCGCGGGAGAATGCATTCCATCAACCCGCGAACCGCTTAGTCCCGCGCAGATCGAAATCAATTGCAAGGTTATCGAGAAGCGGCATCAATGCGATGCTGGCTTCTTTTTGGGAGGGTTTCGATGCCCCAGTCGGTTTTGGGCCGACCTTTTTCCGACAGTACGGACCTATTGCGGTGACTGCACCTATTTTTGACGAGGAGGGCGCTCGTGCCCTTCTCACTGTACAAGTTAATTACGCCAATTAATGATGTTCGCACTCCAAGGGCAGGCTGGAAGGCGGCCGACACTGCGAGTCAATGACGAAGTGAGTGCGCTCTTTGCCCGCTGCTGCCTAATCAAGGATCTATGGGTTTGCCGTCGGGATTATGCCACCCGCCGACATCTTCCGACAAACGGACCGCTTCGTCCGGGCCCCAGGTTCCTTTCTCGTACGGATGGGCAGGTACAATATCGCCGAGCACCGGGTCCACGATCGCCCATGCTGCTTCGACTGCGTCCTGACGCACGAAAAGCATGGCATCGCCTTTCATAGCATCGGTCAACAGTCTCTCGTAAGGCTCCATCTCGCCCGATTGATCGCGGCTGACCACCGTAAGCTCGGTCGACATACCTTTCATTAAAGGACCAGGACGTTTGACCCGCGCGCCTAGAGTAAGCGAAAGTTCGGGACCCAGCCGAAACCGAAAGTAGTTCGCTCCGGGAGCCAGCTTGCTCAAAGGCGGCTGCCGCAGCCTGACCAGGACTTCCGTTACGGTCACAGGGAGACACTTGCCGGCGCGAATGAGAAAAGGAACACCTGCCCATCGCCATGAGTCGATTTCGAGGCGCACTGCGGCGAAGGTTTCGACCGTGGAATCGGGCGCCACACCGGGCTCTTTTCTATATCCGTCAAATTGACCACGAACGACGAGCCTTGGGTCGAGAGGGGGGATCATGCGAAAGACTTTGACTTGCTCGTCCCGCAGAGAATCGGGATACATATTCGTGGGCGGCTCCATGGCCAGAAAACCGACGACCTGCATTAAGTGGTTCTGAACTACATCGCGGATTGCGCCGGCCTCTTCGTAGAATTTGCCGCGACCGGCCACCCCGAAGGATTCCGCCATGGTGATCTGAACGCTATGGACGTAATTGCGGTTCCAGATGGGTTCGAGGAAGGTATTGGCAAAACGGAAGAAGAGCAAGTTTTCGACGGCTTCCTTGCCGAGATAATGGTCGATCCGGAAGATCCTGTTTTCGGGAAAAGCCGTAAGCAGAATAGAGTTGAGTTGTTGCGCCGAAGCGACATCACGACCGAAGGGCTTTTCGAGCACTACCCGCGCATTCTTGGCGCATCCTGATTTTCCCAGTCCTTCGACGACCGTAGCGAACATACTGGGCGGAATGGCGAGGTAGTGGAGGGGACTAGCGGCATCGCCCAATAGTTTGCGGAGTTCCTGGAAGGTGTTCGGATCGCGATAATCGCCATCGATGTACCGCAGCAAATGCTGGAGCTTTGCGAATGCCGTCTCATCGACGCCGCCATAATGGGCCAGGCTGTCGCGAGCCCGGTCTTTAAGCTGATCGACTGTCCAGCCTGCTTTGGCGACGCCGATCACAGGGATATTCAGGTTTCCTTCGCGGATCATCGCCTGCAAAGCAGGAAAGATTTTCTTGTGGGCCAAATCCCCGGTCGCACCGAAGAATACCAAGGCGTCTGAAGAATCCATGGTGTGCGGCTCCTTATGTTCCTGCGAACTTCGCGCTACGCTCGCGGTGCTCATGTGTCAAGGCTCCCCCCCCATGATTTATATTTTTTCTCGGCCGATGGCACTGACGAGGAGAATATTTTGACCCGAGACGAGATCAATGATACAGCCCATAGTCTTCCTCGCATGTCTCGGAAATCGATATGCATTGCATTTCTTTAAGTTTTCAGCACAAGCCAACCAGTTCACAATCAGCGATGTTCTGACGCGACTCAAGAAGACCAAGCCTGACAACGCGCGGTACGAGCGCCGCCAGAAACTTCCCGCTTAACGGCTTTTGTCCACAGCAGCGGAAGGCAGTTTGAAGCCTCCTCCTGCACAGCGGCTCCGATGGGCCTCCCTCATCGACTACGCAGTTACGCAAAACATCAACCGCTCTCGCGGTTCACGTCTAATTCGTGGCACACTCAGAAAGTAAATTTGATTGCTGCCTGCATGAGCCGTGGTGGCGCGGTATTGACTATCTTGCCAAATAAACCACTAGAAAAATCCCCATTAACAGCGGCTGGCCCGAAGAACTGTGTGTGATTAAAAACATTGAAAGCTTCGAGCCGGAACTGCAAGGACTTTGATTCAGACACCTGGAACGACCTGAGCAGCGCGAGGTCGGTATTAAACGCTCCAGGACCATAGAAGAATCGTCGTCTCGAATTGCCGAAAGCACCTAGGGCAGGTGCGCTAAAAAGCGAAGTATTGAAATACGGCGATCCATTCTGCGGGTTCCCGTTAAGGTTCAAGGGACCAGATGTAACATCTGGCAAGTCAAGGCTGTGATTATTCACACCGTTCGGCAGACTTCCCTGCAGAGAGTTGTCGAGGTCGGTAGAAATAGTTACTGGGAAACCCGAGCTAGCTCGGGTTATCCCCGACACCGCCCAACCTCGCGTTAACAGTTTCGCCCGCGCCGAAAGGCGCTCCAGCGGGAGCTGGTACCGGTAAGTAGCAACCAGGTTCTGTTTCAGATCGAAGGCCGAAATCCCACGCGTGGCATTAAAATTGAAGGGATCCAGAATGTCCGCCAGGCTCGAGGCCTGGTCGATTGACTTACTGTAAGTATATCCAACCATGAGGTCGAGAACCTTCCCCTCGTGTCGAACGCTTATTTGGAACGAATTATAGTTTGAATTGGCGATGCTGCCTTCGTAATCGTCATTGCTGAAGTTTGAGCCTAGCGGTCCGCGCGTACCATTCACAGTTTGACCGCCAGCGGTAGTGTAAGTTGTATCCTCTCCTTCAGGTCCGCAAGTGGGTGAGCCGGGGGCCACCTCGCTTGGCTGGCTCAAAGCGAGACAAAGGGCAGCACTTCCGGGGTTGGCCGAATAAACCGCCAGAAGGTGATGAGACTGAGATCCGACATAGCTCAAGCTCAGAATCAGGTCCCCGCTTAACTGGCGCTGAATCGAAAGGAAATAATTCTCCGTATAGGGATAGGTGTTTCCCGGAGGAGGGGCCGTCATTCCGGCGATGGGTTCAAACGGAGCGTAATTGATGCTCGCGTTCGGATGGCTCGGCGAGGCGCCGAAGGAGGGAAACGTGAGAGGAAATGGATTCACGGCGACTGCCCCGTTCGAGGCTGTGATGAAGGGCGTGGCGAACAGCGTATCGAAGTTGGTATAGCTCAGGCCGTAGGGGGGCTGCGGTTCATCGAAGGCGACCGTATTGCCCTGAATAACTGAATAGAATATTCCATAACCAGTACGAATGCTCGTCTCTCCAGATCCACCAACGATCTTCCGCAGGAGGCCGTGAGCATTGCTCGGTGAATAGGCCAAACCCAGGCGCGGAGCAAAACGGTTGCGTTCGGGAACCAATGTACTCGGGACTCCAGGATCGCCAGAATAAACGATACCGGCGGGAGCGGTCGGGTAGACTTTGGATTGTTCCCCCAGGATGAACGTAGGAAACTGATTGTATTTCTCGGACCAATACTGCATCAACTCCCAACGGAGCCCGTAGTTCAGAGTGAGACTGGGTTTGATCCGCCAACTGTCTTGCAAAAAGCCTGCTGCATATTTGTGGCGCGCCCAGTAATGCTGTGAATCAGCTTGGTTATAGTTCGATGAAACTCCTATCAAAAAGTCGGCAAAGTCCAGGCCCGTTTCCGTGCCCGAAAAAAGGAACGATCCGTTAAACGTGGGATTGGGGTTGACATTGACCTGTTCGACGCTAGCCTGGAAACCAGCTCTGAACGTGTGATTGCCGCGGACCGTGGAGACGTTGTCTATCGCGGAAAAGGTATTGTTTGCTTGCTTTAGGTTGGTGATGGGAGTGCCCATCACGAATGAATTAAATATAACGTTCTCTACTCCCTCAATTGACGGCGCTAGTGGAACGATGCCGGGAGTTCCAGGACCGGTCACGAAACCCTGAGAAGCTAGACTCGGACCAACGCCGCCGGAGGGCTGTCCCACGTTATTTGCGCTCCGCATGAAACTGAAGTGAAACTCATTCACCGTGGAAACGCCGAACGTCTTCGTCTCTCCAAGGTTGATAACTTGTGCGCGCCCCAAATTCAGCGAACTGAATCCGGGAACACTTGCGCCACCCTGACCGGTCGGGTAGGGATTGTTCAGGTGGAAGTCATCGAAGAAGTAGTACGCCGACAGCTGCCCCCAACGCCCGCTATTTCCGTCGACGCGAAAACTAGTCTTGTCGTCTCTCAGCGGCTGCCCTTCAGCGCCGCTTGAAAAAGTTGTACTCCCGACATTGGGAAGGGGAATGTACTGCAACAGGTTTTTTGCGGGAGCGGACCACGCACTTTGTGGAATGACGGCGTTTGGAAGAACGCACTGCGCGCTTGTCGCGCAACCAGGTGTGTAGTACGGCTCATTCGAGGAAACAGCGTAGCCCAATTTTTGCGAGAGAAGACCTGCTAGATACGGGCCGCCTACTGTCCCGGTCAGCAAACTAGCCTTATCGCTCAGGTTACCGGTTCGATCTGCTAACGAAGGGACAGAAATCAATCCGCTATCAATGCCTTGATCCGCCCGAGTTCCTTGATAGTCGGCGAAATAGAACACCTTAGACCTCTGGAACGGTCCACCGACAGTGCCGCCAAATTGGTTTTGGCGAAAAAAACCGCGCTCAGGAGAAAAATAGTTCCGGGCATCGAGAAGGGTATTCCGCAGAAACTCGAAGCCACTTCCATGTAGCTGATTCGTCCCAGATTTAGTTGCGACAGTTATGATGCCGCCGCTGTAATCCCCATACTCCGCATCGAAGTTGTTCGTCAATATCCGGAACTCGGCAATCGAATCCAGGTCCGGTATAATTAAGGTTCCTCCGTTCATCAATTCTTTAACGTCGCTCCCGTTGACGAGGTAACCGTTCGCATCTTCTCGCTGGCCGGAGATAGACTGGTTGCCTGGGTTCAGATTGCCCGACGGAGCAATCGCAACGGTAGCGCCCGCCATGACGATCGAGTTGGGTTGCTGGGTCGACATTGGAACGATTCCCGGTTGAAGGGCCAAAAGATCCGTATAACTGCGACCGTTCAGGGCAACACCAGTGATTTCGGGGCCCGTCACGACCTCGCCCATTTGAGTTTCCTGAGTCTCAACTTGCACGGCGGAACCAGAGACAACTATTTCCTCCGATTGCTGACCCATTGTCAGGCTAATGTCTGTCCGTAGCTCGGTATTGACATCAACGACCAACCCAGTCCGTTTATAAGGTTTGAACCCCTCACGAAGAACTTCGATCTCGTATCGCCCGACGGGCAGTTCGGTGAAGGCGTAGAATCCAGAGGCGTTCGTCTTGGTCGTCTGTTGCACTGTCGTGTCGAGATTGCGGGCACTGACAACAGTGTCTGGAACCACGCCTCCGGTTTGGTCCGTCACCGTTCCCGAGATACTTCCTCCAATCGCTGCCCCGAGGGACATCCCTCGAGTAAACATGAAGAGTGCTAGGATCGAAATTCGCATAAAACACTCCCACGATGACTTTGCCGACATTAGTTCTGGTCTCCTCCACGGAAATTTGCGTTACCCACACTAGCTGTTCCAGGCGGGACAGATTCGAGCTGCCTTGGGCGCGATTGCCGGGCATTCATCCTCATGTTCGAGATTCATCTCAACGTGAAAGGCGGGAAGGGCAGCGTTGATCAAATCGAGAAGACGAAGCATCAGTCCGAACTCCTTGGTGGATGCAAGGCGATACGCTTCCTGTAACGGTAGCGGTCCTCGTCTCATTTAACATGGCTCTCGGTCACGGGCGCGTGCTAATTGTGGGGCGGATGTAGAATAACGAGCGTTAAATAGAGGTAAAATCGTTCTTACACGGATTTAACATACGACCTCACTTTGCTAGTTCACCGTGAAAACACAAGTTGGTGAGGCATTCCATACGGAGTTTGATTGCAACCGTGCCGCGTCAACGACATCGCACGCGTGGGGCTAACAGGCTCTTATTGAAAACAGCATAATATAGTGATCGTCGTTCACGCCCGGAGCTGCCCAAAATGGGGCGTTCCTGCATCAGGGAGCGTCACTATATTCTGCGTTGCTCAATCATTCGCATTGGCCGGGAGCTCTCTGCCGTTGACCACGAACTTCATTATGAAGTCAGGATTCGAGCTGATTCCCAACGTTATGCCGTTCTTGGCGGGGTGAGTTTGAGCGGCGACCTGATCACCTCGCTTAAGTGTATTCTCAGTCCAGCCTCTGCGAGACATCGTAGACGGAGGAGACATTTCAAGCGTCCAATGTTGGACCTCGCCGCTATCTGTCTTGACGTCGATATAAATTAGGCAATGAGGATTTGCCCAGTCAAACGCCGTTATGGTTCCCGTCAGCGTGATGGTTTTCTTAAAGTCATATGCAGAACGGCCATGGTGGGCGAACATGGGGATTGGAATCACAACGAGCCCAATACCCAAGGCGACGAAACTCAGCACTCTGCTTTTCACGCGATCACCCCAGAACTCGAAGGCCTATCAATACTCAGCAGTCCGGTTTCCACTGCGCAGACTCACCGCATGCCATCTGGTTTGCTGCATAATTTGGCGCTCCGAATCGAATTGATTGTATCTGAGGATGCATTCCAATTCGAGTTCACAGGATCGGCTTCTGATCGTCGACAGATGCATCAGCCGAAAGTCACAAATTTCGGAGCAATATTCGCGCCCCCGTCCCTGGCGTTATGACCTATTCTACCACGACAATAGAGGACCGACTGCGCTGGGATTTGTGATGACAACGCTCGCATAAGCGAATCGGCGCGTCATTCTCTTTACCGCGTTCCAAAAACCTTTCCCGAATTTTGGAACGCTTAGAAGCGACCCGGTAGAGAGTTCCCCCCTAGCTGTTTGGCAACGGCCCGCCAGCTAAGCCCCTGCGCCCGTAGCGAGGCAATCTGTTTTACATCCAGGACACGCTTGGGTCGTCCGAGCCGCAGGAATGCTTTTCCGCAATGCGAGCAAGTCTCGGCATTTCGCTGCAAGTTGGGCTCCTGCCACTCGTCAAACGGTTGATTTCATTTCTTCGAGGATTGCCTTGTAGTACGGCACCAGTACTTGTGCGAGAGGTTTTGGGGCGGGCTGGTCTTGGCGTATTTCCGCCTGTAGTTGCGGGTGATGGTCAACGAGCGTTTGCACCAGGATTGCAGCCGCTACTTCGTTCGGAGTTTGCATCGTCGAGCTCCTTGGGCGGAGTTAAAGCCGGTGGGACGACAGTATGGCAGATGTCTCCTGAAATAGAGAACACAGATATTCAGAAAACCCCAAGTCCAACTGACCCGCAAGTCCTTGAAAGCGCGTGGGGACCGCAGACTCATTTCAGCGTTCGGAAAAGATTTGATTTCCGAACCTTGACTCTGGGGAGTTAACCTAACTTCCGCAGTTACGCGAATAAAGTCTTCGGAATCAATGTGAGTACAGGGAAGTTTCCACTACATTTGTGTCTGTTCTAACGCCACAGGCAGGGTCAGGCCGAGCCGTTGTAGCAAGATCCGTTGGTGCTCGGTGGGCTGGCTGATGCAGCGCTTCCGGATATCTAGGCCATCGCGCGTGGGCAAAATCACGTCGACCATGGTGATCTCCGAGAGCTCTTCAAACACTTGCCGCGGCTCATTGCCGAGTCCGGCCTGGCGGCAGCTGGCGGCCAGCGTCTTCCACAACACATAGGTCAGAAAACAGACCAAGATGTGTGCGCCCACGCGATTCTCTCGGTGGTGCCATACTGGTCGGATCTGTAAGTCCGACTTGTGCACTCGAAAGGCGGCCTCGGCTTCCGTAAGTTGCACGTAGGCGCGCCACAGCTCTTCCGGCGTCCAGTCGATCACGTTGCTACGCAACAGGTAGCAGCCTTCACT
>Ga0182024_10011183_pt1 | contig 18084 bp, 17 predicted proteins | sample P32metaG_FD_120480 | JGI IMG/M metagenome (GOLD analysis project Ga0182024, IMG submission 120480) | Permafrost microbial communities from Stordalen Mire, Sweden - P3-2 metaG (Illumina Assembly) | ecosystem: Environmental > Terrestrial > Soil > Wetlands > Permafrost | place: Sweden: Stordalen... | reverse complement strand
GGGCAGCGGGCGTTCCGTTGCCTGTACCTGGTCACCGCCAGGCGCGGGCGGCCTCACCCGACGGTCAGCGGATCTGTCGCCCGGCTCAGCGTGCGGCCCATCAGCTGCGGCATGGTCGCCATCACCGCGGCAAGCTCGCGGATGTCGGCGTCCACCAGCGCCTGGTCGCCGTCACACAGGGCGGCGGCGGGCTCCGGGTGCACGTCCACGATGATCCCGTCTGCGCCGACCGCGATGGCGGCCCTGCTCAGCGGCACCACGAGATCGCGCCGGCCGCCCGAATGGGAGGGATCGACGATCACGGGCAGGTGCGAGAGCCGCTGCGCGACCGGCACCGCGCTGATGTCCAGGGTGTTGCGAGTGGCCGTCTCGAAGGTCCGGATCCCGCGCTCGCACAGCACGATGTCGAGGTTCCCGCGCTGGGCGATGTACTCGGCGGCCATCAGCCACTCCTCGATGGTCGCGTTCATCCCGCGCTTGAGCAGCACCGGCTTCCCGGCCGAGCCGACCGCCTGCAGCAGCGTGAAGTTCTGCATGCTGCGGGTGCCGACCTGGAGCATGTCGGCGTAGGAGCAGACGAGATCGACGCTGGCCGGGTCGATGACCTCGGTCACGACCGGGAGCCCGGTCTCGGCCCGGACCTCGGCCAGGATTCTCAGCCCGGCCTCTCCGAGGCCCTGGAACGCGTACGGCGAGGTGCGCGGCTTGAAGGCACCGCCCCGCAGCATCGACGCGCCCGCCGCCTTGGCCATCAGGGCCGATGCCAGCGTCTGCTCCGGGGTCTCGACCGTGCACGGGCCGGCGATGACCGTGACGGTATCCGGGCCGATCGGCACGCCGCCGACGGTGATCACCGACCGGCTCGGATGATGCTCCCTGCTGACCAGCTTGTATGGGACGGATATCCGCACGACGTCGCCGACCCCGGCCCTGCTGCGCAGGTTCAGCGTGCCGAACTGATCGACATCGCCCACCAGCCCGATGATCGTCCTGGCGACCCCGCGGCTCACGAAGGCTTCGCCGCCGGCCGTCTGCACCAGATCCACAATCGTGTCAACGTCCGCCTGCGTGGCCTCTGGGGCCATCACGACGACCATGTCACCACTCCTGTCTCCCGAAATGACAAAAGCCCCGGGCGAAGGCCCGGGGCTTTTCTTACGTCGCTCGCGTCAGTACAGCATCTGGCGGGCGACCGTCCGAAGGCCGGGGCGGTAGCCATAAAAGAACCAGTACTGATGACGCACGGGCGCAAGCTTAGCGCACGTCCTGGGCGCCCAACGGCGGCAGGCGCAGGATCGGCCCCGATAGCGAGGTGGCAAGATAGCTCCACCTGCAGGAGTCGACGGTCGGGGCATGGTGCCCGCCACGATGTGAGGGCAGGAAGGGGCAGGTCAGCCGGATGAGGCAGCCGGAGACAAGCGGGCTCGCAACGGGCGCGGGTGGTGCTGCGGTCGGCGTGAGCGAGCTGGGCCAGTCCCGCGCCAGGTCGCCGGAAATAGGGCTGCCGCCCGGTCAGTACGTCCCCGCTAACTGGCCGGTCCTGCACTACGGCCGTGTCCCCGTCTTCGATCCGCAGAGCTGGAGCCTCCAGGTGCTCGGCGCGACGGAGAGCGGCCGCGACCACTGCTGGGGATGGGATGAGTTCGGGACGCTGCCCGTCCGCCGGGTGGTCGCGGACTTTCATTGCGTGACCAAGTTCACTATCCCGGGGATCGCCTGGGAGGGCGTGCCCGCGGCAGCGCTGCTGCAGGCAGCGCCACCTGCGGCAGAGGCGACTCATGTCATGGTCTGGGCAGATTTCGGATACAGCGCCAACGTGCGGATCGCGGACTTCGCCGCGGAGGACACCCTGTTCGCCACCTGTCGCAACGGGACGGAACTCACTCCCGAGCACGGGTACCCGGTCCGGCTGGTCGTGCCCGGCCTGTACGCATGGAAGAGCGTTAAGTGGGTGAGGGCCGTGGAGTACCTGACCAGGGACCGGCGCGGTTTCTGGGAGGAGCGGGGCTATCACAACACGGCCGACCCGTGGCGCGAGCAGCGTTACTCCTACCAGGAGCGCCCCGGCGAGGGCCCGCCCCTCTGACAGCCTGCCGCTCGGGCGGCCCGCCGCTCTGACGTCGGGCAGTCGGCCGTCGCGTGGCCACGGTTGGCCAGTGCCCGGACAGTCACGCCGCCCTCGCACACTCACGACGCAACCCGCACCCGCCCCATCGCTTATCAGTTCGGATTTTGATCGCTATAGCGTGCAAAATCCGAACTGATAAGCCGTGGCGCGTTCCGGGCCGTGGCGCGTTCCGGGCTGCCGTGGCGGGGTCCAGGGCGTTTCGGTGGTTGGCTAGGAGTCGTCCCGGAGGCCGCGCAGGATTGCGATGTCCTTTGCCTGTCCCTGCTCGCCGCCTGGGGTCTCGACGATGAAAGGCACGCCGGCCGTCGCCGGGTGGCGGAGTAGGCAGCCGAACGGTGCCAGGCCGATCTGCCCGGCGCCGATGTTCTCGTGCCGGTCTCTGCGCGATCCGCAGCCGTCCTTGGAGTCGTTGGCGTGAATGAGCCGCAGCCGCCCGGGGCCGGCCGCTGACTGTAGTTCGGACAGCATCTTCGTCACCCCGTCCGGGTCGGCCAGGTCGTGGCCGGCGGCGAAGAGGTGACAGGTATCCAGGCAGACGTTCGCTCGCGGATGCCGGTCCAGGACATCGAGGTAGGGCCCGAGATCGGTGACGGCGGAGCACAGCATGTGTCCCTGGCCGGCCATCGGCTCGAGCAGCAGGTCGGGGCCGTCGTCGGTGATCTCATCGAGCAGCGGCAGCAGGCACTCGCTGATCTGCCGGAGCGCCGTCGCCCGGTCCGTGCCGACGGCGGACCCGGTGTGGACGACGACGCCGCAGGCGCCGATCTGCGTGCTCCGGGCCAGGGAATGCCTGACCGAGCTGACCGACAGATCCCGGATCCGCGGGTCTGGTGAGCCGAGATTGACCAGGTAAGGGGCGTGTACGAACAAGGGAATCCCGGCCCGCTCCGCCTGCTCGCGCAGGGCCGCGTCCTGCGCGGCGTCTACCGCCGACGGCGCCCAGCCACGGGGGTTGGAGGCGAACACCTGGATTGTCTCGGCCCCGACCGCGGTCGCGTACCGCAGGCCGCCAGTCGCCAGGCCGCCTGTCGACGGCGCGTGCGCGCCAATGGGCCGCCTGACCAGGGGGAGCTCGTTGTCCGGCACGGCCCACCAGCCTAGTGCGGGCGGATCCGCAGCGGACTCGATGGCTACCCCAGCGCTGGGGAGCTCCCGCTACGGGAGCTGGCTGTTGGGGGAGGCGGCCGCTCTGGGGTGCGGCGGCTGGTGGAGGGCGCCGCTAGGGAAGGCCGTTGCCGAATCCCGCCAAGATCGTGATCGTGCTGCCTTTCGGCGCCTGGCCGGCCGGGCTGTAGTTGAACACGTGATGGCCGGGACCCACGCTGTTGACGTTCACCTGGAACCCGGCTGCCTGCAGGAGCGCGATCGCGCGCTGCACGAAAAGGCCGTCCACATTGGGGATGTTGACCATCTGCGGCCCGGCGGAAACCCGGATGGTCACGACTTCGCCGGGGGTGATCGGAGTTCCCGGTTTCGGTGACTGGCCGGTGATGGTCCCGGCTGGCTGATTGCTCTTCGTATCCTGCTGCGGGTTCAGCTGGAACCCGTCCTGCTGGGCTTGCTGCTGAGCGGCGGACTGCTGCTGGCCGACCAGGGCGGGCAGCGGTATGCCGGAACTCTCCACGATCGCCACCGGCCGCGGCTGCGGCCAGGACAGCCCGGCGATGGGGTTAGTGCTGATCACGATGCCGAGCGGAATCGTGGTGGAAGTCGCGCTTGTCACCCGGCCGGGAGTCAGGCCCGCCCGCCTGAGCGCAGCCTCGGCGTCGGCGACTTTCATTCCGGTCACCGACGGGACCTGTATCAGGGTTGGCCCGAGCGACGGTATGAGCGTGATCACGCTGCCACTATGCGCGCGAGATCCGATCGCAGGATTCGTGCGGATGACCTCCCCGCGGGGGACGGCATTGTCATGCACGCCGTGTACGGTCTTCACGGTGAAGCCGAGATTCCGCAACTCAGTCCGCGCGGTGGGCTTCGTCATCCCGCTCACCTGGGGGACCGCCACGTACTGGCCATCAGTGACCCACCATGTCACCAGGCCGATAATCAGGACGACGGCGAGTGCCAGGGCCAGATAGGCGAGCCTGCGGCTGAAGAGCCACCGCTGAAGCCGTGGCTCCCGGCGCCGGGCGTAGCCGGCCGGGCCGTGCACCCGGCCGCTGAGCGGCTCGTCTCCGTAACTGCCGTCCAGCCCGCCCCCGGCCACGATGAGGGTGTGATTGACGCCGTCGTACGGATCAGCCGGCTGCGCCGTGGTCACGGCGGGCAGGATCTCAACCGCCTTGCCGCGCCCTGGCTTCCCGTGCCGCGGTTCGCCGCGGCCGGCCGGGCTGCCTGGCGATGACGATCCGTCTGGAAGTGCTGGCGCGCCTGGAAGTGCTGGCGCGCCTGGAAGTGCTGGCGCGCCTGGAAGTGCTGGCGCGCCGGGGAATGCGGATGTGCCGGAGAATGCTGGCGCGCTGGCAAATGCGGATGTGCCGGGGAGTGACGGCGCGCCCGGGACGCCTTCTCCTGGCGGCCCGGCCGTACTAGCCGACCCGGGGCCAGCGCCTGGGAACGGTGACGGCGTTCCGTGCTGCCCGGCCGCCAGCAAGCCGGCTGCCGGCTGCCCGACCGCCGGCTGCCCGACCGCCGTCTGGCCGGATGCCGTCTGGCCGGATGCCGTCTGGCCGGATGCCGTCTGGCCGGATGCTGACTGCCAAGCTCCTGACTGCCAAGCCCCTGTCTGGCCGGATGCTGACTGCCAGTCCGCTGGCTGGCCGGATGCTGACTGCCCGGCCGCCAGGTGGCCGGACGCTGGCTGGCCGGATGATGCTGGCTCCCCGGGCATGGGCTGGCCGGGCATGGGCTGGGCGGGCATGGGCTGGGCGGGCGGGAACCCTGACTCGTACTCGCTGCCCGGGCTGCCGGGCGGATCCGCGGCGTGCTGTCCGGCGATCGGCAGCCCGCGGCGCACCTCGGTGATGGCGCGCAGGAACTGCTCGGCGTCAGCAGGGCGCAGGTCCGGATCCCGGCTGGTGGCCAGCGCCACCAGCGCGTCAAGAGCCGGGGCCAGCCCGGGCGTGATGCTCGACGGTGCCGGGACGACCTCATTGACATGCTTGTAGGCGACTTCGAGCGGCGACTCGCCCTTGTGCGGCTGCACGCCGGTGAGCAGCTCGAACAGCATCACGCCGGATGCGTAGACATCGGTCCGCGCGTCGGAGGCACTCTGTGACACCTGCTCGGGCGCCAGGTAGGCCGCGGTTCCGATGATCATGCCGGTCTTGGTGAGGCTGGCCGTGGCCGCGGCCCTGGCCAGTCCGAAGTCTGCGACCTTTACCGCGAGACTCGGGGTAAGCAGCACGTTTTCTGGCTTCACGTCGCGGTGCACGATGCCCGACTGATGAGCGGCTGTCAGCCCGGTGAGGACTCCCTCGATGATGTCGAGCGACTCGCGCGGGCTGAGCTTGCCGCGCTCGATCAGCAGCTCGCGCAGCGTCCGGCCGGGTACGTACTCCATCGCGAGGAAGAGGATGTCGCCGTCCGAGCCCTGGTCGTAGACGGCGACCACATTCGGGCTGGACAGCCTGGCGACGGACCTAGCCTCGCCGATGAACCGCCGGACGAAATCGGCGTCACTGGCCAGCTCCGGGTGCGCGATTTTGAGCGCCACCGTGCGCTCCAGCCGCGTGTCGGCGCCGAGGTAGACGGTGGCCATCCCGCCGCGCGCGATCCGGGCGTCCACCCGGTAGCGCCCGTCGAGCAACTGCCCGATCGGCGGCCGCGCCAGGGTCGTATCCATCGGGACGAGTGTATTGGTGCTATCTCGTCCCCGCCCAGGTAACGGCGCTGCTGGCTCAGCCGGCGGGTGGTGAGGAAGCGGTCGCGTATCGTCGTCGCGGTACCCGGCCTGCCAGGAAGGCGAGCCGTCCGGCGATGACCGCCGCGCGCATCGCCTCGGCCATCAGCTCAGGATCACGTGCCCGCGTCACCGATGTCGCCAGCAGCACCCCATCGCAGCCCAGTTCCATCGCAATCGCCGCGTCACTGGCCGTCCCGATGCCCGCGTCGAGGATGACCGGGACGTCAGCAGCCTCGACGATCAGCTCGATGTTGTGCGGGTTCCTGATTCCCAGCCCGGACCCGATCGGCGCGCCAAGCGGCATCACCGCCGCGCAGCCCGCCTGCTCAAGCCGCCGCGCGAGCACCGGGTCGTCGCTGGTGTACGGCAGCACGGTGAAACCGTCCGCGACGAGCAGGTCAGCCGCGTCGAGCAGCTCGACGGGATCAGGCAGCAGAGTGCGCTCGTCGGCGATGACCTCGAGCTTCACCCAGTCCGTTTCCATGGCCTCCCTGGCCAGCCGCGCGGTGCGGACGGCCTCGGCGGCAGTGAAGCAGCCTGCCGTGTTCGGCAGCACCCGGATGCCGCGTGCCACCAGGACATCGAGTACTGATCCTGAGGCGGCGGGATCAACCCTGCGCATCGCGACCGTGGTCAGCTCCGTGCCGGAAGCGGCGAGCGCCCGGTCGAGCACGTCCAGGCTCGGTGCGCCGCCCGTACCCATGATGAGGCGGGAGCTCATCGCCTCGCCTGCGATCACGAACGGGTCGTCCATGGTCAGCCTCCCTGCACTGCGGTGAGCACCTCGACGAGGTCGCCTTCTGACACCGGGGTGGTGTCCCAGCAGCCCCTGCGCACCACCTCGCCGTTGACGGCCGCCGCGACCCCGCTGGCCGATGCCGTCACCAGCCGGACGGCATCGCCGACGCTGGCTGCCGTGGCCAGCTCATGAGCCGTGCCGTTAATGGTCACCTTCATGGCCTGGCGCCCTCATCCGCTGCGCTTGGCTGGCGTGGCCGGGGCGCCGGTAGCGCGGTCGGCGGGGGTGGTGCGCTAGGCCGAGGCGGTGCGGCCGGCCGAGGCCTCGGCGGCGGGGCCGGGCGGGCGAAGCGCTGCGCCGTGAAGGGAACGGCCAGATCCGGCAGCCGCTGGGTCTCCAGGTAGCTGGTGATCACGTCGGCCGTCACCGGGGCAGGCAGTACCCCGGCGCGGAAATGCCCGGTGGCAAGGACCAGCCCGGGCAGCGCGGACGGGCCGAGCACCGGCGCGTTGTCCGGAGTGCCCGGCCGCAGGCCCGCCACGGTCTCCGCCAGCTCGAGCTCGGTGATCCCCGGCACGATCGTCCGGGCATCCCGGAGCAGTTCCCAGACTCCGCCGGCGGTAACCCGGGTGTCCGCGCCGAGTTCCTCCTGGGTCGCGCCGATGACAAGCTCACCGCTCTCCCTGGGCACGAGGTAGACCGAGGAGCCCCGGACGATGCCGCGCACGGACCTGGCGAGCAGCCCGGCGGGAATGTCGAGGCTACCCGTGCCCGCTCCGGCCGTGCCCGCTCCCGCGGTGCCCGCTGCGGCCGTGCCTGCCAGGGCAGCCCTGGACCCGCCCGGCGCGGACCGCAGGCGCAGGATCTGGCCCTTGACCGGCCGCAGCGGCGGCGCCACCCCGGCGGGCAGTCCCTCGATCGATCCTGAGTTCCAGCCCGCGGCGAGGACCACCCAGCGCGCCAGGATCCGCCGGCCGTCACCCAGCCGGGCGCCGGCCGCTCGGCCGCCGGCGCTGAGGATCTCCGCGGCCGGCTGCCGGATGATGTCCGCCCCTGCCATGGCCGCGGCCGCCAGCAGGGCACTGGTCAGCAGCCGCGGATCGACGGATGCGTCGTCCGCGGCCAGCAGCCCGCCGCGGACGGACGGGTCGAGCATCGGCTCCTCGCGGCGGCATTCGCGGGCGGTGAGGCGGCGCGCCGGCATCCCGAAGGATTCCTGCAATGCCTGGTACTCGTCGAGGACCGCCAGGTCGTCGGCGTCATAGGCGACCTGCAGCGTGCCCGTCTGGCGGTATCCGACCGGCTCGCCGGTGATCGTGGTGAGCTCGGCCGCGAACGCCGGATACCGGCGCTGCGATTCGCGGCCCAGCCGGAACAGCTCCTTCTCCGCGTACGCGGCCTCCGAGATGGGAGTGATCATCCCGGCGGCGGCATGCGATGCGCCACGGCCGGGCGCCGGATCTGCGAGGGTCACCCGCAGGCCCCGCTGCGCGGCCCGCCAGGCAATGCTCAGGCCGATCACCCCGCCGCCGATGACCAGCACGCCGTCGCTCGCTGCGGTGCTCATCTCCGCTCCCTTCGCCGGCATGATCCGGATCAGGTTCCTGCGGTCGGCGGCTTCCAGCCGCCCTCTCAGTCCGGTCAGTACCGGACTCCCGCGCGCTGCTTCTAGCCTAGGTGATCGTGCGGATTGAGCGAGTCGTAATAGCCGGAGCCGGGCTGGCGGGCCTGCGCACGCTGGAGGAACTGCGGGCCAGGGGTTACGGCGGCGCGGTGACCCTGATCGGCGCGGAGACCCGGCCGCCGTATGACCGGCCGCCGCTGTCCAAAGGCGTGCTGGCCGGTACCGTGGATGACACCACGCTGCGCCATGACCTGTCCGCGCTCGGCGCCGACGTGCGGCTTGGCGAGCCTGCCACCGGCCTGGCGGACGGCGTGCTGCGCACCGGGCGGGGCGAGTACCCGTTCGACCGCCTCGTGCTGGCGACCGGCGCGGTGCCCGTGCCGCTGCCCGGTCCAGGCCCGCAGCGCATGCTGCGGACCCTGGACGATGCGCTGAGCCTGCGGGCGCTGCTCAGGCCCGGCCTGCGGCTCGCGGTGGTGGGTGCCGGCTGGATCGGCGCTGAGCTTGCCACCGCGGCCGCCGCCAGGGGCTGCCAGGTGACTGTGGTGGAGGCCGGGCCGGCACCGCTGGCGGCAGCCATCGGCGCCGAGGCGGGCGCGAAGACGTCACCCTGGTACGCGGCCGCCGGGGTGGAACTGCGGCTCGGCGAGCTGGTGTCCTCGGTGCAGCCCGGCGGCCTGGCCCTGGCCGGCGGCGAATGGCTGCCTGCCGACGAGATAGTGACGGCGATCGGGATCCGGCCGCAGGTGAGTTGGCTGGCGGGATCTGGCGTAGCGGTGGACGGCGGCGTTAAGACTGATGAGCAGCTGCGCGCTTCGGCACCGGGTATCTTCGCGGCCGGCGACTGCGCCGCCTTCTGGTCGGTGAGATACCGGCGGCTGCTGCGTTTCGAGCACTGGGACGTCGCGCTGCGCGCGCCCGAGGTGGTGGCGGCCAACCTGCTGGGCGGCAGCGAGAATTATGACCCGGTGCCGTATTTCTGGTCCGAGCAATTCGGCCGGATGGTGCAGTACGCCGGGTATCACAGCGGGGCGGATCAGCTGATCTGGCGGGGTGACCCGGCGGGGGAGCGGTTCTCCGGGTGCTGGCTGGCCGGCGGCAAGCTGGCGGCTATGCTGACCGTCGGGCGGCAGAGGGACCTGCAGCAGGGACGCCGTGTGATCGCCTCCGGGCAGCCGGTCGACCTGGCCGGCCTCGCCGATCCGGCCGTTCCGGTGCGGGATGCCGTGCTCCGCTGACCCGCGCCGACGGGATGCTTGTTCCCGGTCCGCCGGGTGCCTGGCCAGGGGTGCCTGGCCAGGGGTGCCGGGCCCAGAGCGGCCGGAGGCCTGGTGCGCAGGAATCCGATCTGCCCGGCGTTGCCCGCGTTTGGATTGAGCGCCGGTGTGGGAAGTTTGGAGATGTGGCGCAGATTGACCCCCTGGCCGACAGGATGATCGGCAACTGGCTCACCATTCCTGAAGCTGCTGACCAGCTCGGCTTGTCCATCAGCCGGGTCAGGCAGCTACTCCGCGACCGCAAGCTGCTCGCGGTGCAGCGCCCGGACGGCAAGCTCTGCGTGCCCGCGGCACTCCTCGATGGCGATCAGGTCATCCGGGGACTGCACGGCACGCTCACCCTGCTCTTTGACTGCGGGTTCGACGAGGCGGATGCGCTGCGCTGGCTGTTCACGGCCGACGAGACGCTGCCCGGCACGCCGATCCAGGCGATCAGCGAGAATCGCCGTACCGAGGTGAACCGCCGGGCGCAGGCGCTCGCATTCTGAGCGCCGCGGGGCGAGTGCGGCTGACCAGGGCGGCCCGGTGCCTGATGCTGCCGCCCGGGCGGTGACCTGTGATGGCTGGTGACCTGCGGGCCCGGCTGTCCACTGCCCGGCTGTACCTGTGCACCGATGCGAGGCAGCGGCAGGGAGACCTGGCCGCGTTCCTCGACGCGGTCCTCGGGGCCGGCGTGGACATCGTCCAGCTGCGCCAGAAGGGCCTTGAGGCCGCGCACGAGATGACGCTCCTTGCCGCGTTCCGCCGTGCCTGCGACCGGCACGGCACGCTGCTCGCGGTGAACGACAGGGCCGACATTGCCCGCGCGGTCGGTGCCGATGTACTGCACCTCGGCCAGGATGACCTGCCGGTCGCGATGGCGCGGCAGATCGTCGGACCGGGGACGCTGCTCGGGCTGTCCACGCATTCGGAGGAACAGGCCGCCGCGGTCGGCGCAGCGGCTGACGCTGACTACTTCTGCGCCGGGCCGGTCTGGCCGACCCCCACCAAGCCGGGGCGCCCGGCGCCCGGGCTCGGCCTGGTCAGGTACGCGGCATCGCTCGGCACGCCGGTGCCGTGGTTCGCCATCGGCGGTATCGATGCTGGCAGTATCGGCGCGGTACTTGACGCCGGAGCACGCCGCGTCGTGGTGGTGCGGGCGATCACCGAGGCTGCCGACCCGGCGGCCGCGGCCGCGGCCCTTGCCGCCCGGATCCGCGCAGCAGGCCCGTAACCGCAGGCTCGTGACCGCGGCAGCTGGCCAGCCGGCCGGCTCCGGGGAGCGTTTCGTCAGTCGGCGCGGTCGACGGCAGTGGCCGCGAGCTCGGCCAGCGCGGTCTTGGCCTCGCTGGTGAACGGCGCATTCGCCAGCGCGGCGAGTGCCTCGCGGACGCTGCCGCGGATCATCTGCTCGCACTCCGCCAGCGCGCCGGTCTCGGTGAGCACGCCGCGAACCCTGGCCGCGGCTGCCTCGTCGAGCCGCGGGTCGCCCAGATGACGGCGCAGCACGCTCGCCTGCGCGGAATCTGCCCGGTCCTGCGCGAGGGCCACCAGGACGGTCCGTTTCCCCTCGCGCAGATCGTCGGTAACTGGCTTGCCTGTCTCGGCCGGGTCACCGAAGACCCCGAGTACGTCGTCGCGGAGCTGGAAGGCCACGCCGAGCGGGATCCCGTACGCGGTGCAGGCGGCCGCCAGCCGGCTGTCCGTCCCGGCTGCCGTGCCCGCTGCCCCGGCGCCGGCGTCGGCCCCGGCCGGCCGGGGGGCCAGTGCCGCGCCCAGCAGCAGCGGACCCTCGACCGTGTACTTCGCCGACTTGTACTTGACGACCCGGAGCGCGCTGGCCACGGTGCCCGTGCCCGTGGCCTGGCCGAGCAGGTCCAGGTACTGCCCGGCGATCATCTCGGTGCGCATCGCGTCGAGCACGGGCTGCCCGCGCCGCAGTGCGTCGGCCGGCAGCCCGCTGGCCCGGAACAGCTCGCCGGTCCAGCCGAGCAACAGGTCGCCGAGCAGGATGGCCGCGCCGGTGCCGAACGAGTCAGCGGAGCCGCGCCAGCCGCCGGCGGCATGATGCGCAGCGAACCGGCGATGCACGGCAGGCCGGCCGCGGCGCGTCTCACTGCCGTCCATCACGTCATCGTGGACGAGCGCGCTCACGTGCAGCAGCTCAAGCGCGGCCGCCGCAGTGAGGATGTGCCCGCCGTCCGCGCGGTCCGGCGACTCAGCGTGGCCAGGGCAGCCAGCCGGGGCGCTGCCGCCCGCCGCGCGCCAGCCCCAGTAGCAGAACGCGGGCCGCAGCCGCTTGCCCCCGGCCAGCAGATCGCGGATCGCGTCGAGACCGGGCGCCAGGTCCTCGTCGATGCCGGCCAGCACCGCCTGCTGCCGGCCGAGGAAATCGGCCAGTGCGCGGCCGACCTGTTCGCGGACCTGGCCTAGGCCCGCTGAGCTGCTCGTCATTCCCGCGAGAGTATCCCGGCGCTGCTCGTTATTGCTGGCTGGCGGTCGCTGTCATGCGGCTAGCCTTGGACGATGCAACAGTCTCCGCCGCACCGCGCGCCTGCTATCCGCGACCTGCTGGCTGCCGGAGACAGGTCCTTCTCGTTCGAGTTCATGCCGCCCAAGACGGCTGAGGAGGAGCGGCGGCTCTGGCTCGCCGTTCGCCAGCTCGAGCCGCTGCAGCCCACGTTCGTTTCCGTCACCTACGGGGCGGGCGGCTCGACCCGCGACCGGACCATCCGGGTAACCGGCCGGATCGCGGCGGAGACGACGCTTACTCCGGTCGGGCATTTCACCGCCGTCAATCACTCGGTAGCCGAGCTGCGGCACGTCATCGGCTCCTACGCGGCCGTCGGCGTGCGCAACGTGCTGGCGCTCCGCGGTGACCCGCCCGGGGCGCCGGACGGCGAGTGGGTACCGCATCCGGACGGCCTGCGCTACGCGGAGGAACTGGTCCGGCTGATCAAGGTATCCGGGGATTTCTGCGTCGGCGTGGCGGCTTTCCCCGAGGGCCATCCCCGGCGGGTGAGCATGGAGTCCGACATAGCCAACTTCGTTCGCAAGTGCCGGGCCGGAGCTGACTTCGCGATCACCCAGATGTTCTTCTACCCGGATGATTACCTGCGGATGCGGGACAGGGTTGCCGCGCTCGGCTGCGACGTGCCGATCATTGCCGGGATCATGCCGATCACCAGCGTGGCCATGATCGAGCGCGTGGCGCTGCTGTCCGAGGCAAGGCTGCCGCCGGATCTCTCCGAGCGGCTGCGCTCCCGGGCCGGGGATAAGGCGGCGGTGCGGGAGATCGGCGTGGACTATGCGACGGGCATGTCCCAGCGGCTGATCGCCGAGGGGGTACCCGGGCTGCATTTCTACACGCTGAACGGGTCACGGGCGACCCGTGAGATCTATCAGCGGCTCGGCCTCGGCAGGCCAGGCTCCTTGTCCAGCAGCGGCAGCGCGGCCCCCATGACCGCATAGGGCGGCCCGTTGCCGGGAAAGGTGAAGCTCCTCAGCAGGTCGGTGAATCCCATACTGCTGTAGAGGCACCGGGCAGGGGTCGCAGCGTCCAGCGTGGAAAGCACGGCTGTCCGGTGCGGGCATCCCGCGGTGAGGCTGAGCAGCATGGCCCGGCCGATGCCCTGGCCCTGATATTCCGGGCGCACGTGCACCTCGGCGATCTCGAAGCAGTCGGCCAGCCAGGCGGCCGCGGTGCGCCCTCCGGCCGCAGCCGTGATGCCGGACCTGACCACGTCGTGCCACCACTGGCCGCTGGCCCCGCGGAAACCGTAGGCGAATGCGATGACCGGGCCATCCGGCCCGCCGCCCGCCGCGCGCTCAGCTCCGCGGCCCTCGTTGCCGCTACCGCCGCTGCCGCCGCTACCTGCGGCCACCCCGTCTCCGCCGCCAGCGGCGGCCACGGTCACCGCCCGGAACGCCGAGTGGCCCGCGTGCCGCTCCATGATCGAGCGCCGTCCCTGCAGCTGCTGCGGGGGAGGCCGCATGGCGAGGCCGTAGACCGTGATCAGCGTATCGAGATCGGCCAGGAATCCGATCGGGCCGAGCACCCTCTGCACGGTGCTGTCAGTCACGGCGGCAAGCGTATGCCACCCGGCGCTGGCCGCGGGCAGCCGTTTTGTCGGACCCGTCTTGTAACTTCGAACGCAGATACAAAAAGATGGACGCGGACACGAATTTGTGTTCGAATAAGTCCGAGCGAAGCCACCCGGCAGCCCTGTCCCCCAGGGTCAGGCCGGGAGGCCTGCCGGGCGGAGCGCGGGGAAGCGCCTCGCCCGGCAGGCTGGCAGTCGATGGGAGGAACGGTCATGAACTCGGTCGCGCAGGTGCGTCCTGACAAGCCACGATGCAGGGTAGCGCCGTCGGCGCTGGCGATGCTCGCGTCTGCCAGGCAAGGACTGGCGGGCGCCGAGGACGAAGGCTCAGCTAGCGGCCGCTACGTGGCCGCGCACCTGGCCGCGCTCAGGGCGGCGGCGGCGGTCGTTGCCGCAAGGGCCGAGCCGGCCCCGTCGGCCCGCAGGAAGAGGCCCCAGAGCGTCTGGGAGCTCCTGCCGCGGGTGGAGCCCGCACTGTCCGAATGGGCCGCGTTCTTCGCGGCCGGCGCGGGCAAGAGGGCTGCCGCGGAGGCGGGGCTGCCGCGTGCCGTCTCCCTGCGCGAGGCCGACGACCTGCTGCGCGATGCGGAGACGTTCCTTTCGCTCGTCGAGAGCACCCTCGGGGTGCCCGGCCAGGCGCTGCTGCCGCTACGGACGGCTGGGTAGGCCATCCGTAGCGGAGGGGTAGTGCGGCAGCTCAGAAGGTGTCAATCGCTCCCCGCGCCTCAGCGTCCAGGATGCCCCAGCTGATCAGTTCCTCGGTCAGGTCAGCCGGCGACTTGTCATAGATGACCGCGAGTGAGCGCAGGTCTTCCTGGCGGATCGACAGCACCCTGCCGTTGTAGTCGCCGCGCTGGCTCTGGATCGTGGCGACATAGCGGGCCAGCGGGCCTGTCTTGTCCTTCGGCAACTGGCTCATCCGCTCGAGATCGATCACGAGCTTGGGGGAGGGCGCAAGAAGGGCGGGCAGCACGTCGCCGGGCAGCAGCTCGGACACGGGAACTCCGTAGAACTCGGCCAGCTCGGCGAGCTTCTGCACCGTCACCGAGCGGTCACCGCGTTCGTAGGAACCCACGACGACGGCCTTCCACCGGCCACGCGACTTCTCCTCTACTCCGTGCAGAGAGAGGCCCTGCTGTGTGCGGATGGCGCGCAGCCGCGCGCCGAGGGTCTTGGCGTACTCAGATGGCATGTCGTCGGCCCCCAGGCCAGCTTGTCTGATCAGTAGAATGGTTACGCTCAGTGACGGTAGGCCGCGAGGGCGACAAGGTCAAGCCGAATGGCAAAAAGCGGTCGAACTTACCCTGATGCCCCAACCCCGCCGGCTGGTTTCGGTCGCGCGCTTCCGGCCCTGGAAACCTGACCATCCGGGGGCTGGCGGCGTTTCTCGCAGGCTGCGCAGGGTTTTGCCGGTTCCTGATCGAGCGGGAATCGGGAAATGATGTGATATTAATCACTTTCCTGACGGCAGGCGCCGGCCGGGCAAGGCCGTGCGCGCCGTTGCGGCTCTGCTGAGAGGCTGCCGGGCCGCGGCCCGCGGGTGTCCCCGCCCGTCCGGGACCGGCGTCGCAGTCCGCGACAGAAGGGGCCGGCCAGGGGCAGAACGCCTGTCGGCCGGCGGGCGACCGGCATGGCTGGCGCGTTAGCGATGTCTGCTCGGTCCTGGCTGGTACCGTAGTGCGGTCAGACGTCCTTTAAGGCCCGTCCAGAGAGGCGGGAAAGGAGGTCCTTATTCATGCATGCTGCTCATCAGGACGGCAGCGACCCCGGCTCACGTGACGGCCCGCCCGGCGACCCCCTGATCAGGAGCGGGCAGCCCGGCACCCCGCAGGCAAGCAGCCCCGGCAGCGCCGGTGCCGCGAGCGATAAGGCCGACGGCACCGGGGAGCCCAGGCCGGAGGGCCGGAGATCGGTCTTCGAGCCCGCCGACATCGGCCGGGCGCTTACCAGAATCGCGCACGAGATCCTTGAGCGCACCAACGGCGCCGGCGATGTCGTCCTGCTCGGCATTCCGACCCGCGGCGTGCCGCTGGCGCACCGGCTGGCGGTGCGCATCGAGCAGGTCGAGGGCCATCCCGTCCCGGCAGGATCACTGGACATCACCATGTACAGGGATGATCTGCGGCTCCGGCCGGCCCGGGCACTCGGCCACACCGCCGTGCCCGCGGCAGGTATCGACGGCAGGATCGTGGTGCTGGTTGATGACGTGCTGTACTCGGGTCGCACCGTCCGGGCAGCGCTCGACGCACTCGGCGACATCGGGCGCCCGCGGGCCGTGCAGCTTGCCGTCCTCGTCGACCGCGGGCACCGGGAGCTTCCGGTCCGGCCCGACTACGTGGGCAAGAACCTGCCCACCTCCCAGCGCGAGGTCGTGCGGGTGCTGCTCACCGAGGTGGACGGCGAGGATGCCGTGCTCCTGAGTGACAGTCCCGGCGTTCCCGGGATTCCCGGCGGCGGGAGGGCGGGCCGGTGAACCGGCACCTGATCTCCGCCGGGGACCTGAGCAAGGACGATGCCCTGCTCATCCTCGACACGGCCGATGAACTGGCCCAGACGGCGGCCCGGCCGATCAAGAAGCTCCCCACCCTGCGCGGCAGGACGGTGGTCAACCTCTTCTTCGAGGACTCCACCCGTACCAGGATCTCCTTCGAGGCGGCCGCCAAGCGGCTGTCGGCCGACGTGATCAACTTCTCCGCCAAGGGCTCCAGCGTGGCGAAGGGCGAGAGCCTCAAGGACACGGCGATGACGCTCGAGGCGATGGGCGCTGACGCGGTGGTGATCAGGCACAGCGCGTCAGGAGCACCGCACCGGCTGGCCGGCTGGGTCAGGGGCAGCGTCGTGAACGCGGGCGACGGCAGCCACGAGCATCCCACCCAGGCGCTGCTTGACGCGTTCACCATGCGCCGCCGGCTCGGCCGGCTCGGCGGGCTCCGGGTCGTCATCGTGGGAGATGTCCTGCACAGTCGCGTGGCCAGGTCAAACGTCCTGCTCCTGAGCACGCTCGGCGCCGAGGTAACGCTGGTCGGGCCGCCGACGCTGCTCCCGGTCGCCGTCGGCGCCTGGCCCTGCGAGGTCAGTTACGACCTCGACGCCGCGCTGCCCAAGAGCGACGTGGTGATGATGCTGCGGGTGCAGCAGGAGCGGATGAACGCCGCCTACTTCCCGAGTGTTCGGGAGTACAGCCGCCGCTACGGCCTGGACGCGGCCAGGATGGGGATGCTCCCTGAGCATGCCATCGTCATGCATCCGGGACCGATGAACCGAGGGGTCGAGATCGCGGCCGAGGTGGCGGATTCGGCCAGGTCAACGATAGTTGAGCAGGTCGCCAACGGCGTCAGCGTGCGCATGGCGGTGCTGTACCTGCTGCTGGGCGGGTCGGAGGCGCAGTCATGAGCGGAACGGACGGCAGCAGGGCGGATCCGGGCGTCGCGCCCGGTGCGGGAACCTGGCTGATCAAGGGCGCACGGCCGCTGGGCGGTGATCCGGCCGACATGCTCATCAGGGACGGGATATTCGCCGAAATCGGCCCCAGGGCTGGCTCTGCGGCCGGCCCGGGCTGTGGCGCCGGCCTGCCTGCCGGGCGCGGGAACGTCATCGATGCGGACGGCCTGATCGCGCTGCCCGGCCTGGTGGATTTGCACGCGCACCTGCGGGAACCGGGCCGGGAGGACGCGGAGACCGTCGCCAGCGGCACGGCGGCCGCGGCGCTCGGCGGGTTCACGGCACTGCACGCGATGGCCAACACCGAGCCGGTAGCCGATACCGCCGGGGTCGTCGAGCAGATCTGGCGGCTCGGCCGCCAGGCCGGCCGGTGCGACGTGCAGCCGGTCGGCGCGGTCACCGTCGGGATCGCCGGCCGCCGGCTCGCCGAGCTCGGCGCGATGGCCGACTCGGCTGCCCGCGTCAGGGTGTTCTCGGACGACGGCCGGTGCGTGTCCGACGCGGTCCTGATGCGCCGGGCGCTTGAGTACGTCAAGGCATTCGGCGGGGTCATCGCCCAGCATGCACAGGAGCCCCGGCTGACCGAGGGCGCGCAGATGAACGAGGGCGAGGTATCCGGCATCCTCGGCCTCACCGGCTGGCCGGCCGTGGCCGAGGAGGCGGTCATCGCCCGCGACTGCCTGCTGGCGGCGCATGTCGGGTCGGCGCTGCATGTCTGCCATGTCTCGACGGCCGGCTCCGTGGAGATCCTCCGCTGGGCGAAGTCAAAGGGATGGCAGGTGACGGCCGAGGTAACCCCCCACCACCTGCTGCTCACCGACGAGCTTGCCGTCGGCTACGACCCGGTGTTCAAGGTCAATCCGCCGCTGCGCACGGCCGCCGACGTCGCGGCGCTGCGGGCGGGCCTCGCGGACGGCACGATCGACTGCGTGGCCACCGATCACGC